>JAEEGL011201002.1_pt1 | contig 15802 bp, 17 predicted proteins | sample 9134231 | NCBI WGS metagenome assembly JAEEGL01 (sample SAMN16246548, study PRJNA631951) | gut metagenome | biome: gut microbiome; feature: rumen; material: fiber-attached | host: Bos | place: Iran: Karaj | collected 2018-10
AAAAATAGATTTTTAATAATTACTTTACATTTAAAAGAACTAGATTTTGTCTAGTTCTTTAATTATTTCTTCTTTAGATATTCCTTGACCAATGAATACTAATTTAACCATACGATCGCCATAGAATTCATCCCAGTCTTTTTGTAAATCTGGATTTGCTTCTAAGATTTGTCTTTGTAATTTAGGTTCTGCTGTTGCTAACCATGGTCCAGCTTCAGTTAAATCTTTTAGAGTTCCTGCTTGTTCAAACATATATGACATATCTTTATCATCACTAAAGTAAACAAGACCTTTTACTCTAATAATCTTTTTTGGCCATGGTGAACCAATGTAATCAACAAATTTCATTCTATCGAATGGTTCTCTTCGATAGTAAACAAAAGTATTAATACCATATTCTTCTACTTCACCAGATTCTTCGTTGCCATGATGATGGTGATGATGTTCATGGTGTTCCTCATGATCAAGATCTTCATCTATTTCGTGTTCTTCTGTTTCTTTATCTAGTTCTTGATACCAACCACTAGATGTAGCTGCTTTATCAAAATCGAATTTATGAGTGTTAACAACTTTATCTAATTCAACTTTAGAATAATTAGTTTCTATTATATCAGCATTTGGTTGTAGTGCTTTTATAACGTCTTTAACAGTTTTAAGTTCACTTTTGGATACTTCATCTACTTTATTTAAAATGATAGTGTCACAGAATTCTATTTGTTGGATGATTAGATTTTCAATATCTTCTTCTTCGATATGATCATTTAATAAATTACGTCCACTTGTGAATTCATCTGCTAGTCTTTTTGCATCTACTACGGATACAACTGAATCTAAGTAACATAGTTTTGGCATTTTATATTTTTCATAAGCGTCTTCCATAGCACAAATAGTTTGAGCGATTGGGATTGGTTCACAAATACCTGATGCTTCGATAACTATATAATCAAATTTACGAGCATCTATTATTTCATTTATTTGTTCAATTAAATCGCCTTTTAGAGTACAACAAATACAACCGTTTTGTAATGGTATTAATGATTCATCTTTAGCATTAACAATACCACCTTTTTCAATTAGATTAGCATCTATATTTACTTCACCAATATCATTGACAATAACAGCAAATTTTTTTCCTTCTTGGTTATTTAAGATATGATTTAAAAGGGTTGTTTTTCCACTTCCTAAGTAACCTGTTATTAAAGTTACTGGTAAACTTTTATCTGGCATTTTTTTCATACTATTACCTCTCTTTTTCCATACGTATTATAAGATGTTTTCTTTATTAAAACAATAAAAAAGGATTATATTAATCCTATTTTATTGTTCTTTTGTTTCAATTCCTTTACTTCCTTCTTCGGTAACTTTATCAAGTGAAGAGAAAGCATATTCTTCTCCATTTTTAACAAATGTTATTTTATATTTAGAAAATTCATTATAGTTTGAAGAATTAATTTCAAAGTTTGCATATTCAGCTTCGGTTGCAAAATCTTTATATTTTTCAGTTAATCCTGGATCTTTATAAACGGAAACGGAACCATCTTCATTTTGTTTATAAGTTGCTACACTAATATATACATAGAATTTTTCACCATCTGATGTAACTTTATAAGCAAATTGATTAATTGATTCATTAACTACAACATTTCCACAATATGGATTAATATAGTATTTTTTATATTTTTCACTATAAACAAAATGTGGACAAGTATCTTCTAAATTAGTATTAGTTGGATTTTCACCAAATACTAGTTTATATCTTGATTCAATAAATGATGAATCGATTACTTTTATTACAGACATATCGTTTGCTGTATTAGCTGCAAGATCTGGGAATAATTCTTGATATGCTGCAGCATCCGTTAAACTTTCATATTTACTTTCAACAGTTAGAGCACCCATTAAGATAGCATGCAAGCGATCAGCTGGAGTTAAATCAGATGCTTTAGTATTTTTAGAAAATACTGGACTTACTAATTTTTCAAATGAAACACCAATGTTTCCTAAATAATATGCTCTTAGTTTGAATTCAGCTACTGTTTTATTATCTGTAATAGTTGATTCTTCTTTTTTCTCTTCCTTTTTCTCTTCTTCCTTATTTTCTTCTTGTTTTTGTTCTTTTACAGGAATTAGATTATCTAAAAACTTAATATGAATGTAACCTTTATCGTTTGCTATATATAAGCATAAGAAAACAATAATAAGAAATTCAAGTAAAGCAAAGAAGCTAAATCTTTTTTTCTTACTACTTTTGAATTCGACATTTTCATTACTATAACCATTACTACTTACGTTATTATTAGTATTTATATCATTTGAAAAATCATATAAATTACCATTTGGTTGGTTATTAGGCATCTGTTGCATTGGTTGAACAGGTGGTCTTTGATTCATGTTATAACCATTATTGAAGTTATTGTTGTTATCGTAATTCACACTATTCCCTCCCTATTATGTATCCATTATAACACAAATAAAAAAGAATTAAAGTAAATTAATTCTTTTTCTTTTTTTGATCTTGATTACGGGATGCTAATTCTTCTTCTAAAGTACGATTAGTAGCTTTCAAGTTTTCTTCTAGTAGTTTATGCATTTCTTTCTCTAGTTTATCTTTATATTTGTCGTAATCATGTGAAGTTACTTTAAATGGTTTTCCAAAACGTAACATTAAGTTTTTACTATGTTTTTCATAATCGCCAGTAATTACCGCTGGTACGATAGTAGCTTTTGTTTTGTAAGCCATTGATATTGCACCATATTTTAATGGTAAGAATACTTGGTCGTATGTTTTATTTCTAGTTCCTTCTGGGAATAGACCTATAGATCCACCCTTTTTTAAAATGTCTATTGCTGTTTCTGTTGCAGAATCATCATGGATTGATCTGTCTACTGGTATACAACCAAACATTTTAAAGAACCAAGCATTATGTCCTTCAGGATATTTTTTATCGAAGTATTCTTTTTTAGCCATATAATGTAACACTCTTTTTGTAGACATAATTATAGGACATTGATCCATTACATGTTTATGGTTACAAGTAATAATTATTGGTCCTTCTTTTGGAATTACTTCTTTATTTACCATCTTTGGACGATAGTATAATTTAAATACTAAACCTAAGATAGGAGAAAATATTTTGTACGGTAGTTCGCTTCCTAGTTTAATTTTTGCCATGTTTTTCCTCCGCTCTTTTTTCCATGTTTTCTTCTTGTAGTTTTCTAAAATCTACTTTACCTACAATTGTTTTAGGTAGGCTTTTTCTAAATTCCCATTCTTTAGGAATAGCATATTTAGCTAGATTCTTTTCACATAATTCTTGTAGTTCTTTTCTTAATGTTGGTGTATCTTTGTGTCCTTCTTTTAGAGCTATGTAAGCTTTACCTACTTCTACTTTATATGGATGTGGAACACCAATTACAGTAGCATCAAGTACGGCATCATGACTTTCTAATACTTCTTCTATTTGAGAAGGATATACATTATAGCCAGATGTTACAATCATACGTTTAATTCTTTGTTTGTATGAGAAGAAACCATCTTTATCCATAGAACCAATATCACCAGTGTGTAACCATAAATTTCCATCACTATGGAAACGCAAGGCATCATTAGTTTCTTTTTCATTGTTATAGTAACCTAACATTACTGATGGTCCTGTAACAACGATTTCACCGTCTTCACCTACTGGCATTTCTTCATCTGTTCCAGGTTTTACTATTTTTAAATAACTTCCTGGCCATGGAATACCAATTGTTCCAGGACGAGATGCGTAACGTAAGTCAACACATACTGCTGCTACGGCTTCTGTCATACCATAACCTTGAATCATGTTTGTTTGCGCCCCATGTTCATGTAAGAAGTCATTAATCTTATTAACACGAGTTTTATTTAAAGTGTCTCCACCACCGATTACATATTTAAGTTGTGATAGAGATACTCCTTCCATTCTTTCGTTAGTTGTAAGTGCTTCAAATAAAGTTGGAACTCCTAAAATAACTGTTGGTTTATGTTTAGTTAATAGTTTATCAAATTCTGATGCTTTAAATGTTGGAATAAGTACTACTTCAGCACCAACATAGAAAGCATCATTAATTCCTACTTCTAAACCTAAGCCATGGAAGATAGGTAAAATTCCTAAGATAACATCATCACTACAAAGATCAGGATAAGCATGTGTTGCTTGAACTGTTGCAGCATTAAAGTTACCATTTGATAATACAATTCCTTTTGGTGTACCAGTAGATCCTCCACTTTGTAAGATTACTGCTGGTGTATCACGATCCACTTCTGCTTCATAGTCATCTTTTGTATAGTTTTCTCCATGTTCAATAAAGTCTTTCCAAGATTCAAAGATTTTATTATCTTTGTATTTTGGATGTTCATATTTACGACCTGATGTTAGATCATAACCAACTTTATATAAAAATGGCATTGAGTCTTTAGCAGAAATAATAACAGTTTTATATACATCTGTATCGTTTATAATATTTTTTACTTTAGAATATGTGATATCCATAGCTACTAACATTACTGATTTATAGTTTTGTAGAGCTTGTTTGATTTCATTTTCAGAAAGTAATGGATGTAACATATTTGCTACAGCACCTAATTTATTTAAGCCATAGAAAGCAAATAAGGCTTCTGGTACATTAGCAGATAAGATACTTACGATATCTCCTTTTCTAATACCATGGGCACGGAAAGCTTTAGCTGCTAAATCTATCTGTTCATAAAAATCATCATAAGTATATTGATTGCCAAAATAAGAAATTGCAGTTTTATCATGCCAAGCATGACTACGCATTCTATTTAATTCCAAAATAGATACATTAGGTGGATTTATTTCCATGTCTTTTTTAGAATAGTATTTTTTCCAAGGGGCTTTTGGTTTTCTTTTAAAGCCTAGGAATTTAAAGAATTTCATATCTAGTATTCCCATTATTTTTTCCTCGATTCTTTTAGTTTTCCACTTATTATTCTTTCTAATTTTTCATTATCTTTAGTTAAGTCTTCACTTTGTGAAACTTTAATTGGACTTAAGAATTCTATTTTTAGATTCTTGGTACCAAATTTATAATCACCTGTGATTGTAAAAGGAACAATTTGTGTATTAGTTACTGATGCCATCTTTACTGCACCTATTTTAAATGGCATTATGATGTCATCTGTTCTATTAATTGTACCTTCAGGAAATATTGCTATTGCTTTATCCTCTTCTAAGGCTTTTATAGCCGTGTCTAAGGCATTTTTATCATGAATAGCTCTATTTACTGGAATAATACCCATTCCTTTAAAAATAAGCTTTTTTGCACCTTTAAGAAGGGAATCTTTAGCAAGGAAATGTAATACTCTAAATGGTACTACACTTACCATCATAACACTATCCATATCATTAGTATGATTTCCAGCTAAAACTATTCTACCAGTATGTGGAATATTTTCTAATCCTATTACTGTAGGATGATACCATAATTTAATAAATACTCTTACAACTGGTCTTGCGATAAAACGATAAAAAAATGGTTCTTTCATTATATTCCTCCTGGTCATATAACCTCATAATTATTTTATCATTTTTTTTGTAATAAAAAAAGGCTGATATTATTCAGCCGCTATAAATAAATCATATCTTTCATCTAAGGTTTTGTTATAACCTATTGCTTCATCTTCTTCTTTAACGATTAGAATAAACCACCATTTAGTGTTTTCTTTTATGATGCTTGATTTATCTTCTTCATTAATCATTCTTTTTGTTGGTGATAGTTGCATTGAATAAACATTTTCTTTATTTATTCCTTCGCCAAATTGTTCACTTAGACTTTCTTCTGTATAACCCATTTCTTCTAGAGCTTTATCACCTTTTAAGTAAGTATAAGTTCCACTATAGTAATCTGTTACATTATCATGATATTCAAAAGTTCCATCACTTTGAAAAACATATTTTTTATTATTAGCTAACCAGGTAGTATTAAGTTCTTTTTCTTCTTGTTTTTCACTTGTTACTTCAATACTATCTGTTTTATCTTCAGCTTTATGATTTTTATTTAAGAAGGTAAATAATAAAAATCCATTTGCTCCTACTAAGATTATTACTAGTAATATTTTAATAATTGTTGATACTTTTTTTTGTTTCATGCTATCACCTATTGTTTATATTACCATTAAGTAAGAAAAAAATCCATTAAATAAATGGATCTTCATATTCTTCTTCTTTGTGATATTCACCATCGAAATGTTGTTTTAAGATGAAGTTATAACTATCTTCACACATTTCATCAAGTCCTTTTTCTGCTTTCCAACCTAGTTTTTCTTCAGCATAACTAGGATCTGCATAGCAAGCTGCAACATCACCAGGACGACGATCAGTTATCTTGTAATTAATCTTAACATTGTTTACTCTTTCGAATGCTTTAACAATATCTAATACACTATAACCAATACCTGTTCCTAAGTTATAGGCATCTATTTCTTTAGTACTTAATACTTTTTCAACAGCTTTAATATGTCCTTTTGCTAAATCTACAACATGAATATAATCTCTTACACCAGTTCCATCTGGAGTGTCATAGTCATCACCAAAGACATTTAATTCTGGTAATTCACCAGTAGCTACTTTAATAATATATGGCATTAAATTATTTGGTATACCATTAGGATTTTCTCCTATTAGTGAACTTTCATGAGCTCCAATTGGATTAAAGTATCTTAGAAGTGCTATTGACCAATTATTATCTGATGCATAAACATCTCTTAGGATATTTTCAATATATAATTTAGTTGTTCCATATGGATTTGTTGTAGGTCCTAGAGGGAAATCTTCTTTTATAGGAAGTGATGCAGGATCTCCATAAACAGTTGCACTAGATGAGAATACTATTTTTTTAACATCATTTTCTTGCATTACTGTTAATAAAGATAGTGTTGAACCTAAGTTATTGTCATAATATTTAACTGGTTTTTCTACTGATTCACCTACTGCTTTTAAACCAGCGAAGTGAATTACAGCTACAATTCCTTCATTTTCATTAAATATTTTTCTTAGAGCTTCTTTATCACATACATCTTCTTCGTAGAATATTATATCTTTTCCTGTTATCTCTTTAATTTTATCTACAACGTCTCTTTTAGAATTAGATAGATTATCTACAACTATTACTTCATAACCATTGTTTAATAATTCAACAACTGTATGACTACCTATATAGCCAGTACCTCCAGTTACTAGTATTTTCATGTTATCACCTTCTAATAAGATTATATCATATTATTTTTGTTTACACATTATTTCTTTTTTATTGTTAATAATTTTTGGCAATGATAAAATAATAATAAGAGGTGATTATATGGATTCTGTTTATAGAAGAATCGCAAAAGATTGTTTAGTTAAATGGATGGGTACTCCAGACGATGAAGCAAAAGCATTTGCTACTGAAGATACTATCATGGAACTAGAAGATGGTAATGATAAACATTACGGAGTTGGAGCTTTAGGTTCTGTTCAAGCGGCATTAAGTAGTATTATAAGACAATTAGGTTTACCTTCTAATTCTTATGTTACATTTGAAAATGCTGTATTAGATGATGATAGTAGTCCAATATTTGAAACAGTTAGAGAAAGAATACAACAAATAGAAAATATAGAAGAGTTTATCTTAACTGCTTTATCTGATATTCATGATCAATGGGTTATTGATAATTCAAGTGAGAAAACATTTATTAAAAAAGAAGGAAGAGGTCAATTACATCAATATACTCCTCAAGAACTAATTGGTTGGAATGAAGTAAAAAGTGATTTAATATTCTTAGAACCTATTTTAAATAGAGTTGGTGTTAGAGTTGATCAAGATAGATTATTAGCTGCTTATAATGAAAAAGTAGCAGCTTATGCAAGTGAGCGTGGTATTACTAGTAAAGATGATATTGTTACTCTAGTTAGTACTGGATCTCAATACTATCCTGCTCTTCCTCAAGAATTAGCTGAAAGATTAGTTGAAAAAGCTGATGTTGTAGCAGACACTGTAGTTGCTAATTTAGGAAAGAATAATAGTCCACTTTTAGAAACAATTGGTTTAGCACAAGAAGATAGTGCTCCTACTTTAAAATAATATTTAGCCATTTTACCTATTTGTGGTAAAATGGTTTTATGTCCTCGTAGCTCAGTTGGATAGAGCAATCGCCTCCTAAGCGATAGGTCGGGAGTTCAACTCTCCCTGGGGACGCCATGTAAATAATAAAACAGATTATAATTAATAATCTGTTTTTCTTTGCTATAATTATTTTAGGTGATGATAATGCGTTGTGTTAATTGCGGAAAAGAACTCGATGAAAATGAAAAGTTTTGTACAAAATGTGGTACTTCTATAGATATTGAAAATGATAAAACAAATATTTTTACTATTAAAAAGAATAATGCCCTAAATTATAAATATGCAATAATAATAGTTATTCTTATTCCTTTATTAATTTTTATTTTTTTAATATTGCGATTTGTACATTTGTTATAGTCCCTAATCATTATGTAAATAATAAAATAGATTATGATTAATAATCTATTTTTCTTTGCTATAATTATTTTAGGTGATGATAATATGAATTATGAATATCATAATCAAAATAAACCTAAATTCCATTTGGATAGAATAATTCTTTTTACTATAATTTTCATCATTTGCTTCCCTGCTATTTCTTTTGTAACTAAGTCGGTATATCATTTGGTTGCAAATACAGAAGCTAAAGAAAGAAAAATGTATAATGCACAAGCTAGAAGCAATGCAGAAGAATATTTGAAAAAGAAATATAATAAAGATTTCGAAACTCTTCAAGTAATTACTCAAGATAATTCTGGAGAACTTAGTGGTAGAACATCATTAAAGGTTGATTTTGATGAAACGTCAGCAGTATCATTTCGTGACGAAAGCGATAACGTATACGTTGTTTATAGTGTTCCAAATAGAGTTAAATCAATTGAAGGATGTGAAGATAATTATCAACGCGAATTAATGAAAGAATACTTTTCTAAGAATATAGCAAAAGTATTTGGGTATGAAGAAAATATTTTGAAAATTGAAAGTTCTAATTCTATATTTTATTTAGATGAAATATGTGATGAAAACACTAAAGAATGCATTTTTAACCGAGATATTGAAGGTGCAAGTATTTATTACTCGGGAGTTGATGATAGTATTTTTAATGATTTTGAAAATAAAGTAAAGACCCAAAAATATAAATCTTTTATAGTATATATATGTGAAGAAAACCAAAAAGAAGATTGTATTAAAAAAAAGTTAAGTCCTTTTAATCATGAACAAAATGAAAAATACTTAAAGAACAATTTTGGACCTTTAAAGAAGGTATATGTTTATTCTAAAAAATATGGTTTTAAATTATATGAAAAATAAAAGAACTAGAAATAGTTCTTTTTTATTTTCTTATCCACATATAAACACCATCTTGGTTTTCGGGTTTATATTTTAAACCACATTTAATATAGAATTCTCGATTATTAGTAGTTGGTGATGCTTCTAATTGAAATGATTCTCCTTCAGAAATAGAATTATAAAGTTTAGATATTAGTTTATTAACAATTAATTTACCTACACCTTTTCCTTGATATTCTTTTCTTACCATAACATCAGTTAACATTCCTTTTAAGATATGATCTCCTACTATTCTACCTACTCCTACACATAAATTTTCATCAAAAATAGAAACATTTATCATAGAGTTTTTTATAGCTAAATCGATTTGATTATATGGTAATTTATTCCATCCAACGGATGCTCTTATGCTTTCAAAATCTTCTGGTTTAATATTATAGGTAATCTTATATTTCATATGTTCACCTTCTATTTGCATTATACCATAATTAGGATTAAAATATGTATTTGTACGGAGGAATATTATGAGTGTTAATGATGATATTATTAGCGCTGCTGCTCGTTGTAATGGAATATATAATGTTATTCCTTCTTTTTGGCATATATATTCGTTTAATACAGAGAATATTCGTGAATACATAGACCATTTTGATTTAAAAGATAAAAGTTTATTAACAGTTGGTTCTTCTGGAGAACAAGTTATTAATGCTCGTATTAGAGGTGCTAAGGATATAACGTTATATGATGCATGTCCTTTTGCAAAGTATTATACATGGTTAAAAATTGCTGCAATACTTTCTTTTGATTATGATCATTTTAAGAGATTCTTTTTTGTATATACTGGTAGTGCTTCAGGACATGGACGTAATGTTTATAGATTTAATGAAAGATATTTTAATATACTAGCTCCCCTACTAAAAGAATTAGATTATGAATCATATTATTTTTGGTCTGAGTTATATAAAAAAGTTAAAAAAGATTCTAATATAAGTACAATATTTAAGGATGAAGAAACAAGATTTAAAGTTATTAGTGGGTATTCATTATATTTAAATAGTGAAGAAGATTATAATAAAGCTAAAAAAGCACTTAGAGATATTACTTTTAAGTTTGTTCATGGTAATTTATTTTGGGATAAAGTTGAAGGACATTTTGATAATATTTGGTTATCTAATATGTGTACTTATTATACTGTTTATGAAATTATGGCTTTAATTAAAAAGTTAGAAGATAATTTAAATATAGATGGTCGTATGTTATTTGCTTATCTTTATGAAGTAGATTTTAATTTTGATGATGATAGTGAAAATAATTTAATGTATAGAATGGATTTTGTAAAAGATTATTTTAAAGATTATTTAACTGAGCATTATAATGTTAGAACAGCTAAAGAAATACAGTGGAATGATAAAAGAGATAAAGAAGATTTAGTTTTAATTTATCATAAATAATAAAAGAACTATTAAATAGTTCTTTTTTTGTCTACTGATAAAAAATTAGTACTAATTAAATATACTAGAGTAAATAGAAGATCTTTTAGGGTTCCTTGTTCTTCAAAGTATTCTCTATTTTTTCCTATTAGAGTAAAGATATAACCGATTTCTTTTTCATCAAGAATGTAGTTAGTGTCTCTTAATTCCTTTATTACTTCTAATGGTGTTTTATCTTTATTAGTATCAGTTGAATACATAAGATTGTCGTCTTTAAAATCTATTAGTGAATTATTTCTTCGATATACTTCAATAGTATCAATTAGTTCTCCTGGGGATGCATAGTATAAATTCATAAAGTATGTGAAGTTTTCAATAAACTTTTCATATGTTTCATAAAAGTATTCAAATGAAGTAAAACGAACAGTTCCTTTTTTAAAGTTAGGATTTTTACTTTTTCTGTCTACCATTTCAATATATCTTTTTATTATTGAATAATGTCCTTCTTTTCTTGATACTGTTACAGTAGTTAATTTTACTTTGTAACCATTTTGTTTATAGATTCGCATTAATCTTTCATTCCAATCAGTTTCTCTTAAAGATCCTGATATTACAATATTAGTTCCAGGAAAGTATTGAAGTAATACTTCTTGAAGAATTATGAATAATTCATATGTGAATTGATTAGTTATTTTAACATAATCAAGATCACTAATTTCTTCTTTATTAGGTATAAAAAGATAATAATATTTTCTAAACATATCCATGTTTAATTCGATATAATTCTTTTCTGGGTTTTCTTTTACTAATTGTAAATAAATATTATCTTTTCCTGAACCTGTTGGTGCTTCTAAAAAGATTACTTCTCCTGGTTTTTTAGCACCTGTATTTATTTTCCCACTGTCTATTAATTCTTGAAAAATGGAATGAAGAAGTGCTAGACTGTTTTCTTCATTTAAGATTATAAATGATCCATCTTCTTTTCTTCTTCTTAATTCATTTGTTAATATTTCTTTTATTTCTTGCATGTTGATACCTGCCTTTTTAAGTGCTTGTTTATTGTATTATGATTGTATTGCTATGTCAATTAAAAAAAGTTACTACTTTTTAAGTAACTTTTTCTTTTTTATTAATACTATAGTTGGAATTATTAAAGAAAGAATAGCTCCTGTAGTATCTATAATTACATCTAGTATTTCACCACTACGATCAGGTACAAATAATTGGTGAATTTCATCTGTTATAGCATAGATGATACAAAAGATAATTGTATAAATAATTGTTTTTGGTTCTAGACCATATAATTGATGCAATAAAAAGAATGCTAAAACTGCTAAGATGAAATAACAAGTCATATGTGCTAGTTTACGAATTGGTTTGGAATAGCGATTAAGAAGATCTATTCTTTCTTCTTCGGTTAGCTTTTCTTTTTTAAAAAATTCAACTGTTTTAATAATCAAGCGTTCACTTTTAGTAGATGAAGTTTTTCCATTATCACTAGAATAATTAAAGATAACTCCCATCCAAAGAATTAAAAGAAGAAGATTTAGAATAAATAAAAACTTTTTCATCTTAACACCTCTTTTTTATACTAACATATTTTTTTAATAAGAAAAACTAAGATTTCTCTTAGTTTTCTTGTGAAGACGGAAGGCATAGGATATTTAATCCATTTTTCTTTTCGATTGTAAATTCAATCAGGGTATTTTCTTTAACGATATGATGACGATCGGCGTTTTTTAAATGCACAAATAGCGATTCGTTATCATCTAGTTCTATGAATCCGTAGCCTTCTTTGCTCCACCATTCAACTCTACCTTTTATCATTTCAATACCCTTTCTATGTTTATATTATATAATACATTTGTTCGTGTTTCAAGTGCTTTTTTTATTATCTGATGACTAGAGGGATTTTTGACAAAAAAGGTGTAAAGAGATATTATATTCTCATAACAAAGAGAGGTTTATTTTATGGATAGTTATAAATTAACTGATTATGGGACGATTATTGACTGTGATGGTAATGAAAATAATGTAGATTATTATATAAATATGTGGAAAACTAATGATAATAATTTATCTTTTTCTTCAAAAAACATGTCATTTGAACTAGAGAATGAAGATTCTTCTATAGTACCTATAGTATTATCAAAAAAACAAAGAAATCTTTTAGTTCAAAGAAAACCTTCACCCGAAGTATTAAAATTAATTGCTTATTCAGAAAAATGTAAATACCAAGAAAAAGAGGAAAGTATAAATCAAAACTTTTTAAATACTGGTGAATTACCTACTGATACAGAAGAATTAGCTATACTTAATGAATATTATAGAAAAGAACTAACTAAAACAAATGCTACTATTATAAAAGATAGTTTTGTATCTACTGTTATGCCAACGATTTCCTTGTTATCTACGTATGGATTGTATACATTAATGTCTCCAGATGACTTAATTTTTAAAGTATTAATAGGAACTATTAGTATTGTTGGTGGAGTTGCTGTTTCATTAATTCCAGCTATACTTATGGATGGTTTGGGACAAGATCCACTGCCAATAAAAGATATTATTGAAAATTTTAGAAAAACAAGAGTTTTAAAACGTAAAATTAAATATATAGATGAGTCTGAAGAAAAAAGAACGGCATTAGAAGCTGAAAATTCTTTTACTCTTGAAGGATTAGAAAACAAAGAAATGAAAACTATTGCTAATAATGGTAATGTTTTTTTACAAGAATTAGAAGAAGTGAAGAAAAAAATAGTTATGTTACCTAGTGATGAAAGAGAACCATATATTAGAGAGCTTATTGATATTGTTTCTATTTATGATCTTCAAGTAACAGATATTTTGGGTAAAGATGGTAAGAAATTATCATTTGGTTCTGCTACAAATCTTTGGGATTTAAATGTTAATATGCTGCCTAAATTACTTAATTTAGGTTCAAGATTAGAGTTAAGATTATCTACCATAAAAGAAAAGCAAGAATTGAAAGAATCTTTAAAACAATTTAAAAATTCTGTTGAAACTTTAGATACTGGTAAAGGTTATGTTGATGGATGGACAGATGGCTATACCGAAGGGTTAACTGGTTCTGGAGTTGCTTATGCACAATCAGTACAACAGAGAAAAAATTAATTTAATATAATAAAAAAAGTTGCTAATTAGCAACTTTTTTATTTGTTATTTTTTTTAAGATATTCACCTAATTTGTTATAAGCACTGTCATCCCAAAGACTAAATCTTTCTTCGTCTTCGAAATTACCAAGTGTTACATCTTTACCTTCTGGAATAAATAGGAAATCCCAACTCCAGCCATATTTACCACTTTCTTTTAAAGCAATAGTTCCTTTTGTTATTGATGAGAAAACTACAGGATCTTTTCCAGGGCTACAGTAAGCTAGGGCTTCTCTAAATTCTGCTTTACGATTCTTTTTGCCTTCCATCATTTTTAAAAGTCCTTTATTACCTATTGTGTCTTCACAATAATGTGTATATGGACCAGGGAATCCTTTTAGAGCATCAACGTATAATCCTGAATCGATTTTTAAAACATCTCTTCCTAAAATATCTGCAGCATATTTTGCTGAATAAGCTGCTACTTCTTCTGCTGTATCTGCTTGAATTTCGATTGTTTCCATTTTTATATTATCAACATCTATTCCATATGGTTTTAATTTATTTTTAGTGTTAATAAGTTTGGCCCAATTGCCAGTAACTAATGTAATTTTTTTCATATTAAAACCTCCTTATTTCTCTCACTTCCATTATAAATTATATTTTTTAAAATTTTTATAAATTAATTTAATAGTATTATAGAAATAATTTATTGTAAGTTAACTAGTTTCAAAATTATACCATCTTCTTATACCCCAGCCATCATATCCGAAGGTCTTCTTAATTGCAGCATAGTCTGCTTCTTCAGAGTATTCGTCTGGTAACCAAATTACCCTTTTGTAATCTTGATGAGATGGTAAATAAGAACCTCCATCATATACAACAATTCGGTCATTATATACTTCTCCTATAATAGCATTGTGGGTACCTGTTCCCCAATGAGATTCACTTGTTTTATCAACACGATGGTCAAAGAAGAATATACAATCTCCTACCCTTAAGTCTCTTAATTTTGTTGGCTTAGGTAATTGTTTATTACGTGATATACCTAGTTTATTATAGACAAAGACCTCAAGATCTCCACAAGCAGAAGCCATTTTATTTACAGATCCTCCTTGATTTTCCGTAGAAATTACGCCGTCAAAATTTGTACCATTACCGGTTGCTTGTGATCCAGGGCTTTCATTATCACAATGATTAACTTTAAAATTACCCTTGGCATAGAATGCATCAGGTGTATAATTCTTTCCTCCCCACTTTACGTGTGATCCACCTGGCATTGCATAATCCCAGCCGTACATATACATCCAACCAAGAACATATTCAGCTGCTATTTGAAAGTCTTTTTCAGTTCTACCTTCTATCTTTTTTCCATAATACTCTCCGAAAATTCCACCTACGCTTTTAGCATATGCATCAAAACCACCGTAAGACGCAATTGTTTCATGAAAATTAGTTGCATCAAAATCATACATATGCTTTTCTACTATTTCTAAAGTATTACAAGAAAAATTAGCTTTTACTGTTTCACTAGTACAACTAAAATCCATACCAGTATGTCTTCTTTTCCACTCTTCAAATGATTCTTTTTTAGCTCCCTTTTGTTTTTGCTCTGCTTCATAAGCTTCTCTAAGTAGTTTTTCATCTTCTTTTTCTTGAGCTTTCTTTTTAGCTTCTTCTTCGGCTTGTTCCTTAGCTTTCAACTTCTCTACTTTTTCTTTTGAAGCACTTTCAAAACAAGCAATAAAATCTACTTCATTTCCCTTTATTAAACTTGTGAATACATAATTTATCATAGCTGGTAAAAAGAAGATTATTAAACCAGCTATTATTCTTTTTACTGTTACTTTTAAGGCATCTTTTAAATCATCTTCTTTGCCATTTAA
>JAEEGL011383963.1_pt1 | contig 15802 bp, 8 predicted proteins | sample 9134231 | NCBI WGS metagenome assembly JAEEGL01 (sample SAMN16246548, study PRJNA631951) | gut metagenome | biome: gut microbiome; feature: rumen; material: fiber-attached | host: Bos | place: Iran: Karaj | collected 2018-10
AGGGCGGTATTCTCTACTGATATGGAGGCAGGAACTCTTTCTCCAATCTTTGGTAATTACAAGACTCCTGATATCGTATCGGGAACCTTGAGCATCCTTGATGAGGAAGAAAGCGAAGAAACCTCTTCAGAGGAAATAGTTGCAGAGGAAGAGGAGCTTGAGGAAATCTATCGTGTAAGGCCCTTCACACTTTTCGGAGAGAGAGAAAACCTTGGAAAGAGCATCCTTGTGATCTATGAGGAAAAGCTCATAGACAGTATAGGAGAGGCAATATACCTGAGATTTGAAGGGGCTAAGGATCTGGTGGACAGAATTGGCCAGGGAAAGATAGCAATCAAATACCTGTCAAAGACAGGATTTAAGACCTTCGATACCTGTGAACTTCTTTCCGATGGAAAGACCTTTAAGCTAATAAAGAGCCTTGAGGCCAGAAAGACAGAGATTGGCTCAAAGAAATATGCAGTGGTGATCCTTGAAGCTCAGGAGACCATGACAGATTCCCTTGAGGTTGAGGGTATTTCCCTTTCAGCCGGAGGTGATTCACAGCCACCGGAATTCGTAGGAGATGGAACCATCGAACTGGAGAAGAGAAAGTTCGCTCCCTTCTCAGATGAGCTGGCTGTATTTAATGAGTGTTATATAGGCCACGACGGATGTTTTTCAAAGAGTGGTTCAAGGATAACCATTAAGTTTAAGACCAGCTACCATGAGAATAAGCTTCGTATCAGTCCCGAGGAGGAAGAGGCAGAGCTTGCGATAATCAAGCTTAAACCAAAGAAGAACCCTTACGATACACCTGCACAGGTGAAAGTAAATGAGATCATTATTGAGTATTTCAATGGCATTGGTTGGAAGAAGCTTGAGTGTGATACTGAGTACTCCGGAATGTTTGAGAGCTGTGAAGAGGGCGAGTATAAGCTCAGCTTCATTTGTCCTGATAACTGGACCGAAACTGAAACAGGACCTTACAGTGGAAAGTGCCTGAGAGTCAGAGTGATAAAGGCAGATAACTGCTACATGAGACCGGGACTTCATATGTACCCTGTTATAGAGAACCTGAGTATTTCCTATTCCTACGAGGGAAGATTCACAAATCCTGCAAGGCTGGAAAAGATATCAGGAACCAGGAAAGAGGACATTACAGCAGGACTCGTTTCAGAAAAGCCCTTTACAGTGCTTTCGGGAATACAATATCATGAGGACGCTCTCTATATTGGTCTTGACAGGAAGCTGACGGATGGCCCTATAAGCCTTTATTTCCAGCTTTCTGAATCAAATAACCAAAATGGAGTCAAGTGCCACATGGAATACATGGGACCAAACGGCTTTGCAAACATGAGGGCAACGGATCTTACAGAGAACTTCACCAGGTCCGGAACAATGATGTTCATGCCACCTTCAGATATGACAGAAGCCACCCTTGAGGGCAACAGGCTCTACTGGATAAGGATCGTAAGGTCCGGCGCTCAGCAGACAGAACTTGCGGATGCATTCCTTCCTAGAATATCCAGAATGTGTCTGAATGCAGTTGTGGTGACCAATGTACAGACCTCAGAGGAGCACGATTACTACATAGAAGAGGCTATGCCAAACCTTTCAATGCCTCTTGGTGCTGAGAATATCCTGGATGCCCAGGTATGGGTCAATGAAAAAGGCTATACCCGCAAGGAAGAAATGGATCAGCTACTTCAGGACTATCCTGAGAAAGTCAGGGCTGAGTACGATTTCCTTGGCAGGATTTCTGCCTTCTATGTACTTTGGCAGGAAGTGGACAGCTTCCAGGGAGCCCCTGATAAGAGATGTTACCGCATAGACAGAATGTCGGGAGAGATCATCTTCTCAGACGGAACCATGTGTGAAATGCCAAGGGTTACCGATGACATTGCATTTAAGGCAAGGATAAGATCCACTGATGGAGAAAACGGTAACCTGTCAGAGGGGCAGATCTCCAACTTTATCGGAGCATCACCTTATATCGATACTGTTTACAATCCTATAAGAGCCCACGGCGGAAGCAATCTGGAAACTTTGGATCACGCACTTATGCGCTGTGCAGGAATAATGCATTCCAGATACAAACTGGTTTCCGAGACGGATTACATCAGATTCTGTAAGGAGTATTCCGACAGCATAGATAAGGCAAGGGTAATTGTGGGAGAGACCATAGAGGGACTTACTAATCCTTCAGACATCTCCATAGTACTTCTTATGAAGGACTATGCTGACGGTGCTTTCTCCTTCCACAGGATAGCAGCAGCTCTTAAGAAGGATATCTTAAGCAACTGCGAGGTTACTGTCACAGAGGATAACCTCCACGTGGTAGAACCCATATTTGTAGATATTTCTGTATGTGTATGGGCCATGGTAATGGATATGGACGAGGCCTTCGATGTATCCAACGAAGTAAAGACCGTTCTTACAGAGTACCTGGATCCTGTATCCAACCAACTCAGCGACGGATGGACCATTGGAACCCTTCCGAAGCAGTCCCAGATACTTATGAGACTTGGAGTCCTTAGGAGCAAAGCCGTTATCCAGAGGATAACCATGGTGGGACACTACATAGATTCTAGTGGTGAGCACGAGCTTGATACCAAGGATATCGAAGTTACACCGTTCATGGTAGTCAAGAGCGGAGTTCACAAGGTAATCATAACTAACAAGTAAGGAAAGCTTAAAGATGCTGAAAGTTGATGAATTACAAGCAAGAACATATTCGGAGCGAATGGAAGATGTAATGCGGGAGCTCCCCATCAGATCACAGGAGTGGACCAATTACAATGCTTCTGACCCCGGTATGACCATAATTGAGAACCTGACAGCTTTTTCTGCTCTTCAGGGAGCAGAGATCGTATCCTTAAGCTACAGGGCAAAGATGGCGCTCCTTAAGATGGCTGGCTTTCTTCCGGGTAGGGGAAAGTGTTCAAAAGTTCTTTTATCTGCAGATCATCTTAAAAAGCCTGTAACTCTTAAAAATGGTGACAGGTTCCACATCGGAGACCTTTGCTTTGAGACCAACAGGGAAATGACTGTTGGCACATCAAAGCTCATCGGAGTCTTTGCTAAAGAGGATGATGAATTCAGGGATGTGAGCTTTTGCCTGGACAGGGAGATCAGTGTTCCTGCCAGAGTTTTCGGCGATAATCCAAAGGCTGGCAACAGTTTGTATTTCATCATGGACAGGGATCCTTCCGGAGCAAAAGAGCTTATCTTTTACGCCAAGGTTATAGGAAGCAACAAGAGAAACAGGACTGAGGACAGAACAGAGCACATCTTTGCTGATATTGTCTGGGAGTGCTTTACACCTGAAGGTTTTAAGGAGATCAACGTAAGGGATTTCACCTCAGCTTTCATCAACAGCGGTGAGATCAAGATGACCCTTCCTTCCGGAAAGCTGGCAGTATGTGAGGAAGCACCCGTTAAGGGCTACTGCATAAGGGCCACCTTAAAGAGAGCCGATTACGATCTGATCCCTAAGGTAACCAATGTTTTCGGATTCTTATTTGAAGTCTGGCAGAAGGACACTAAGGCCTTTAGCCAGACCTTTGGAAAGAACGACAAGGTCACAGTTACATCACCCATCGGAGATGATGTTTACTACCTGGTATTTGGTAAGGAGCAGAAGGGCTCTTCCTACAGAAGATATGAGCTTGTTACCTCCCCCGGCATTAACGGAAGGTACTGCCTCTATAACAAGAATAAGGACGGCTCAATGACCTTCAGCTTTTCTGAAGAGGATTTTGGATATGCTCCAATGAAGAGCAAGGAGTGCGTAAGAGTCATCATCTATAACGAAGATATAATGCGCAGATACAACGTGGGAAAGGTCTATGGTTTCGACGACCAGGAAATGGAAATTCCCTGCAGCAACATAGTACATGAGACCTTCTTCCTGATAGCCAGAAGAAAAGATAAGGATGGCTATATATACGATTTCGTAAGACCTGAGAAAAAAGACAACGGAGCCCTTTATTATCACCTCCTTGAGGGCGAAGGAAGGATCATCATCGAGGATCCGGGAGACTTCATAGATGCAGACCTGTTTATGGGAAGCGTTGCAACCACCAGCGGAAGCAGAGGAAATATAGGAGCCGGAAGCCAGCTTGTACTTGACAGGGAAGATGTAGAAGGTAGTTTTTACAATCCTGGCGAGGGAACAGGCGGATGCTTCAGAGAGACTCTTGAACAGGTCAGAAAGAGATTCCAGGCGGATATGAAGACCCCTTACAGGGCTGTTACCGCCAAGGACTTTGAATCCATAGTCAAGACAACACCGGGGCTTTGTATCAGAAAGGCCAAGGCTGTAATGGATCAGGAGAAGGACCTTGTAAAGATTGCTGTTCTTCCTGATGCTGACGAGGAATTCCCAAAGCTGTCATCCATCTATATGGAGAAGATCAATGACAGACTTGAGGAAAGACGCCTTATAACCAGCCAGTTCAGTATCTTAAAGCCCTGCTACGCAGCCATCGGAGTCAAGTGCACAGTATATGTTAAAAGACATTTCTCCGACTACAGGAAGCAGATCGAGGACAGGATCCGTTCCAAGGTGGATTACATCCATTCGGAAAAGAACTTTGGAGACAGACTCATGTTTGAGGATGTATTCCATGCAATAGAGGATCTGGACTGCGTTGAATATGTATATGATCTGTCCCTTCATTCGGAAAACAGCAAACTGGCTCAAATGAAGGAATATGATATTTATCCCAGACATGATTGTCTGTGTTATCCGGGAGAAATAAATCTCGAGATAGTTTCATCTGATAAAACTTAAGTGATATCGGGAGCTTATTATGGCACATGATATATGGTACACAATTAAAAATAACAGACTGATGCAGAGCTTCATTCAGGGCTTTTCGGTGGAAGGAAAGACCGGACTTAAGCTGGATGAAGAGTCCAGGGATCATTTTCTGTTCTTAAAGCCCATAGATGGTGTGTCTGATGGAGCTTTTTGGGGAAGACTTTCCTGTGACATGCTTTTGTCGGAAGAACAGGTATGTTATATTTATATTATGGCAACAGATACACTTAATATCGTCGTTGGCGAGGGTGAGAGCATCAATCTGGATGAATTTCTCTATGATTCCAATGAGGAGCCCTTCAGAAAAGTGTCTCTTTTGACGGAGATTGGGGCTAAGAGATTTGTAAACAATCCGGATGTCCTGCTCTATGAGCTACAGGGAAGATATCTTTTCATCGCCATGGAGATATTGGGAAATGGACCTGCTTCCATTGGAAACATCAGAGTTGGTGTCAGAGGCGACAACTTTATGGGGGCGTTCCCGGAAGTATACCAGGAAAGAAACAGCTTTTTCCACAGGTACATGTCTATTTTCTCCAGTATCTATAACGATATCAGCGAGCAGAACGACAGACTTTACGAGATGCTTGATCTGGATAAGTGCTCAGTTGAACTTCTGGAGATGTATGGTTCCTGGTTTGGAATCGATCTTAACGGAGGGTTCCTTCCTGAGGATGTGCTTCGTACCATCGTCAAGGAGGCCTACAAGCTCAACAGGATGAAGGGCACCAAGAAGGCTCTTGAGAGGATCCTGGAGATAGTTGTAGGAGACGATGCAATTCTTTTGGAGAATAGACTTCAGGACGGAAGGATATTCGACGTTACGGTCATGATAAACAGAAAATTGACGGAGGACCTTCGGCATCAGCTTATGTTTTTGCTGGATCAGTTTAAGCCAATAAGGACCAGGATAAGGCTTCTCCAGATGGAGAAAGAGGCTGTTATGGACGGCAACAGCTATCTGGATATGAATGCCGCCATTCCTTCAGAGAAGCACGTTGTGCTTGATGAAGAGGCCATGTATGATGGCGCAATAACTCTCTTATAAAATGCGAGGAGATGGAAAATGACAATTGATGAAGCAAAAAATGGCGATATGATACAGCTTAATGTGCATGGAAAGGTCGATGCCAATTCCTCCACACAGCTGCAGACAGAGGTTTTAAAAGCCTTTCAGAAATGTCCCAGCGTTATACTTAACTTTGCGGATGTGGGCTACATATCATCTGCAGGTCTTCGTGCGCTGCTTATCGGACAGAAGACCGCCAGCTCTAAAGGGGGAAAATTTCTTATTATAAACGCTAATGAAGCTGTTGTTGAGGTACTTAGGGTTACAGGACTTCAAAAGGTGCTTAGTGTGCAATGATTACTTTTTCACATGTATCAAAAGAGTATACAACTGAAGATGGGAAGACCAGGGTTTACGATGATTTTTCTGAGGAGATCCAGGATGGTGAGTTTGTGGTACTGACGGGGGAAAGCGGCTCAGGAAAGACCACTCTCATCAAGATGCTCCTTAAGGAGACGGATCCCCAAAGCGGAGTCATCAAGGTGGATGGGAAGGATATTTCCGGGATAAAGAGAAGCCAGATCCCTTATTACAGAAGAGGGATAGGAGTTATTTTCCAGGATTTCAAGCTCATCCAGAATGAGAGTGTCTATGACAATCTTGTTTCTGCAATCCTGGCCACAGGAGGCTCCTACAAGGAGGCTGATGCCAAGATCGTAAACGTTCTTACCATGCTTGGAATCGACAATCTTCACAAGAGATATCCCAAGGAGATGTCCGGCGGTGAGCAGCAAAAGGTATGTCTTGCCAGGGCAATCATCAACAATCCCAAATATCTTTTGGTGGACGAACCCACCGGGAATCTTGACCCCACATCTTCAGAAGAAATAAACAGACTCCTTGAGGTTATTAATGGCCAGGGAGTCACAGTGGTCATGGCAACCCATGATCACGAGGCAGCCAACAAAGAAGGCCGTCGAAGAATAGATCTGGACAAACTTTAAACTATTGCAGGGGGATTACTTAATGACACGAGAACAGAAGATTTCACTAATCGCATCATGCGGACTGTATGTTCTTACTATTGTCGGATTCTTTTTCTTTAGCCTGACCCTTATTATTCTGGTATTCTTGGGGTTTACGCTTTGCATTACCTATTTTTCCTATCAGTGTTACAGGAATCATAACGACTACACAGGGGCTGAGCATCTGCAGCAGGAGATAGGTATCCTTAAGGCTGAAAAGGATCAGCTGGTAAAGGATTATGAGGCCCTTCTTACAGAGAAGGACAAGGAGCTTGAGCAGAGACAGGTTAATATAAACCGTCTCAATGATGAGCTTACACTTCAAGGTATGGCAAGGAAAGAGGTAGAAGATAAGTATACTGAAATCTCGGCTAAGGTATCTTCAGATTCCGGCGTTCTCGACAGTCTCCTTCCACCTGACGAAGAGGAAGCAACAGAGGTGGATATTATCGAAGTTGCTAAAAGAGCTATCAAAGAGCTGGAGGAGGATGCAAAAAATGCAGGCCTTCGTGTAAATATCTCCAGTGCTTCTGAAGGGCTGACAGTAAAGGCATCAGCCAAGAGACTTCTTATCATGTTCAGGAATATCATTGATAATTCCATTAAGTACATGAAGAAGGCAGGAACCCTGGTTATTACGATTTCCAGCATAGATGACGATATATTTATTGTACTGAAGGATACAGGAGAAGGTCTTCCTGAAGACGAGACAAAGCATATATTTGAGCTGAACTATCAGGGATCTAACCGCATCAGCGGTAATGGTCTTGGACTTACCCAGGCAAAGGCTATTGTTGAACACTATGGCGGAACAATCTACGCCAGAAGTCCACAGGGCAATGGAATGGGTATATACATTCAGCTTCCTACAAGCTGATCTATGGGGGTGGAAATGAGATACAATCAAAGGATTTTTATTTATCTTTTTGCATTCTACATTGTAGTGGCTGTGGGATCACTTCTTTTACTTTCCGGTAAAGGATCTGTTTTCAACAGGACCAATAAATCAATAGGAGCTGAAACGGCAGTTCTTACGGAAACTGTGATAGGGGCAGATGAGTCTGACCCGGTTATCGATCAGGCGGTTAACGTAATTGTAGCTGAGCCGGAGCCTGTGGTTGAGCCGGAACCTGAACCTGAGCCGGAACCTGAACCTGAACCAGAGCCTGAACCAGAGCCCGAGCCGGAACCTGAAGCACCTGCCATAAGGTACTTTACCTTTACGGTAGATACAAAGACTACAGTGCTTAACCTCAGAGTAGAGCCAAATGAGAATTGTACTATTCTCAATAAGCTTAATAAGTCCAGTAAGGGATACATCCTTCTTCCAGGAAATGACTGGTGCTATCTTGTGACCGAAAAGGGAAACATCGGATACTGCGCCACCAGATATCTGGATCTTACGGAAGTAACAGCTGATGACTTCCCTGAGGAATACCGTGAAAAGGTTACAGCTCCAACAGAGGAACTTTCGGATAGCTTTGGGAATTAAAGCCTATGAGAAATTATCTGGACGATAAGGTCGCTAAGAAGAATAACGACCGGGAACAAAAAAAGAATGACCCTGACTTTAACAACAGTGATGACGGCGAGGTGACTTATATGTACGACTTAAAAAAGCCCGCTGCATTCATAAACGAAGGGGAACACGGAGTATTTGACTTAAGGAAGCAGACAGGAATTAATACTGCCAAGAGCGTTTTTGATAAGGGATCAGTTTTTAAGACCAATTAAGCGTAAGAGGGAAAGAACAGCTAATGGGAAGCTTTGAAGAGAGTAATAACAGTAAGCCCTTTAAAGACTACAACGAATACATGCAGTATGTTTTTGACTGCGTAAACGCTTGTCTTGATACCTATATCTCCAAAATGAAGGTCACCTTTGCCAATGGCGAGGGAGGCTATAAAAACGTGCTCTATCCGGATATTGAACTGGCTGGTGAGGCATGTAAGAACAGGCTGGAGGATTCCTATAAGAGAAGGATCAAGGGAGAGAGTGCAGTGTCTCCTGTTGCTGAAGAGAAGGAATCTAAGGATGAGGATACAAGTGATATCGATGACATTTTCGGCGCTTTTGCTGATGTAGGAAGCAGCACTGCCGGTGGCGATGATGATTCAGAGGACGAAGATATTGATGACGACCTTATGAAGCTTCTTGGCAACTTTGCTGCCGATAATGCCATTGACGAGGAGGAGGATGAAGTCTCTGCTACAGGCGAAGATAATTCTGATATCTGGAGTGAGATAGAGGAAGATACAAAGATACCTGTTCTTGAAAGGATCAGGCTGATTGATGATAGAGCTGAGGCTACCCTTGCAGAGGGAATAGAGCTTCCATATTACGAACTGTGTAAGAGGCTTAAATTTGAACCCTTCACAAAGTTCTGTTTTGCCTGCGGTATCTTGTCATCAACACAGACTGATTACGCCGGCGTGTTCCATATCGTAAATGAGAACAGTGCCCTTTCAGCACCCACAATTGAATCTGCAGCCAAGGTGTTCTTTGGATCAGCCTTTTCGATTACCAGTGCTTACGGTGATATGAGTGCCTGCCTTGAGCAGCTCCAACCGGTGCTTCCTCTTCAGATTATGGGAAGTATGCCTTTTTCAACAGTAGTATCACCTGACAAGAGGATAATTGACTTCCTGTTTGGTCGTAACCCTCTGTTGCTTGATGAAAACTACAACAGATTCATCAGTATGCTTACAAATGACGAGGAGCTTAATCCTGTTATGGCAAACCAGGGCAGACTTGATGCAATGAAGATCTCCTATGAGGACGGAGTCAGGATTTTCTATTACTACGGAGATGACGGAAGCGGACGAAAGTTCTTTGTTAAGCAGTTTTGTAAGGAGAATGGCCTTAAGGCCGTAGCTATTAACTGTAAAAAACTCTTTAACTATGACTTCCAGTTTGTTGATAAGGCACTGTGGTCTGTTACAAGAGAGTGTATCCTGGCAAAGGCCTGCTGCTGTCTTACAGAGCTGACCTTCCGCGAGGAGGAAAAAGAGAAGTTCTTTGGATACATGGATCTGGCTTTCTCAAAGTTAACAGAGAAAGACATCCTTGTATTTGCAATGAGTAAGCTCTTTATAGACTTCAGAGAAGTTACCAAGAGCGACTTTACGGATCTTGAGCTTCCTGCTCCTGATACAGGAGAGAGACTTACCTGTTGGGAATACTTTGCTAAGGGCTTTGACCTGGCAGAGGATGTGGACCTTCTGGAGATGTCCACCAAGTTCCTGTTTACAGCCGGAAAGATCCATGATGCGCTGGTTAAGGCTAAGTCCTTATCAAACATGGATCACGAGGAAAAGATATCAAGAGCCAGCCTCTTCAAGGGCTGCAATGCTCAGATGAGTTCGGAGCTTTCACAGAAGGCAAGCCGAGTAGAAGCTAAATTCGGATTTGAAGATATCGTTATGAATGAGGATCAGAGGGAGACCATCACTCATGCGATCGAGCAGATGACCTATAGGAAACAGGTCTATGAATCCTGGAATTATACAAAGAAGTATCCTTACGGTCGTGGACTTACAGTTCTTTTGTTTGGTGCTCCCGGTACCGGAAAGTCCATGATGGCGCAGGTTATAGCCCATGAGCTTAACCTTGAGCTCTACCGTGTAGATATTTCAAAGGTTGTTGATAAGTACGTTGGTGAAACTGAGAAATCCCTGTCAATGATCTTCAGAGAAGCTAAGAAGTGTAATGTCGTACTGTTCTTCGATGAGTGCGATACCATTTTCGCTAAGCGTTCTGATGACGGTGGTTCCAACCAGGCATCAGCCAACAACAAGACAGCTCTTTTGCTTCAGGAAATGGAAGCTTACGACGGTGTCTGTGTACTTGCTACAAACTACAAGCACAACATTGACCCGGCGTTCTTCAGACGTATGAAGTACATCGTTGAGTTCCAGTTCCCGAATGTGGATACAAGAGAAATGCTTTGGAGAACTACAATTCCCAAGACCACTCCTCTTGCAGACGATGTGGATATCAGATTCCTGGCAGAGAAGTTCGAGTTTGCAGGTGGTAATATCAAGAACTGCATCCTGAACGCAGCTTTCCTGGCAGCAGCTGATCCTGAGGCGAACGGAGAGGTACACATGAAGCATTATCTCAATGCTATCAAGTACGAGTTCGTTAAGGTTGGTAAGGTATTCACCAAGGCTGATTTCGAGCCATACGCAGAAGAGGTCGGGCTTGCGTAAAAGAGATTTATCCCGGCTGATCGTCAGGGGAGACGGACAATCAGCCTCATGGATATATGTCAGTCTGCCGAATGGCTGACAACTTCGAAAGAGGTCGTGTTTCATATTCGGTTATGAGGGGCAATATTATGAATAATGTGAAAAAACAGTTTAACAATCTGAAGAAGGGTGCTAAGCGAGTTTTCGTAGGAATGATGGTCCTATGCCTGATATGTACAGCGACAGGAATAGGGTCTATCTTCGCGTACGCGGATGAATACGATGGAAGTGGGCTGGAGAATAACACCACCGAAAATTCCATTCCTACCTGTGAACATTCTTATGGTGATTGGACCGATGCGGGGGATGTGCACACCAGAACCTGTTCTCTTTGCGGAGATGTGCAGAGTGAAGGCCATTCCATGAACTGGGTTGCTGGAGAAGGCGATACAGAAATCAGCGTTTGCTCAATCTGTGGACATCAGGGCGAAACCAGATCTTCCGCTTCACAGCCTGCTGCTGATCCAGAATCTACAACTCCTGACACTACGATACCGGCGCCTTCAGTAAATCCTGAAGTTTGTACTCACAATTATACTCAGTGGTATCCAAAGGATGCTTTAGTTCATACAAGAGCCTGCAGTATCTGTCAGGATATCCAGGAAGAAGAGCATAATATTGTTGACGGAAAGTGTACTGTATGTGGTTATGAGCAGATTACAGATGAGTCCGGAGAGACTACACCTACAGACCACGTCCATAATTATTCCTATACATATGATAATTCAAAGCATTACGGTGTCTGCTCCTGTGGTGATACTACTGAGGGCGAGCATCAGGTAACTAATTGGGTTAAAAACGGAGCAGATAACACCCTTTCAGGTCTCTGCGATGTTTGTGGCGCCCTTGTGACAATTCCAGATGATGGCACTGTAACTTCACATGTTCATGTATATACCTATACAGACAACTTAGATGGTTCAACTCATACTGCACATTGCTCAGTTGAGGGTTGTCCTGAGCCTGAAAAGACTGAGGCACATGAAATTGGAAGCTGGACCAGTGATGATCATGGTCATCATACCGTCACTTGCTCTCTTTGCGATTATTCCAAGGTTGAGGATTGTGAATTTGGTGACTGGTATTGGAATGGAAATGAGGAAAATCCTGAACACTACAGAAATTGTTATATCTGTGGCTACGAGCAGAGAGAGGCCTGCACCGTAGATCCCGAGACCGGAATCTGCTCAGTCTGCAACAATCAGCAGCCTATGAGGATGATGCTCAGAAGTAGCCTCCTTAGAACTACCGCTTCTAACCCTCCTTATACCTATGAAGAACTAATGGCAAGTATGCCTGTTACCAAGACAGGGCTTGTTTATAGTGGATCTGCTCAGGATCTCTTTTCTTCAAAGGGCTCACTAAAGACTGATACTCAGCTTACAGCAATGGGATTATCCAACGTAACAAAGGGAGATATCAAGGATAATGACGATCCAACCCATCCAAAGACGGAACAAGGTACTAATGCAAAAACATACAATCTCTATCAAGAGATTTCTTATAAACATGGTGGCAATGACTATACAGTAAAGGGCGAATTTACTGCAATAATCAATCCTGCAGTATTTGAAGACAATGTCACTGTAACTCCTTCAGACCTCACAAAGTATGAAGATGCTACTACAGGAATTCCTTTCTTTACACTGAAGATTGGATCAAAGACCCTTGTTGAAGGCGACGACTTTATTTCCAGCTATACTGGTACCATAGGAGAAGCAGGAAAGAGCTGCACATTTACCTTTAAGAATAAGGATACCAACTATACTTTAACATCAATAACAAGGGAACTTTCCTGTGATCCTGTCGCTCTTACCTTTAATGACAGCACTGAGAAAAAGGCTGCTTACTACAAGGAACTTAAGATTAAAGCTCCTACAGGCTATACCATTTCAAAGAGTGAGACTTCAGGATACACAACAGAGCTTTTGTACAACACTGTTTGTACAGATGCGACTTTGGACATTTATGTAAAGAAAAATGGAAAACCGAATTCTTTCCACCAGGAGGTTACAGGAATCACCATTACCAATGACCATCCTATTGAGTCACTGGTAACTACATTCCCTGCCTTCACTGCTACAGCAGACTACACAGGTTCTGATGTGACGCTTATGAAGGTGTCACCTGTTCTTAATGAAACATATATTACGTCAGCGAAGCTTACGGATGTAAAGTGGGGCTTTACTAAGGTTGCCGGATCAGGAGAAGCCACCTACACAGGTGAATCTCCAAAGGGAAAGGCTATAGGAGAATATGAGTATCAGTTCTTTGTTAAGTATAAAGATGGATCCAATGAAAAGACCATAAACTATACTGATACAACCTATAAGACCACTATTCTGAAGGCTCTCAGTAATACGGATATTAAGTTTACTGCACAGGCAAAAGACTATCAGTCACTTAGTCCTGTTACCTGCCCTGACATCAAGAACTTCTATGATGTAAAGGATGGCACTACACAGCTTCAGGTAGATACTCACTATATAGTAACAACAAATGAAAATCTTCGTGCTCCTTATGAAGCAGGTACTAATGTTGTACTTACATTCACAGGCGTATCACAGACCGGTGGATCATACAATCAGTACTATAAAGGTACTGTAACCCAGACAGTACCTGTGGCAGACATTAATGTTCTGTTTAATGGTGAGGCCCAGAAGGCTAAATATGATGATGCTGTAGTTATTAGCGCATCAGGTTATACTATCAGCGAAACAGAGGATGGTACCTTCGACTCCCAGCTAACCTTCGACACAGTAATAACCCATGAAGATGTAAAGCTTTATTTCAAGGCAACTGGAACATCCCGTGTTGTATACAAGACTATTAAGGATCTTACAGTTGGTGAAGGAGCAGCCATAAAGGTGCTCTATGATGGAAGCCCTGATAAGAAGGCACTTTATCAGGATTCTGTAAGGATTTCTGCTGAAGGCTATGATGTAAGTACCTCCAGCAAAGGTTCTTTTGCCGGAGCATATATCTTGTATTATGACGATAATAAGCAGATGGCACCGGTTCCTGATTTTGTTCTTTATTTTAAGAATCAGACTACTGGAATGGTATATCGCAAGACCATTTCAGACCTCAATCTTTACTCGATACCAAGTGGGCTTCATCTTCAATACAACGGAGCTGATCTTCAGGATTGGTATAAAACAAATGTTGCCATTACAGCTACAGATGACAATGGTAATAAATACATGATTGCTGATGCAGAAGGTAAAGCTGCTTCAAAATATACTAACAGCTATGCCATTACCGGAAGCGGTACAATATCAAAGAAACTGTACTTCAAGTATTCCAATACAGAAAAGGAATGCACAGTAGTTGTTAACATTGATAAAGTGGCTCCTACCGGTAGCATCAATATTGTAGGTCAGACCAGCAGCTCATTTATACAATCTGACGAAGTTAAGATCTATGTGAAGAGTATTGAGAAGGGAACAATTGCAGCTTCTGATAATTTGTCAGGCGTTGACTATATTCTTTTCTATACATCTGAGAAATACTACGGATCAGGTGCTGAACTGGAGGCAGCAGTGTCCACAAAGAGTGCTGCCTGGAGCAGATATACTGATAATGACAGACCTTCTACAGCAAAGGATAAAAGGGTTTATGTTTACGCTGCAATCTATGATAAAGCAGGAAATGTAACGTATATCTCTACTCATGGAATACTGTACGATACCGTAGCTCCTAAGATGGTATCGGCTACAGTAGCACAGTCAAAGGACAGCAAGAGTTCCGTAGTTGCCCTTGGTGCTACAGATAAGTTAAGTGGTGTCAACAGATTTAAGATGGAATACAGAGAGAAGACCTCAGAGGACATGGCAGGTCCGGATAAAGACTATCTGTTTAACATGGGAACCTATATTGAGGTTAAGGAAGAGAAAGATGGAACTGCACTTGGTTCCACCACTGTAGATGATCTGGACAGCACAAAGACCTACATGTTCTACTTCGTAGCTGTGGACAGGGCCGGAAATATTTCCGATGTCATGAGCAAGGAAGTTAAGGGCAGCGAAGCCAAGAAAGACACCCCTGCTTCAGGCGGCGGAACAGCAGCCGGTGGTGGATCAGGATCCGGTTCAAAGTCCGGAGGACTTACACCTGCACCAAGTGGAATTGCCGGAGGCGGCGGATCACAGAGTAAGCCTAAGGGCGGAGCAGGAAAGAGCACAACGCCTACTCAGCAGACCAACGCCGAGAAGATAGCAAATACCAAGATCAACAGGGATCCATATATTGGTGATGCAACAGGAAGCACCAAGATTGGTGAAAAAGAGACCAGCGGATGGACAAAGATCCTGTCTGAACTTAACAAGGCAGATAAAGGAACAATGATCTCCGTTGAAATGAGTGGATTCTCAGAGGTTCCCGATGACCTTCTGACCAATCTTAAGAAGCGTGAAGACGTTAACGTTAAGCTTCAGATGGCAGATGATGTTGAGTGGAGCATCGTTGGTGCAGACATTACAGATGAGAGCTTTAGGGATATGGATCTGGGAGTTAAACTTGGATCCAAGAACATTCCTGCTCAGATCCTTCAGGATGTAACAGGAACTAATCCTCATGTTGAGTTCTCTGTAAACCACGAAGGTGACCTTGGCTTTACAGCAACCATTGGTATTCCGGTAGGTGTTACAAATAAGGGCATGAATGCTACCCTGTATTACTATGATGCCAACGGAAAAGAGCTGAAGCCTCA
>JAEEGL015687369.1_pt1 | contig 15802 bp, 17 predicted proteins | sample 9134231 | NCBI WGS metagenome assembly JAEEGL01 (sample SAMN16246548, study PRJNA631951) | gut metagenome | biome: gut microbiome; feature: rumen; material: fiber-attached | host: Bos | place: Iran: Karaj | collected 2018-10
GCCAGTGTGGAAGTGCTCCAGGGCGCGCCCCTGGGCGGCATGGTCGCCACGTTCAAGGGCGATCAGGACCACGTCCAGGCCGCCCTCAACTGGCTGGAAGAACATCATGTTGAAGTGGAGGTGCTTCGCCGTGGCTGAACTTCTCAAGGATTGGATGCCCAATATCGTGGCATATAAAAGCCGATTCTTTGCCAGCCTGTCCCAGACTTGGGAGATGCTCCTGAAAAGCGGCATCATCGCGTTTATCATCGGCCTGGCGCTGGGCCTTGTGCTGACGGTCTGCAAAAAGGACGGCATCCGGCCCAACTGGATCCTGTATCGCGTCCTGAACATATTCGTGAACCTGTTCCGCTCCGTGCCGTTCATCATCCTGCTGATCTTCCTGATCCCCTTCACCCGAAAGATCATGGGCACCGCAATCGGCGTCAAGGGCGCGCTTGTGCCGCTGGTATTCGGCTGCGTTCCCTTCTACACGCGCCAGGTTGAGGCCGCTCTCGCATCCGTAAGCGACGGCAAGGTAGAAGCCGCCCGCAGCATGGGCAGCGGCACCCTGGGCATCATATTCCGCGTATACCTGCATGAAGCGGTACCGGACCTCATCCGCGCCACCACCATTACCCTCATCAGCCTGATCGGCCTGACCACCATGGCCGGCGCGGTGGGCGCGGGCGGCATCGGCAGTTTCGCCATCAACTACGGCCAGAACCAGAACCACCAGGACATCGTAAACGTCTGCGTGATCATCCTGCTCGTGTTCGTGTCGCTGCTGCAGTTCCTGGGCAATCACCTGTCCCGCCGAACCACCAACCGCGGCCTGTTCCACAAGCATGACAAGGAGGAATGAACATGTCCGGATACCGGGATACGATCATCCGCTATGCGGACAAACAGGAAGCGGTCTACCGCAAAATCGCCCTGGACATTCATGAAAACCCTGAAACCTGCAATGAAGAGCGCTTTGCCTGCCGCCTGCTTTCCGAGCAGCTTGCGGCCGAGGGCTTTGCAGTAAAGACGGACGTCGCAGGCCACCCCACGGGCTTCACGGCAATCTATCGTGCCCAGAAACCGGGCTCTGTGCTGGTATTCCTCGCTGAATACGACGCCCTCGTCGGTCTGGGCCACGGCTGCGGCCACAACCTTTTCGGTGCCACGTCTTCCCTTGCGGCGGCTTCGCTGAAGCAGGTGATCGACGAAACCGGAGGCGAGGTGCGCGTGTACGGCACGCCCGGCGAGGAGGGCGGCCCCAATGGCAGCGCCAAGGGCAGTTTTGTCCGGGAAGGATACTTCCGGGATGTTGACGCGGCTCTGTGCGTGCATCCCGGCGCGGACAAACATCTTCCCACGACGCCCTCCCTTGCCTGCGCGCCGGTAGACATCGAGTTTTGGGGCAAACCCTCCCACGCCGCAAGCGCGCCCGAAAAGGGTATCAACGCTTTGGACGCTCTGATCCTGACATATAACGGCATCAATGCCATCCGCCAGCACGTGCCGGACGACGTCCGCATTCACGGCATCATCACGCGCGGCGGCGACGCCCCAAACATCGTACCGGAATACGCCGCCGCGAAGTTCTTTCTCCGTGCGGCAAAACTCCCGGTGCTGGAGGACGTCTACCGCAAGGTGGAGAACATCGTGGACGGCGCCGCGAAGATGACCGGCGCGAAAGGGCGCATGCAGCCCTATCAGAACCGCGTTGAGAACACCATCCTGACGCCGTCCTTTGACGCCGTCTACGCCAAGGCGCTGACGTCACTGGGGGAGGAGATGTCTGAGCCTCTCCCCGGCGCGTCCATCGGCTCCAGCGACGTAGGAAACGTCTCCCAGGTGGTGCCCACGATCCAGCCCACGATCAGCATCACAGCCGCGCCCACTCCTTGGCACACCGAGGCATCAAAGGCAGCCGCCCGAAGCGAAAAGGGCCTGGCCTCCATCGCGCTGGGCGCGAAAGCGCTGGCCCTCACCGCGTTGGAGCTGCTCTCCGATCCCGATCTGCTGGCCGCCATCAAGCGCGATCACCAACAGGCGCTGGAACAACAGCGGCAGTGCATCTGAATCATCTTCAAAACACAAACGGAAACGCCCTCTGGAATTCCGGAGGGCGTTTCCATGCAGAAAAAGCTCCCGCCGTATTTCACGGCAGGAGCATAGATTATTCCCGGTCTCAAGAAACTGCGTGCCTCTTAAAAGGATTCCGGATATACCGCCTTCCGGGCAAGGTAGAACTTATGCGCGTCGTTCTTCAAACGATATTCGTCGTCGGAGGTATTTCCGTACCACGGGATGGTCAGGATGCCGCGCAGCAGTTCGGGATTCAGGCGGTTCTTGGCGTAGAGGAACGTGCCCAATTCGTTGCAGTCCGTGGAATAGGTGGAGCATCCGGGCACCTGCTCGTAGCCCAGCTCGTCCAGACGCTCATAGGCGTCGATGTACCGGAAGCACGGATGATCCTTGGGGTAATCCTTCAGCACGGCATAGAACCAGTTGGACTGCAGCACGGACTTGGGCATGTTCTTTGTGAACAGCTCGGGCTGATCCCAGTAGTAGTCGGACCAAACCCACGGGCGCACGCCGTGCTTTTCGCATTCCCCGAAGAGGAAGAACGCGTCGTGCCACCACAGGTCGGCGTTGCGGACGACGGCCATCTGGCGGTTGGCCTGATGCGCGTAAGTCTCCTCGTCCATGCCCAGGTGGAACAGGCTGGGCTTGAACACCTCGCACACCTCGGCGATGAGGTCGGCGCAAACGCGGTAATAGGTCGGCGTGGAGAGCATGCGGCGGTACTCGTGCAGCCAGGTGTGGTGTCCGGCGGAGAAGTTCAGCTTCGGAACGGGCTCAATGCCCTGCGCGCGCATCTCGGCCACCTTCTGCTTCATGAAGTCCTTGCTCCACGCGTCGGGCGCGGAAACCTCCGGGTGGGATTCGTACCGGATCCCGTCGCCCACGTCGATCACGCAGGTGTTGAACTTCCGCTCCGCGATGAACCGTACCATTTCATCCCACAGCGCGATGTCGCAGTTGTTGTTCTCGTTGTACGTCTTGGGGAGATACCAGCCGCGGGGCGCCGAGTCCTCATCGTCCCACATGTGTACGCTCAGCTGCAGGAAGTACGACCAGATCATTTTCTTTTCGGACATGACAAAACCTCCTTATCATTCATTGCCGATGGGTGTCAAACGACAACAGGTATCACAAGCATGGGTCACAGCAGACCGAGAACATGCAGGCACACTTCGGTGATGGCGACGCCGTTCTCGTGGATGTCTGCGTTGTTATACCACTCCGCGAACCATGTGCTGTAGAAATCAGTTTTATCGTCCTCTGATGCGCCGTCCAGGTGTTCCGTGACGGCTTCGATCAGCTTTTGTTCCAGCATATCGTTGCAGGCTTCGGCGTACAGCACCTCCTGCGTGAGGCCGAAGCTCTCCAGATAGCGGGTGATGTTTCCTTCCGCGTCGCCAGGAATGACGGTAAAATATCCGGCAGGCATAAAGGCGTAGGTAGTTTCGCCGATCACGATGTCGCGGCAGTTCTGCCATTTTTCACTGGCTGTCGCGAGCGCCTGCTGCCGTTCCTCGTCCGTGAGCTCAATCTGCAGAGCAATTGCCCGCTGCTGGAGGACAAACTGGCACTCGATGTCGAAGACGAGCTTATCCAGCGCGTCGACGGCGTTCATGGGATCGGTGATGTCGTATCCATAGCCGTAGGGCGCGCATCTGAGGGCCGCGCGGAACTGGTACAGCCGCATGGCGTCCTCCAATTCCTGGGTAGAGACCACATTCCCGTTCACTGTCAGCGCAACTTGATTGAAGTATGCGTAGCCGGCGGGTTTCTGCGCGGCCGGCGCATCGGAGGCGTGCGAGCGCACCAGCTGCGAAGTGACGCGCCAGAATTCCTCGTCGTCCGCCAGCTCATAGCGCGCGTCTCCGGTATCGAGCCATTGGGCGTTGAAATTGACGCTGAAGCCGCTGCCGTCGGAAAGCCGGAACGTGATGCTGGGATTCCAGTCCGGCATCTTCTGATCAATCTCGCCCTCAAGGCGGATGCGCGACAGGGCGTCCCACAGGAGTTCGATCTCCTCCGAGTCCGAGGTGGAGAAGGAACTTGCGGAGGAACCGAAGTCCTCCACATAGTCTGCGCCGACGATGGTCGCACCGCTGTCCAGCCTGTCCTGGACAGCGCCGATTCCGGTCAGGGAAGCGAAATCCGGGGATTCAGAGGCAGTCGCGCTCATGGCGAAAAGACAACAAAATGCAATCAAAATGAATAAAATTCGCTTCATGAAGGTCACTCCTTTGTCCTTGATGTGTCGGTCACACATGATATTATCCAGGAGCGCTGCGCGGGAAATCCATCGTCCGGGAGGTATAAAACCGCGGAAAAACGAACAATTTCATACACAGTTTGGGGTATACTCTGTATACAATCATGATTGTATCCGTATACAATCTGTATTATACCAGATATTTTCCGCAGAAGCAACAATAATCCCCGATGCGAAAAATGTTTTCCGGGGATTTCGGAAGCGCATGGGATGTGCGGCGTTTGTTGGCGAGGGCTGGTCCAGAGCGGCGGTGAGAAACGCCTCCCCCTGGAACCGGAACACAGCCGACGCGCTGGAAAGATTTCGGGGCTTCCCTGCGCATATTGGAAAGGCGGTCCGGCAGTTGTCAGGCGCGGAGTTTGGGCTGCCATTGTTTGTATCGGCGTAAAATAATAGATGACAAGGAATACAAACTGTTGTATAATGTCAAACATAAGAATGGATTTACGGCGGCATGGCCGCGTATGGCGATTGAGCGTATCGCTTAGCCAAATGGCGGAACCTATTTTCAGCTTTACTGGGAATTCATTCGTTTTTTTTGGATGGCGCATGGCGCCGGAAGGAGGAATACTTGTGATAAACATCGGATCGGACAGGGAATGCTTCTGGGACGAATACCTTATCGACACCGGGAAGACAACGGCTGAATTCCGCGTGCATCATCCGGTGCGGCGGGAGCTTGTCCTCCGCCACGACGCTCCCTGGGAGGGAGACGGCTGCAATTTTCACCACATTCTGAAAGACGGGGACGTCTACCGGATGTACTACGACGCCTGGGAAATGATCAGCGCGGACAAGTCGAAGCACACCACCGAGGACATCCGGATCGGCTACGCGGAGAGCACGGACGGCATCCATTGGACCAAGCCATCCCTTGGTATCTGCGAATTCCAGGGCTCAAAGGACAACAACATCGTGGTGAACAGGGAAATGATCCCCCGGCTGGACAATTTCAAGGTGTTCCGCGACGACAATCCCGCCTGCCCGCCGGATAAGAAGTATAAAGCGGTCGCACGTCATAAGAAGGCGCTGTACAGCTTCTACAGCCCCGATCCCTGGCACTTCAGGGAGGGGGAAATGATTACCGACGACGGGTTCTTCGATTCCCTGAACCAGGTGCTGTGGGACCCCCGGGCCGGACTGTACCGCGGCTATTACCGTGGCTTCCATAACATTCCCGGCGACGACTGGAACGCCGGCATTCGCGACATCCGTTACATCGAGTCAAAAGACTTCGTGCACTGGTCCAAACCGGTGATGCTGGATTACGGCGACGCCGAGGACTTCCCGCTGTACACCAACGTGATCTCCGTATACGACCGCGCGCCGCAGATGTTGGTGGGCTTTCCCAGCCGGTATGTGGAGCGGAAGGAATGGAACGGCAGCTTTGAGGAGCTGTGCGGCAAGGAGAAGCGTCTGGAACGCATGAAGCTGCACCCGCGATATGGGCTCGCCATCACGGACTGCGTGTTCATGTGCTCCCGGGACGGCGTGCGCTTTACGCGGTATGACGAGGCGTTCATGCGGCCGGAACCCGAGCACTCGGTCAACTGGCTGTACGGCGACTGCTATCCCGCCATCGGGTGGATCGAAACGGCCTCCGCCATTGCGGGCGCGGATCCGGAAATCTCCATGTACTTGCCGGAAAATCACTGGATGGGCATCCCGGCGGAGCTGTACAGGTACACCATCCGGGTGGACGGCTTCGTATCCCTGCACGCGGGGGCGAAGGAACGGGAGATCATCACGAAGCCGTTTGTGTACGACGGAAGCGAGCTGCACATGAACCTGGAAACCTCCGCGAGAGGATATATCTTCGTGACGCTGGAAGCGGACGGCGATAAGGCGGAGAGCTGTGAAACATTCGGGAACTCCATCGACCGCAGGATCGCCTTTAACGACCCGGAGGCTGTGAAGCGCATGGCGGGAAAGCCCGTGACGATGCGCATCCGAATGCTGGACAGCGATGTGTATTCCATCCAATTCCGGTGAAACGATTCGGAGAATATCCAAATTACGAAACGGAAATTTCCGATTCACAGAAAAACGCTGGACATTTGAGAAACTATCTGCTATAATGATTCAAAACAGTTCACTGGAGGTGCGCTGATGAATATTTTTCAGGATATTTCCGAAAACCTGCAGCATGGCAAGGCGAAGGTCGTAAAGGAACTCGTGCAGCAGGCCATTGACGCGGGCTATCCCGCCGAACAGATCCTGGAAGAGGGTCTGATTTCCGGCATGAACGTGATCGGCGAAAAGTTCAAAAACAACGAGGTGTTCGTGCCCGAGGTGCTGGTGGCCGCCCGCGCCATGAATCAGGGCGCCGCGCTGTTGAAGCCGCTGATGCTCAGCGAAGATGTGCAGTCCAAGGGCCGTGTTTGCATCGGCACGGTGCAGGGAGACCTGCATGACATCGGCAAGAACCTGGTGAAGATGATGCTGGAAGGCAAGGGCATGGAGGTCATCGACCTGGGTACGAACGTGGCCCCGGAGACGTTCATCCAGACCGCCGTGGAGCAGGATTGTAAGATCATCTGCTGCTCCGCGCTGCTGACCACCACCATGGGCGTCATGGGCGACGTGGTGAAGGCCGCGGAACAGGCCGGGATCCGCGACAAGGTGAAAATCATGGTGGGCGGAGCGCCCGTGACACAGACCTTCTGCGACGAGATCGGCGCGGACGCGTATACCTCCGACGCCGCGAGCGCGGCGGAAAAGGCGCTGGAGCTCTGCGCACAGTAAGAGAACACGACGACGGCAGCGCGGGCAGAAGCGCCTGCGCTGTTTGACGTTGAACGGGGCGGGATCAAAATGGAATACTGCACGCTCAGGGTGTTTTCCGGGGAAGGCATGCGGGAGGTACAAACGGAGGCCGGCGCGCTGCTGTCGGACGCGCTGCAGAGCGCGGGCTTTGAAGCGCCTACGCCCTGCGGCGGCCTGGGGAAGTGCGGAAAGTGCCGCCTGCGGGCCGCGGGAGCGCTGACGCCTTCTCCCGACGGGAACGGCACGTGCCTGGCCTGCCAGACAAGGGTGAGCGGAGACGCCTCCGTATGGCTGGGAGAGGCGCGGAAGCTGGAGGAGATCGAAGGCGAGGGCGTCATGCCTGCGCTGCGAGGCGAACCGATGCCGGGGGAGTACGGCTTCGCGGTGGACATCGGCACCACGACCCTGGCGGCGCGGCTGGTGCGGCTCCGGGAGGCGAAGCTGCTGCCGCCGGTGACTTCGGAGAATCCGCAGCGGCTGGTTGCGCACGACGTCATCGGGCGCATACAGGCGTCCCTGGAGGGCAGAAGGGACGAACTGCGGGAGATGATCCGCTCCGAAATACAGCGGCTTGAGGGTGCGCTGTGCGCCCGAGAGGACATTGATCCCGGGAGAATCGAGGCCAGGGTGTACACGGGAAACACGGCGATGCTGTATCTGCTGACGGGGAGGTCGCCGAAATCCCTGGCGGCGGCGCCCTTCATAGCGGATTGCCTGTTCGGATTCGAGGAGGGCGGGGTGTATTTGCCCCAGTGCTTCGGGGCGTATGTGGGCGCGGACATCACCTGCGCGGTGCTGGCCAGCGGCATGACGGGAAAACACAGAACGGCCATGCTCATCGACATCGGCACGAACGGGGAGATCGCCCTGTGGCACAGGGGCAAGCTGTATTGCTGCGCCACGGCGGCGGGCCCGGCCTTCGAGGGCGTGGGAATTTCCTGCGGCGTCAGCGGCGTGCGGGGAGCCATCGAATCTGTGCGATTTGAGGATGGAGAATTAAAGTGCTCCACCATCGGCGGAGCGCCGGCGGTGGGCATCTGCGGCTCCGGCATTATCGACGCGACGGCCGCGCTGCTGGACGCGGAGCTGCTGGAGGACACCGGCTTTCTGGAGGAAGACGCGGAGCTCGCGCCCGGCGTGACGCTGACACGGAAGGACGTGCGGATGATCCAGCTGGCCAAGGGGAGCATCTGCGCAGGAATGATGTCGCTGATGGCCATGGCCGGCGTGAATACGGAGGATGTGGAAACGCTCTACATCGCCGGTGGCTTCGGAAGGCACATCGACGTGCGAAGCGCCCTGCGCATCGGCCTGATTCCGGATTTCCCCATGGACAGGGTTCGGGCCATCGGCAACGCGGCGTTTTCAGGCGCGGTGATGTACCTGCTGGATCGCGCCATGCCCGAGCGGGCGAAGGAGCTGATCGGCGCGGCGGAATGCGTCAACCTGGCGCAGACGGCGGAGTTTCAGATGTTCTATCCCGAGTGCATGATGTTTCCGGAGGAATGAGCGAATATGGATGGACGCGGCGCGGCCTGCCAGGCCGCGCCGTTTTTATTCCTTGAATGCAAGACGAAACCTGTGACTGAAATATCGAGGGAACAGGAAAAATGAAAACAGAGGCATCGGAGGCTGCCCGGCGAGGTCTGAGTCAGTCCATATGTGCTAACAGGTCTCATCCAAGCCGAACAGGGCAGAAGAATTGAACAACAAACAGACGGTCGGCAAATCCTTATGCAAAAGCAAACGCGAACCGTCGTACAGGCATTATTCGACGCTGTACTGGTACGCTTCTTTTCTCCGGCGTGAGGATTTCATCCGCGGCACCCTTGACAGTAGGGCCCCCGCGCGGGTTTCCCGGCCAACGCGCCACCCTCGGCCTCGTCAGGGTTGGCCTGCCAGCCAAGGCCAACCCTGCCCAGCCCACTGTAATGGGCCTTTCGCGGATGGAGCCCTTGCGCCTGCCTTTGCTCTGTATTGCAAAAGTAAAACTGTGGCATTCTCTCGATGTTTCACTCTCAAGGTACGGGTTTGGTTTTTTATTCTGGGCGCCGTTTTTGTTCGCAAAAGACAGCTTTCCAGGACGGGAATCGAACAAAGGAAGGCCGGGCGTGTAAAAAAACAGTTTCGGGGATTGACAAGACGGGAACAGTGGATATAATTTGAAAAGGAATTTGGAATTGTATTTCGAAATCGAGGAAGAGATAATAATGCGAAAAACTGTTCTTGTGTTGCTGTTGGCCGCCATCCTTGTGATGGGAGGATGCGTCGCGGAGGGCGGGGCCGAATCGGATAAAATGTCTGTTGTGGCCACAAACTTCGTGTGCTACGACTTCGCCAGGCAGATCGGCGGGGATTCTGCCGACGTGCGCCTGCTGATTGCCCCGGGCACAGAGGTGCACACATTTGAGCCCTCGCCGGCGGACATACTGGCCATCGGACGCGCGGACCTTTTTGTATACATCGGCGGTGAAAGCGACGTGTGGGCCGAAGGTATCCTGGAATCCTTCGACGAAGGCCCCCAGGCTGTCCGGCTGATGGACTCGGTGGATGCCGTGCCGGAGGAGGAAGAGGGAGAAGAAGAGGAAGGCCACGACCACGGCGAAGAGGAAATCGAGTACGACGAGCATATCTGGACCAGCCCCAAAAACGCGCTGCGTATGATGGAGGCCCTGCGGGACGCCATGATGGAGGCAAGTCCCGAATATGCGCAGGAATTTGCCGATAACGCGGACGGATACATGGCCGAGATCCGGGCGCTGGACGAAGCGTTTGAGGAAATTGTGGAGAACGGGCGCGTGAAAACCGTCGTGTTCGCGGACCGTTTCCCATTCCTGTACTTTACCAGGGAATACGGCCTGGAGCACTACGCGGCGTATCCCGGCTGCGCCCGTGAGATGGAGCCCAGCGTGAAGACGCTGGCGGAGCTGATCCGCACGGTGCGCGAGAACGATATCCGCGTCGTATACACCATCGAGATGTCCTCCGGAAGCATCGCCCGCACGATCGCCGGGGAAACGGAGGCGGAAGTGATGGAGATGCACTCCTGCCAGACGGTGACGCTGGACGAGTTCAACGCAGGGGAGACGTATGTTTCCCTGATGCGGAGGAACGCGGAGGCCCTCAAGAAGGGGTTGGAGTAATATGCGCGGAGAATACAGCACAAGGCAGAAGCGGGAGATGCTGCAGTTTCTGCTGGAGCACGAAATGATGCACTTTACCGTGGACGAGTTCGTGCAGGCCATGGAGGAACAGGGGCTGCGCGTCGGGCGGACCACGGCGTATCGGTTTCTGGAGAGCCTGTCCGACCAGGCCGGCGTGCGGAAGTATCTCAGCCCCACGGGGCAGATGCTGTATCAGAGCGTGCCGGCGCAGGAGAACTGCGACAGGCATTTCCACCTGATGTGCAGCCGCTGCGGCTGTCTGCTGCATGTGGACTGCGAAATGATGCAGGAGCTCATCGGGCACCTGCGGGACGAGCACGACTTCCGGGTTGATCCCAGGCAGAGCGTGCTGGTGGGCGTTTGCGCGAAATGCGCCGAAGAGGGACGGGCACATGGCGCTGATTAATGTTCGGAACGCCGGCGTGCGCTTCGAGGGCGTTCCGGCCATCGAAAGTGTCACGCTGTCCGTCGCAAAGGGCGAGTACCTCGTGATCCTGGGCGAGAACGGCTCCGGCAAAAGCACGCTGATCCGCGCCATGCTGGGGCTGGTGCGGCTGCGGACGGGCAGCATCGCGTATTCTGACGGCCTGCGCAAAAACCAGATCGGGTATCTGCCCCAGCAGACGGCGGCACAGAAGGACTTTCCCGCGTCCGTGGAAGAAGTGGTGCTGTCTGGCTGCGTGAGCCGCATGGGCATCCGGCCCTGGTTTGCAAAGGAGGAAAAGCGGCGGGCAGAGCGGGCGATGGCCATGCTGGAGATAACGGGCCTGCGCAGGGAATCCTACCGGACGCTGTCCGGCGGGCAACAGCAGAGGACGCTGCTGGCCAGGGCACTGTGCGCAACGGACCTGATGGTGCTGCTGGACGAGCCCGTGAGCGGCCTGGACCCGGACGCCGCGGAGGAGATGTACGCCATCATCCGCCGGCTGAACAAGGAAAACGGCGTGGCGGTGATCATGGTGTCCCACGACGTGGACGCCGCGCTGCGGGACGCCGACCGCGTGCTGGTGATGGAGAAGAGTCCGGTATATCTGGGGAGCCCGGAGGGGTATTACGAGTTTGCGCAGGGGAGGCGGAAGCATGGCTGAGACAAAGGAGCGCTTCCGTGCCTGGCGTAACGCCCACCGGCGGCTGCTGGGATGGTGCGCCATGGGCGCGTTCGCGTTGGCGGCGCTGCTGCTGGCCGTATTCCAGCGGCAGGCCATCGCCGCGGATTTCGAGGAGCTGAGCGCGTACTTCACCCTCATGCGGCGGACGCTGCTGCGGGCGCTGGCGGTGGGGCTGCTGGTGAGCCTGTGCGCGGCGCTGCTGGGCGTATGTCTGGTGCTGAAGCGGTTTTCCATGATCGGCGACGGACTGTCCCACGTGGGCTTTGGCGCGCTGACCATCGCCACGGCCTGTGGATACGCCACGGCCGGGGGAATGCCGGGATTCCTTTCGGAGGGCGGCAAAGCGGCGCTGGCGGGTTTCCTTGTGAATGTTGTGGCGAAGAACAAGCTGGCGTTCGCGCTGGCGGTGGTGATCCTGTTCGCGTTTCTGCTGCTGCGGCTCAGCGACAGCAGCGCCATCAAGGGAGATTCCGCCATCGCCATGATCTCCACCGGCGCGCTGGCCCTGGGCGTGGTGGTAGCGTCCCTCACCAGCGGCATGAACACGGATGTGTACAACTATCTTTTCGGCAGCATATTGGCTCTGAGCGACGCGGACGTGAAGCTTTCGGTGGGACTGTGCGCATGTGTGCTGATCCTGTTCTTTGCGTTCTATCACAAGATTTTCGCCGTGACGTTCGACGAAAACTTCGCGAAGGCCACAGGTACGCCGGCAAGGGCATACAATCTGCTGCTGGCGGTGCTGTCCGCGGTGACCATCGTGGTGGGCATGCGCATGATGGGAACCATGCTGATCTCGGGCCTCATCATATTCCCGGCGCTCACGTCCATGCGGGTGTTCAAGCGCTTCAGGCAGGTGATGATCTCCTCCGCCATTGTTTCCCTGGTGTGCTTCGCGCTGGGGCTGGCGCTGTCGTGCCTGCGGTCGTTCCCCACGGGGGCGTGCATCGTGTTCGTGAATCTTGTGGCGTTTGCGCTGTTCTGGGCCGTCAGCGCCATCCGGAACAAAAGTTAACAATTTCTCCCCTTGCCTGGAGGCCAGGGATGTGGTATAATCCTACGGTAAGCAGAAGCGTCCACTTCTCACCTTTGCGGCTCACGCTGCGTGGTTTCTTCAGATCCGAATGCATCAGACATGCGGTTTTTGAAAGAGGGACGCTTCGCGTCGCTCTTTTTTCTTATCTCAGAACGGTGATTTGGGAGGTGTATCCACATAGACGATCTCATGATTAACGAGGAGATTCGCGACCGCGAAGTCCGGGTTGTTGACCAGAACGGCGAACAGCTGGGCGTCATGCCCATCGAACGGGCGCTGCAACTGGCGGAGGAAAAGGAGCTTGACCTGGTAAAGATCGCGCCCCAGGCGCGTCCGCCGGTGTGCAAGCTGATGGACTACGGCAAGTACCGCTTCGAGCAGAACAAGAAAGTGCGCGAAATCCGAAAGAATCAGAAGGTCATTGAGGTGAAGGAGGTGCGCCTTTCCGCGACCATCGAGGAGCACGACATCGACGTAAAATACAAGAACGCCGTGAAGTTCCTCAAGGACGGGAACAAGGTCAAGGTGACCATCCGTTTCCGCGGCAGGCAGATCACCCATTCTGAGATCGGTCGGGAAGTCATGCACGAGTTTGCCGAGCGCGTGAAGGATTACGGGACGGTGGACAAGGCCCCCGTGATTGAGGGACGGAACATGTCCATGATGATCTCTCCCCGCGAAGCGAACTGATTCAATAGGGTTTTGCCCCGAGCATGAGATGGAGCGCACGCGCTCCAAAAGGACGAGAGGAGGAAGCTCAGATGCCCAAGCAAAAAACTCATAAAGGCGCGGCGAAGCGCTTCGATGTCACCAAGACCGGCAAGGTCAAGCGCGCCCAGGCTTTCAAGCGCCACATCCTGACCAAGAAGCCCACCAAGCGCACCCGCAATCTTCGCAAGGCCGCTTTCCTGACGAACACCGAAGGAAAGACCATGAAGAAGCTTATTCCCTACAAGTAAGGAGGCGAATCAACAATGGCAAGAGTTAAGCGTGCAGTAAACGCCCAGAAGAAAAAGCGTAAGATCATGAAGCTCGCCAAGGGTTACTTTGGCGCGAAGAGCAAGCAGTACCGCGCTGCCAGCGAGCAGGTTCGCCGTTCGCTCCGGTATGCGTATATCGGCCGCAAGCTGAAGAAGAGGGAATTCCGCCGCCTGTGGATCGCCCGCATCAACGCCGGCGCCCGCGCCAACGGCCTGAGCTATTCCCGCATGATCAACGGCCTGAAGGTGGCCGGCGTGGATATCAACCGCAAGATGCTGGCGGAGCTGGCCATCGCCGATCAGCAGGCATTTGCCGCGCTGGCCGAGAAGGCGAAGGAAGCCCTGAAGTAAACCGATACGGACGCTGGGCGAGGCGCTCGGCGAAATCCGAATACGGCGCAGTCAGAGATGACTGCGCCGCTTTCTGTTTGCAAGGATTGACAAGGGCGGAAAAATGAGATATAATACAGCTAATAAACGTTAGCCATTGGAGGCGCGGAATGGCGGACACAAAGCACAGGATATTGGAGGAGGCCGTCAGGCTGTTCGCACGGGAAGGATACGAGGCTGTCAGCCTCGACGAGCTTGCAAAGGCCGTTGGCATTAAGGCTCCTTCGCTGTACAAGCACTTCCGGAGCAAGCGGGACATATTCGATCATATCCTGCTGGAGATGGAGAAGCGGGATGCGGAGAGCGCGGCGGAGTGTCGTTTGCCGGTGGATACGCAGGAGGACATGCCGGAAGCCTATGAGAATTCTATGGTGGAGGATCTGCTTGCGTTCTGCAAACGCCAGATCCGATATTGGACGGAAGATGGGTTCGCGTCGTCCTTCCGGAAGATGCTCACCTTGGAACAATACCGCAGCAGCGAGATGAACGAGCTGTACCATCAGTACCTGGGCACGGGACCGCTGGAATATACCGCGGAGCTGCTGGGTTCGCGCGAAGCGGCGCTGGCGCTGTACGGACCTATGTACCTGTTGTACAGCGTGTATGATGTCGCGGAGGACGGGGATGCGGTTCTGGCGCAGTTTGAGGCCCATCTGAAGAGGTGGCGGGAATGGTATAATCAACAGAGCGGGAGGTTCGAGGGATGAATGGTGATATAAGGATCCGTCTTGAGAGAGAAGAAGAGTACAGAAACGTGGAAAACCTGGTTCGTGAGTCGTTTTGGAATGTGTACAGGCCGGGATGCCTGGAGCATTACGTGCTGCACTGTCTGCGGGACGATCCGGCGTTCGTGAGGGAGCTGGACTTCGTGATGGAGAAGGGCGGCAAGCTGATCGGACAGAACATGTTCATGCGCGCCGCGATCCGCGCAGACGACGGGCGGGATGTCCCCATTATGACCATGGGGCCGATCTGTATCGCGCCGGAATACAAACGGCAGGGGTACGGGAAGATGCTGCTGGATTATTCCGTGGAAAGGGCGGCGGAAATGGGCTGCGGAGCGCTGTGCTTCGAGGGGAACATTGGGTTTTACGGGAAGAGCGGTTTCACATATGCCAGCCGTTTCGGCATCCGTTATCACAATCTGCCCGAGGGCGCGGAGGCGTCGTTCTTCCTGTGCAAGGAACTCATTCCCGGATATCTGGACGGGATTACCGGGGTGTACGGGCCGCCGAAGGGGTACTTTGTGGATGTGGAAGAAGCTGAGGAGTTCGACAGGGGCTTCCCGCCCAAGGAAAAGCTGAAATTGCCGGGACAGATATTCGCGTGACGCCAGAATAAGATTAGAGAGCAAAATGAACGGAGAGGCTTTCGGGCCTCTCCATGATTATGCAGAATCAGAAGTAAATGTTTTCTGCGCCGCAAAAAGTGAGGGTCTGACGGGGCGTATGAGCGCTGTTGGAAATGAATGAGATTTCGCAGCGAAAGCGCTCCGCCTGGCCGTCGGGGAACGTCGCAGGAAGGGGAAAACGGTGAAGCCGCATTTCCGGTAAAAAGTAACGGCGTCGGCGTACAGGCGGGAAAGAGCGCAGACGCGGGCGACTTCGCGGATCATGAAGGAGCCGATGCCGGCGCGTTGGCAGGCATGTGAGACGCTGACGCGCAGCAGTTCCGCCTCCTTGGGAGCGGTTTCGCGCAGGATGCGCAGTCCACCGATGCGGCTGTCTTCCATGCGGGCGCAGACATGCGTATCCGTTGCGGCGAGATATCGGCTGAGCCCGGCAGTGAAACCCTCCGGGGTGGGCAGGTACATGCAGGGAGCGTAAACGGGATAGGCGTTCTCAATTTCCCGGAAAGCTCGGATTTGAAAAACGGTTCTTTCGGGCAGACGAATGCGTCCCCTTCATGATTTGCACGGATACAGCGCCCGCACATCATCTTATTCATAGCTTGGCGGACGTCAAGAGAGGGGAAGAGAATAAACGTTAAGTCCTCCCGTGCGAAATGATAGAAGAATACACGGAATTAACATAAAA
>JAEEGL011654710.1_pt1 | contig 15801 bp, 12 predicted proteins | sample 9134231 | NCBI WGS metagenome assembly JAEEGL01 (sample SAMN16246548, study PRJNA631951) | gut metagenome | biome: gut microbiome; feature: rumen; material: fiber-attached | host: Bos | place: Iran: Karaj | collected 2018-10
CATGATGATATTCTATCTGGTCGTAATGATCAGGTATTCCTTCCTTCTGGCGATGGTGGGCGTTCTGTCCGTTGTCTCGCAGCTGCTTGTTTCAATGATCGTTTCAAAAAAGCGCGTCAACATTACGCGCGTCATGATGCGCGACGCCGGAAAGCTGGCGGGCGCCACGGTCTCGGGCATCGAGATGATCGAAACGATCAAGGCGAGCGGAGCCGAAAACGGCTTTTTCGAAAAATGGTCGGGCTATCAGGCCTCGGTAAATACACAGAATATACGCTTTCAGAAGCTCGACCAGTATCTCGGGATGATCCCCGCGGTGATCTCGGGCGTTCTGAATATCATCGTGCTCATTCTCGGAGTATGGCTTACGATGCGCGGGCAGTTCACAGCCGGTATGGTCCTCGCGTTTCAGGGCTTCCTGACCGCGTTTATGTCGCCGGCGCAGCAGCTGATCGCATCAAGCCAGCAGATGCAGGAGATGCGCACCAGCATGGAGCGCATCGAGGACGTGATGGAATACCCGGACGACGAAATACTCTGCGCGAAGCGCGACGAGACCGGAATCGGAGAGGAGCCGGAGGACGGTTATGACAAGCTGAGCGGAAGCCTCGTGATGAAAGACGTTACGTTCGGCTACTCGCGGCTTTCTCCGCCTATCATAGAAAACTTCAGCATGGAGCTTAAGCAGGGGCAGCGGGTGGCCTTCGTCGGCACGTCCGGCTGCGGCAAATCGACGCTGGCCAAGCTGATCTCCGGCCTTTATAAGCCGTGGAGCGGCGAGATACTGTTCGACGGAAAGCCTATCGACCAGATCGACCGGAACGTATTCACCGGCTCGGTGGCCGTCGTGGATCAGGACATCATCCTGTTTGAGGACACGATCGCGAACAACATCCGGATGTGGGACAACTCCATTGAGGATTTCGAGGTCGTTTACGCCGCCCGTGACGCGCAGCTCCACGAGGACATAATGCAGCGCAAGGACGGCTATCAATACAGAATCACAGAGGGCGGCAAGGATTTCTCGGGCGGTCAGAGGCAGCGCATGGAAATCGCCCGCGTGCTGGCGCAGGACCCGACTATGATCATCATGGATGAGGCGACCAGCGCCCTCGACGCGAAGACCGAATACGACGTGATCCGTTCCATCAACAGGCGGAGGATCTCGTGCGTGGTCATCGCGCACAGGCTCTCAACGATCCGCGACTGCGACGAGATTATCGTGATGGATCACGGAAAAGTTATCGAACGAGGCACGCACGAACAGCTGATGGCTCTTGACGGAGCCTATAAAGCGCTTGTCACGTCGGAGTAAGGAGGTGATTGCATGGGATGGTTTGACGAACAGATCCGCTCGCGCAAAGAAGCGGATCAGAACGTAGTGGAAGATTCATTCGAAGCGATCGCCGGCTCCGTCATGGGCAGGAGAATGAGCCAGGCCTTAAACGACGACCGACTGATCACCGCGGACGCCATCGGCGAGATCCTGAAATACTACCATGTAAAGCCTCAGGAACTGCCGGACAACATCCGTGACATGAATGAGGTGCTCGAATTTCTGCTGCGCCCTTACGGGCTCATGCGCCGCAGAGTGAATCTTGATCCCGGCTGGTATCACGACGCGTTCGGCGCGATGCTCGGCACTCGCTCGGACGACGGCAGCGTGGTCGCGCTTATACCTTCGGGCTTTTCGGGATACAGTTTTTATGACAGGGCGACCGGCAAAACGGTGCGTCTGAACAGGAATACCCAGAGCATGATCGAGACGGAGGCGATAGCTTTTTACAGGCCTTTCCCTCTGGAAAAGATGACCGGCGTAAGCCTTCTCAAGTATATCCTCCAGCAGATCTCTCCTAAGGATATAGCGCTTCTGGTCATAGCCATGATGGCTGCCACAGCGGCGGGTATGCTGCTCCCTTGGCTGAACAAGCAGCTCTTTTCCGACGTGATCGAATCCGGAAGCCTCCAGGCTCTGACCGGCGTCGCGGTATTCATGATCTGCGTCACGGTCAGCACGCTTCTGTTCAATTCGATCCGCGCGCTGCTCACCGCGCGCGTCGGCACGAAGCTGAACGTATCGGTCGAGGCGGCCACGATGATGCGGATCCTGTCTCTGCCGACAGAGGTATTCAAGGACTACAGCGCCGGCGACCTGAGCAACAGAACGCAGTACATAAACGGCCTGTGCACGCAGATGACGGGCGTGACGCTGACGACCGGGCTCACGAGCCTGTTTTCACTCATATATATCGCGCAGATCTTCACTTTCGCTCCGGCTCTCGCGGTTCCGGCGGTCCTCATAATGCTGCTGACGCTTCTCGTAACGATCGCGCAGGTGATCGTGCAGGCGAGGATCACAAGACAGCAGATGGAGCTCGCCAGCAAGGAGAGCGGCATGAGTTATCAGCTCATCTCGGGGATCCAGAAGATCAGGCTTTCCGGCGCTGAGCAGAGAGCGTTCGCCCGCTGGGGAAATCTCTACGCTAAAGAGGCGCAGCTTCAGTACGATCCGCCGATGTTCCTCAAGGTGGCCTCGGTCATCATCATGGCGATATCGCTGGCCGGACTGATGGTCATTTACGCGGAAGCGATAAAAAGCGGCGTCAGCGTCGCGGAGTATTACGCTTTCAACTCAGCCTTCGGAATGGTTAACGCGGCGTTCCTGGCGCTGGCCGGAATAGCCGTAGGAGCGGCTGAGATAAAGCCGGTGCTGGAGATGGCGAAGCCTATTCTGGAAGCGGTGCCGGAGGTTGCTGAGGACAAGCAGGTCATCACGCGTCTGTCCGGAGGAATCGAACTCAACAACGTGACGTTCCGCTATACGGAGGATATGCCTCCGGTGCTGGACGATCTTTCGCTCAAGATCCGTCCGGGACAGTATATTGCCGTCGTCGGCGGTACCGGCTGCGGCAAATCCACGCTGATGCGCGTGATGCTCGGATTCGAAAAGCCGCAGAAGGGAGCTGTCTATTACGACGGCCGCGACCTCAAGCAGATCGACCTCAAATCCCTGCGCCGCAGGATCGGCGCGGTAATGCAGAACGGCAAGCTGTTTACCGGCAGCATCTTTGAAAACATTACGATCGCGGCGCCGTGGCTGACGCTCGACGACGCATGGGAGGCGGCGGAGATCGCGGGACTCGCGGACGACATCCGCGCCATGCCTATGGGCATGCATACGATGATATCCGAAGGCCAGGGCGGCATTTCCGGCGGTCAGCGCCAGAGGCTTCTGATAGCGCGCGCTGTCGCGCCGAAGCCGAGGATCCTGATGTTCGACGAAGCGACGAGCGCTCTGGACAATCTGACTCAGAAACAAGTGTCCGAGGCTCTGGACAGGATGAAGTGCACACGTATCGTTATCGCCCACCGGCTTTCCACGATCAGACAGTGCGACCGGATCATAGTGCTGGAAAAGGGAAAGATAGTTGAGGACGGCACATTCGAGGAGCTGACGGCTCTTAACGGTTCCTTCGCGGAGCTGGTGGCGCGCCAGAGACTGGACGAAACGGATTACGCGGCCGGGACGGCTGCGCACTGACCGGAAAACAAAAAACTTTTTAAAAAAAACAACTGCCACCCGGCAGAGTCCTTCGTATAAACAAGTGAAAGGACAAAACGATCCTTTCGCCGGCGGTAAAAAGGATAACGACCGATAACCGAAAGAGAGGGACTTAAGAGTTATGAAATACATTTTAGACGAAAGATTCAGGCTGAGGGGCTGGGAGCTGCTTCCATGGGCGCTGGTCGACAAAGCTACCGGAAGGGCGCACTTTATCACCGCGCAGGAGATGGACGCGCTGAAGCTCTGCAACGGAAAGATCGAAACGGATCTCCCGCTGATCCCGAAAGAAATCCGGGAAATGCTGCCGAGGATCGCGAAGAACGGAATCATCCGTCCCGCCGCGGCAGACGAGGAGCTTAAGCCGGAGCAGGAATACCGCAAGTACCCGGCGCGGTATATCCGCACGGCGCACTGGTCCGTTACGGGCCGCTGCAACTACCGCTGCAAGCACTGCTACATGTCAGCGCCTGACGCGAAGTACGGGGAACTGAGCCATGAGCAGATCATGAAGATGGTTCAGGAGCTGTACGAATGCGGCGTGATGAACGTGTCGCTCACAGGCGGAGAAGCGCTGGTCCGCCCGGACTTCATGGATATAGTTGACGCTCTGATCGAGCGGGATATCCGGATCACGCAGATATATTCAAACGGCGCGCTGGTCAGAGAACCTCTGCTTAAGGAGCTTGACAGGCGCGGCATACATCCGGAGTTCAACATGAGCTACGACGGCGTGGGATGGCATGACTGGCTCAGGGGCATACCCGGCGCCGAAGCGGCCGTTGACAGGGCGTTTCTCCTGTGCCGCGACATGGGCTTCCCGACGGGCGCGGAGATGTGCCTGCACGGCGGCAACAAGCATCTGCTGCGCGAATCGATCAATCATCTGCGGGACGTCGGGTGCCGCAGTCTGAAAACCAATCCGATATCCAACGTGGGCGAGTGGCAGAAGAACGGTTTCGGCGAATCGCTCCCTATCGAGGAACTCTTTCGGGTCTATCTCGAATACGTTCCGCGTTATTACGAGGACGGGATGCCGCTCTCGCTGATGCTCGGCGGTTTCTTCTCCGCGGATCCGCGTGAACCGGAGCGCTGGGACGTTCCTCAGTACCACTACCCGGCGGACCCGAAAAAGTGCTGCGTCTGCAGCCACGCGCGCATGGTGATGTATATCTCACCGGAAGGCCGGGCACTGCCTTGCATGAGCCTGTCGGGAATGGAGATACAGAACGAGTTCCCGCTGATACCGGAACTGGGGCTGGCAAAATGCATCACTGATTCGCGTTATATGGATCTGATCAACACCCGCGCGGACAAGGTGCTGGAGCACAACCCGGAATGCGGCGAATGTCGGTGGCGCGGCTGGTGTCTCGGCGGCTGCCGTGCGAGCGGGCTGGACAGCTCCGGGCAGACAGACCTGCTTTACAAAGACAATGCCTGCTGCGCGATGTTCCGGGACGGCTGGATCGCGCGGCTTACGGAACTGATGAAGAGGATACGTCCGGAAGCGGCGGCTCCCGTGACGAAGGACAAAGCGCTTATGGAATTGCTGGAACAGCAGAGAAAGGAGTTATAGCATGACGGACAGGATGAGATCATTTTTGGAAGAGGCGTCAAAGGACAAAGACTTTGTTGAAAAGCTGAATAAGGCCGCAACTCCGGCGGATGTGATCAGACTGGCCGCGGAGAAAGGCTTCGCGCTGACCGAGGAGGATATGAAAAACGGGTCGCCCGACGGAGAACTCTCCGACGATGAGCTGAACACCGTAGCAGGCGGTTTTTTAACCAATGCTGCCTGCGGATGCGTTTTAGCCGGCGGCGGAGACCAGGGAGCATACGATCAGAAGGATGAGGTCTGCTTGTGCGTTATGGGCGGCGAAGGGAAATACGAGGAGTCATACCGCGAGTATAAGACACGCTGCGTCTGCGCTCTCGGCGGCGGCGGTAAGAGTTACGATTGACGGCGGCGGTACCGGAACAGAGTACTGGCTGCGGGATAATAAACATTGTTTGATAACCGGAAAGGAGAAGGTTGCCATGACAGACAATATGAAGAAGTTTTTAGAGGGTATCAGCGGAGACAAAGAGGTTATTGTAAAGCTGAGCAAGGCTCTGACACCGGAGGCGGTGATCGAGCTGGCCGCTGAGAAGGGCTTTACGCTTACTGAGGAGGACCTGAAACCGGCCGCGGCAGCCGGTGAGTTATCCGATGATGAGCTGAACGCCGTAGCCGGCGGCGTGGAAAGCAACGCTGCATGCGGATGCGTTTTAGGCGGCGGCGGAGGAGGAAGAGAAGCCTACGCGGTTTATTACGATGATCAGAAGTTCGATCGTCAATGCACCTGCATTTTAGCCGGAGGCGGAGATGATCAGGACTTTCATGAGCGCTGCACCTGTCCGCTGGTCGGAGGCGGCCTGAGCGTGGAATAACCGCGTTGGAAGGAGTCAGACCATGACAGACAATATGAAAAAGTTTCTGGAGAACATCTCCGAGGACAAAGAGTTTATCGAAAAACTGAATAAAGCCGGGAGCGAGGAAGCGGTGATCAGGCTGGCCGCGGAAAAGGGATTCACTCTGACGGAGGAGGACCTGAAACCGAGCGTGCCCACCGGCGAACTCTCCGAAGATGAGCTGGATGCCGTAGCCGGCGGCGTGGAAACCACCATGGAAACCAACGGCGCCTGCGGCTGCGTTGTCGGCGGAGGCGGAAAGAAGACCCCTTATGGGACTCAGCTTGAAGAAAGCTATGATACTGCCTGCAACTGCTTCGTGGCAGGCACCGGCAGAGGTTTCCATGATTATGGACGTGAGGGCGGAACCCGCTGTTTCTGCTTTACGGGCGGCGGCGGTGCAAGCTGGGAAGACTAGCAACTCAGCAAGGGAGTTTCTAAGGCCATGACGGAAAAGGACCTGTTCAGGCAGTTCGACTTTCAGCGTTTTGCGGGAAACGACCGGCTTCAGGCTGTGATCGACGCTTCCCATAAGCGCTGCCTCGCAAGAGAACTGACCGACGAAGAGCTTGAATATGTGGCGGCGGCCGGCGTTCCCGAACAGGAGAAAGTGCCGAAGGAGCGTCAGAAATGAAGACCGCGGAGTTGACAGAGCTTTATTCGGAATACCGCGGCAAGGTGATGAGCTACCTTAATTCCCGGATAAGCAATCGGGATGACGCGGAGGATCTGTGTTCGGCGGTGTTTGAAAAGGCCGTTTCATCTTTCGACCGCTACGATGAGAAAAAATCGTCGCCCGGTACCTGGATCTACGCCATCACACGGAACGCGGTCATCGATTACTATCGCGTCAATCGCCCGAAGGAGGAACTGCCGGAGGATCTCGCGGGTGACGATTCGCCGGAGAACGATCTTCTGCGCGAGGAGACCCTCGATGAACTGGCAGATGCGCTGGAAAGCCTTCCGGATGAGCTGACGGACATAATCGTTCTGCGGTATTACGACTGCCTGCCGCTGACGGAGATCGCGGATATACTGGGGCTGAGCTACGGCGCCGTAAAGCTGCGCCATCAGAAGGCGCTGATGATGCTGCGAACGGCGCTGACGGTAAAATAACGGTCCCGCAAGGAGGGGAAAACATGTTAAGCGAAGAATTCATGAACAATCTCAGTGAAGAAGTGAAACAGAAGCTGGCCGGGTGCAAAACCCAGGAAGAGGTGAAAGAGGTGCTCGCGGCGGCGGGGATAGAACCGCTTGACGACGATGTGCTGGACGGAATCGCGGGAGGGGTCGTGAGAATGGGTGCCGATAAGCTTATAAGGCCGGCCCCTGTCGCCACTACGACTCCCGCTCCGGAAATAGATCCCGATTTATGCAAGCTGATAAGATGACGCAATTACGGGGCGCTGCGCTGGGGCTTCCGGTGCTGAAACCCTGCAGGAGGAATACATTATGGAAATCGATCTGATACGGGAGGGAGATTCGCTCACGGTCGCGCTTGCCGGAGCGCTCGACACGATCACGTCGCAGGAGCTGGAAGGCAGGCTGCGCAAGGAAATCGACGGCGTAAAAGAGCTGGTTTTCGATTTATCCAGGCTGGAATACGTATCTTCGGCCGGACTCAGGGTGCTGTTGTCCGCCCAGAAGGTCATGAACCGCCAGGGCAGCATGTGCGTAAGAAATACGTCGCCGGAGGTAATGGAGATCTTTGACATTACCGGTTTTGTGGATCTGATCAATATCGAAGAATAAAATGACAGCCGGAGTTCTTAAAAAAAACAGAGCGGACGTCTTTTCTGAGGAGGTCTGCAATACCGGCCGTCAGACCGAACTCGACATCGGAAAAGCGATGCCGATACTCTGTCTCGCCTTTGTGCACTGCGTTATAGAATGCAGCACGGGCGAACAGCTGCTGAGCGGCATTCCGTTCGTGTTCGACGCTATCATCGGCGCGCCTCTCGGAGCACCGATGTTCATGTTCTGCATGGGAGCGACGCTTCATTTTACGCGAAACCGCGCCCCGGAGGACATCGCGCGGCGCGGGGTTAAGCTGCTTATCGCGGGGCTGATACTGAATGTGTTCCGCTTTATTATCCCGTTCGTGATCGGCTTCGCAGTCACGGGAAACGCGGATAAGTTCATTATACCGCTGCCGTATTTCTTTTTCGGCAGCGACATCCTACAGTTTGCCGGTATAGCGCTGCTGTGCATCGCGCTGTTCGTTAAAACCGGCATGTCGAAGCGCGTCATGGCGATCGTCGCTCTGGCGATGTCTGTCGCCGGAACGTTAATCAGGGACACGGATCTCGGGAACGGCGTGCTGAATGTCGTTTTCGGATGGATAATCGGCACGGTGGACAAATCCGGACTGGTTATTTCGTATTTCCCGCTGCTGAACTGGCTGATTATCCCGGTCTGCGGCTATATATTCGGTTCGCTGCTGCTGCGCGTTAAGGACAAGAAAAGGTTTTATCTGTCATACGCTCCTGTGCTCCTTGCGGCGGCGGTAATCTATATAGCCATTGAGATCCGTTTCAAAGCCGGCACTTTCGCGCCTGGCGAGAACGCGTATTACCATCTGCTGACAAGCGACGCACTGTGCTTTGCCGCTCTGACTGCGGGGCTTCTCGGCGTGTATTACGCCGTTTCACTAGTTCTGCCTGAGGGAATAACAGGTTTCTTTTCATACGTCAGCAGGCATATTACAAAATACTTCTGCATTCACTGGGTATTCGTGCGAATGATCACGAACGTGGTGTTATTCGCCGCCCTCGGCACACAGATAATTCCGCTGGGGTACGCTCTCCTGATCGGCCTCGGCATATCGATCGTCACATTCATGTGCCTTTGTATTTACGATAAGTTTCTTGACGGGCATAAGAGGAAACAAGCCGCATGAAAGAGCCTAACAGAAAAAAACTGAGCCGGAAGATGATGATGGGTCTCGCACTGTTCGCGCTGATCCTGTTCCTTGTCATCTCTTTGCTCGTGGGCTATCAGTACTATTCCATGAGAATGGGGCTTTACGCAAGTACGGCGCACGACTATGCCCACGCGGCGGCGAAGTTTATCGACGGCGACAGAGTGCTCGGCTATATTGAGCCGAAGGGTACGGATAAGAACGGCGACCCGGTCTACGAAAAGGACGAGTATTACGATACCGTCATGAAGTATCTGGAGACGACGCAGACGGAATACACGCTTATGAAATACTTTTACGTGTTCGTTCCGTATGAAGATCATCTCGTGTATGTGTGGGACGCGGATACCGCTCAGGATTTCGCGCCGTTGGGCTATGTCGAAAACTATATGGCGGACGGCAAGGAAGCGGTCCGGCGTGTTTTCAATAAGGATCCGCAGGAAGGACTGATGTTCTTCAACGACGAGACCTACGGGAATATAGCCTGCGCGTATTATCCGATCTACGACAGCTCCGGCGAACCGGTCGCGGTCGTGGGCGTCGATCTGTCGATGGAAGGCATCGAGCGTGAGCTGCTGCAGTACATTCTGACGATCATAATTGCCGTCGTACTCGTTTCGGCGGCGGCATTCATCATATTCTACTTTATGATAAACCGCGTGCTGGTGAAGCCTATCGGCCAGCTGAACAGCGCGGCGAAGAGCTTTGTGGGCAATCTGGACAGGAACGAAAACATCGATCTTGAAATCAACACGGGGGACGAGCTGGAGGAGCTTGCAGGCTCGTTTTTAAAGATGCACAGCGACCTCGGTGAATATATAAAGGAGCTGTCGGCCGTTACGGCCGAAAAGGAACGCATCGGCGCCGAGCTGAACGTAGCGGCGCAGATCCAGGCGGATATGCTGCCGCGAACGTTCCCGGCTTTTCCGGAATACGATTCTTTCTCGCTGTACGCTTCTATGACTCCTGCCAAAGAGGTGGGAGGTGACTTTTACGATTTCTTCCTCGTGGATGAGGACCACCTCGCGCTCGTAATGGCTGACGTGAGCGGAAAGGGCGTTCCGGCGGCGTTGTTCATGGTGATCGCCAAGACGCTCATTAAAAACAGGACGCTTCTGGGCGAGAGCCCGGCGGAGGTTCTGAGGAACGTGAACAATCAGCTGTGCGAGGGGAACGAAGCGGAGCTGTTCGTGACCGTATGGCTCGCTGTGATCGAGCTCTCCACGGGCAAGGGGATAGCCGCCAACGCCGGTCACGAACATCCGGCGCTGTGCCGCGCGGACGGGCAGTACGAGCTGGTGGTTTACCGCCATTCACCGGCCGTCGCGACTATGGAAAACCTGAAATTCCGCGAGCACGAGTTTGAGCTCCGACCGGGCGACAGCCTGTTTGTGTATACGGACGGAGTGACGGAGGCGAAGAACGCCGAAAACAGGCTCTTCGGAACCGACAGAATGCTCGAAGCTCTGAACAGGGATCCGGACTCTCCGCCGGAGGATGTGCTTGCGGCAGTCAGCGCGTCTCTTGGCGCGTACGTCGGCGAGACACCTCAGTTCGACGATATAACGATGCTGTGCCTGCATTACGCCGGCGCCGGCAGCGGCATGACGAGCGGAGCGCGCATTCTGAACGTCCCGGCGGAGGTCGAAAGGCTTTGGGAAGTGCAGGACTTTGTGAACGTCCTTCTTAACGAAAACGATTGCCCACGCCCGACAAGACTTGAAATCGACGCGGCGGTGGAGGAGCTGTTTGTCAATATCGCCAGATACGCCTATCCGGACGGGAATGGCTGGGCAGAGATTCGCGCGGCCGTTGAAAACGGCGAGGCGGCAGTGACGCTGACGGACGGCGGCATCCCGTACGATCCGCTGAAGAAGCCGGATCCGGAACTCATTCCGTCGTCGGAAAAGCGGCCGATCGGCGGTCTCGGGATCTATATGGTTAAAAAGCTCATGGACTCGGTGGAGTACAGGCATCGCGACGGAAAGAACGTAATAACGATCAGAAAGAAGATCTGCCCTGAGACCGGCGATGAATAAGATCGCCGCGGGAGTTTAACAGGATCTGAAGCACGGCCGGGGGATTGCTCCGGCCGTTTTGCCTTTAATACACCTTTTTTGCCGGTTTTGTTGTATAATTATCATATAAACTGGAATCGCAGGACCTGAAAGCATTGGAAATACAGGACTTTTAAGGAGAATCGGACAGATATGAAACTCGGAATCGTAGGGCTGCCTAACGTAGGCAAGAGCACGCTTTTCAACGCTATAACAAAGGCCGGGGCTGAGGCCGCTAACTATCCATTCTGCACGATCGAGCCGAACGTGGGCGTCGTTACAGTGCCGGACGAGCGCATAACCAAGTTGCACGAGATATTCAATTCGCGCAAGACGATCTACGCGACCATCGAATTCTGCGACATCGCGGGACTCGTAAAGGGCGCGAGCAAGGGCGAGGGACTCGGCAACAAGTTCCTCGGGCACATCCGCGAGGTCGAGGCGATAGTTCACGTGGTGCGCTGCTTCGAAAACGACAACATCGTGCACGTCGACGGCAAAATCGATCCGGCGTCCGACATCGAAACGATCAACACCGAGCTGATCCTTTCGGACATGGAGATCCTCGAGCGCCGCATCAACAAGACGAAGAACGGCATGAAGGGCGGCGACAAGAGCCAGGCGGGCGAGCTCGCGATCATGGAGAAGATCTACGCGTGGCTCGGCGAGGGCAAAAACGCGCGCGCGCTGGAGTTCGACGAAGAGGACGAACCGTTCGTAAAGAGTCTCGGCCTGCTTTCGTACAAGCCGATAATCTACGTGGCAAACGTGTCGGACGACGACGCGGCGACCGGCAACGAATACACCGAGGTCGTGCGGAAAATCGCCGAAGCGGAAGGCTCGCAGACCGTTATTATATGCGCCGAGATTGAGGCGGAACTCGCCGAGATGGAAGACGACGAGCGCGCCGAATTCCTGGCGGATCTCGGGATCGAGGAATCCGGCCTGGACAAGCTCGTTAAAGCCTCGTACGCGCTGCTCGATCTTATAAGCTTCCTTACGGCCGGCGAGGACGAATGCCGCGCGTGGACGATCAAGAACGGCACGAAGGCGCCTCAGGCAGCCGGCAAGATCCACACCGACTTCGAAAAAGGCTTTATCCGTGCCGAGACCATCGCCTACGATAAGTTCATGGAAGTCGGCGGCAGCATGGCAGCCGCGCGCGAAAAAGGCTTCCTCCGCTCCGAAGGCAAAGAGTACGTGATGAAGGACGGGGATATAGTCAATTTCTTATTTCACGTATAAGTGGCAGGGAAGCCTTGAAATCCACGGCTTCCCTGTGCATTAATATGGCTCAGAATCTCACTCAACCGAGGCTTTTTGCCGGCTGTCTTCGGTCTGCCTCAAAAAATACAGCAAAACCGATCGCTTTTTTGCCTTCAGTTGGATTTTTTTTGACATTTGTTGGACAACGGGGTCCACAATGTGTATAATATAGTCGTCGTCAGTGGCAAAGTATAATGCAGTCAAATAAATATTCCGACGATAAAGGCAAACCCGCAGCAATGCGGTGGCGCAAAACTATAGGGACTGTGCAAAAGAGTGTGCAGTTAGCCAGGTGCCGTATCCCTCGTTATTTAAGGGGGGCGGCTTTTTTATTGAATAAACTTGCCCAAAACGGCGTATTGTTCAACTTTATACTAAAAACATTAAGAAGTAAAATATATCCGGCGCAACTGGTCTGGAATAATACCAGGCAGCCTGACCTAGGGGGAAGACATGAATAACAACAACCACTACAGCTTAAGACACGAACGCAGACAATTCATTGCTTTCATTCTGTCGATCGCCATGATCTTCACGACTCTGGGTGGCAGCACATGTTACATCTATGCCGAAGAAGATGCGGCGTCTGTCATCACCGGTGGGGCGGCAGAGAATGCCGAGGAAGAGATTCCTGCCGTTTCCAGCGATGCAGCGATAGAAGCTGCCGATCCGGAAGACGCGGACAGCGCATCAGGCGCAGCCATCGAAGAGCCCGAAGACACAGACAGCGCATCAGGCGCAGCCATCGAAGAGCCCGAAGACACAGACAGCGCATCAGGCGCAGCCATCGAAGAGCCCGAAGACACAGACATCAAAGCCGCTGCTCTCACGGCCGCCGCGATCACGCCGAATCCGGGACTTCTCGTACGCGAGCTCAATACCAATGTCCAGGAAGCCGTTGCAAAGACGGATCTCTCCAGCATCTGGGATCTCCTGGACTGGGCCTGGAACAAGTTATTCAACGGCGGAAGAAACATCACGCGCATTGACACCGAGTTCAAGCTCGAAGGTAATCTGCCCGCGGATGTTGAAGCCGAGGTCGAAGTCTTCGATAAGGAAAAACTGAACGAGGCGGCCGCCGAGGACGTCCTGCTTGCCTACGACATAACGCTCACCGGTGAGGACGGCGAATACCAGCCCGAAGAGCCCGTCACAGTCACGATCCGGAACGACGTCATCGCACAGGTTATCGAAAAAGGCAACACCTTTACAGTCTGGCACATCCGCGATGCGGAAGAGGGCGAAGACCCCGAAGAGATCGAGCCCGAGCGCATCGGGAACGTCGAGGTCGACGAAGCGACCGGCAGTCTCAGCTTCCCGGCGGAGAGCTTTTCAGTGTATGTAATTAAGGAAAGTGACGGAACGGTTGTAGAGCCAAGACGTATCTATCACTTCATTCACTATACGATCGATTCAACGGGCACCAAGGATGACGGCAACGGCGGCACGATCGCTACTTATACTGCCTCGCCTTATTCGTTCAAAAACGTTGCCGGTTATTATCAGACCACTCAGATCATCAAAAGCGGTGAAAAACTCGAAAAGATCACTAACCCACCGAATACGAACGATACCTATTTCTACGGATGGTATGTCGTCAAGCTGGAATCTGACGACGACACGTCCATCACTTACAGTTGGACAGAATCCCCTGAAAGAGTCGATTTCGAAGAGCCTATAAGATTTGAGGACGCGACAGAAGATGAGGATATCTATCTGGCCCCGATGTATTCGGATTATGCGTTCGTCAACTTCCATCTGGGCGTGTACGATGACCCTAACCGCTCCGCTTCTCTTATGACCCGTAAACTGCTCGCGCTTGGCAATGACGGAGTAGAAGAAGTTCTGATCAGTGACGTCCACTCTCCAAGTACCGACTCTGTCCATCTTATTTTCACCGGGTGGGAGACCAGAGATGAACACGGTTATACGAAGTATCCGTATAACACGATCAATATTTACGGCGACGAAGTCGAGAACCGTATCAGTGTAACAGAGACTACGGACCTTTATCCGATCTTTACGGAGGCCCGCTGGCTCTATTTCGACCTGGGCAGCAGCGGCAACGGCGCAACATATGTTCCGGCTCAGTATCTGCTCACCCATACGTCGGACGACGATAACTACTATCTCACAGAGCTTCCTACTAGCAACCGCGACGGTTATGGTTTTGACGGCTGGGAAGTCGTTATCACCGACGAGAATGGCAACGAGACCACCGTTCAGGTCACTGACGAAAACGGTAATATCGACCCCGGCGCCGACTATACAAGCTACGAATATTTCGAGGGCTCTTATCAGAGAGCCTTTACGATCAGCGGCGGCAAGTTGACCATCTATAAGCCGCTCTCTACTATTACGTTCCACGCTATATGGACATCCGCTCCCGTAAATTATACGATCGTTTATTGGAAGCAGGACGCCAACGACGATCACTATGTTGTGGCGGATGTAGAGACCAGGCAGGCAAACGCCGATACTGTCATTACCGTGGCGGAGAGCGGCAGCCCTACGATCACCGTTTCGGACACTAAATATGATTATTTCCACCTTGGTTCCTATACCACCAGCGCGGCTGTCAAGGGTGATGGCAGCACGGTGATCAGTATTTACTATGACAGAAATTACTACACGCTGTGGTTCTATCTTGGAAAGACGGTTGGCAATGATCTCTATATAGCCGGTAGAGACGCCAGCCGTCAGTATAATGCAACTAATGGCGGCAGTTCTCATTATGGCCCTATTAATGGACTGACATCTGCTTTGTGGACGGATAACATCCATACGCTCACAACAGCAAATGGTGTCATTGCGTCTTTACAGACGACAACGCCATCTGGTACTACTACTTTATATCACTATGCGATAACCGCGCGATATGAAGCGGATATCAGCAGCGTATGGCCCGATCTGGGATGGATGACTGATCATAATCTGGGATACGTCAACAATACCTATCGAGCTGTAAGCTGGGTGCTCAACAGCAACTCATTGCTTAAATCCCAAATCGGTGCAAGTACGATCAAGGGCGTATATTATAAGATGTCTGATTCGCTCATTCTGGGATCCGGTACTACTTATTCCACAATCAACGCGAAAGTAGACCAGGATAAGGATGGCTCCACTCCTACCCATATCATGGGTGCGAGATATGACAGCGGAAGCGTGAATAAGTACCGCTATGAATACTATTTCGGTGCAGGTGGTGAAACCGCCAGATCCGAGTATCCGACAGACAGCGAACATACTATTGCGATATACGGTGTATCCGGTGATACTACAGCAAATCAGAATCCTTCATCCTTTGAGGGGTATGACCATCAGCAAAATCTGCGTGAAAATACCACCACCAAATATTCATATAATGGTGAAGACTGGACGATCATTCGATACTATTTCCAGCCAAAGACTTATGATATTCAGTTTGTCATCGACGGCGTGACGCAGGGTACTGACACCTATTATTACAAGCAGGCTCTTACCCATGCTGCGGATGCTTATCATGTGCCCGAAAAACCCGGTCACTCCTTTGCGGGCTGGTTTAC
>JAEEGL013551939.1_pt1 | contig 15801 bp, 11 predicted proteins | sample 9134231 | NCBI WGS metagenome assembly JAEEGL01 (sample SAMN16246548, study PRJNA631951) | gut metagenome | biome: gut microbiome; feature: rumen; material: fiber-attached | host: Bos | place: Iran: Karaj | collected 2018-10
CATGTCCACAAAGGGATGCGCGCAATCACACCGACGTTGAAGATGCCCTTGAATTTCTTCTCGAAACCGTTGTACAAAGAGGGGTTGCTGATGATGAAACCGGCATTGAGAGCCACCTGCGGACGATACTCAGCCTGCACCAATTTGGTGCTCTCGCGCGAGATGTCGATGGCACGCGACAACATGTTCAACTCCGGACGGTCGATGCCGTCGGCTGCAGAAGAAGCCACACCTTGGTCAGACAGGGTCACGATATCGGTTTTATCCTCGTCGGCCAAAGTAATGTCGCTGTCCATGGGCAATCCGCACAACTGGCAAAGCAACATTTTCGCCAATACCACGCCGTCTTCTGCCTGAGTAATATTCATCTCGGCCTCATTGACCTTCACATCCACCTTCAAACCGTCGGCACGAGTGGCCACACCCTCCTTGATCATTTTATAAACGTCCTCGTCAAGTTTCTTCACCAGATCGTAATAACTGTGGGCCAAGCGGTTTTTCTGCTGCACCGACACCACGAGCCAATAGGCCTGCTCGATGTCATAAAGTATGGACTGCTGACTCAGGTCTATCTGATTGTTGACCAACTGCTCGTTGAGTTCGGCCATGCGGTTGGCGGCAGTGATGGCTCCACCCATGTAGAGAGGTTGGCGTACGAAAATAGACCCGGCAAACATATTGCGTGTGTCGCTGCGGAAGGCTTCGCGGATAGACTGTCCGAAACTGTCGCCCGCTCCGGCTATCGCCGAACCTATCTCGCCGACTCGCGAGCCAATGGCCTGAGCCGTCTCGGGAGAGATGGCGCCTTGCTGCACCAGTTGGGTCATTACCTCGTTGATTTTCGTGGCGGCGGGTTGCACGGCATTAGTACCCAGGTTGCTGAGTTTGTCTTTCTGTTGGTTGTTCAACAATGATATCTCGCGTGAGGTCCACTCATACCCGGCCAGGGCGTCCACCTTCGGCAGATATTTCGTGCGCATGGCGCGGCGTGTGTCGGCCGCCGCTTCCTGTTTTACGCGCGAGATGGTCAGTTGCTTGTTATTGGCAATAGCCATTTGCCGGCAGTCTTCCAACGTCAGAACTTGTTGTGCTTTTGCAGGCAAAAACACTGCGACGAATGCAAGACCAAACAAATATTTTCTCATATTTTTCAAATTTTCGAGTGCAAAGGTAGTATATTTACGTTTCTAACGAATAAATAGGCTTTTAATTTCTAAAAAAGAAAAGAATTTTATGGAAAAAAAGAACAATTTAACGATAACCCCTTGAGCGTTAGCATGTGAGAATCAGCCATTCAAGCTTTGCCATGCACGTAGGTATTTCCGCAACCGGACCACATCCCCATCCGTAATTTCCTTTAACCGGCGGATGTCCATATTGTCCTCCAAATCGGCCCGCTTCACTTCTTTGCCAATGGGGGTCTTTGCTGCACGAGCAACAAAATCCTCATACGACTCCCCCTCACGTTTGGTCACAGACAGCACACCCGCGATAATATCCTCAGGAAATCCCTGACCGCGCAAATAATCTGGAGTCACATCGGTGTCCTCGACGGTATCATGGAGCAACGCCACAATCTTTGCCCTCGGGTCCTTGCAACGCCCTGCCACCCGTATGGGATGCATCACATAGTCGCGCCCCGACTTGTCTTTTTGCCCCTCATGCGCCCTAATTGCGATTTGCAACGCCAAGTCATACAATTCATTCCAATTCGTCATCGTCTAGTAAATGTTTTATTTGTTCAAAAAATGCAGTTCTATCAGTTCTTTCTCCCAATCATCAAAGGCCTCGCCGCCACGAAACAGATATTTGCCCTTGAATGGACGGTCGAACAACTTGTCGAACTTGGGGAGATGCTCACAGCCGTCGACAGACGTCATGTGTAACAGCACCGGAGTCAAATCGTTGAAGGCCAATTCCTTGACGCCACTATTGGCGAAGGCATAGTGATAGGCTATCACCACCCGCGCATCGAAGATAACTTTCGTCAGATGCCGGCAGTCATAGAAACCAAACGTTGCTACGCCTTTCACAACGGTGTTAAATCGCCTTGAGGGGATGATCAGTTCGCCACAGACCAAATCTTTGTCGCACGACAGCACACCTACCATTCCATCCGCCACGAAAACGGGTATCTCTTTCTGGTCAGGCTGTCCGTAATTGACAAGAACTGTGGTAAGCGTATATTCCTCCTCGAAATATTCCTCTATAATAGTGGTCCACTGGGCTACATTCTCCCATACATACTTGTCAAAAACGACAGATCGGACGATACGCAATCGTTTTTTCCCATCTACTTCATACAGATACTTATCGCCCGTATGCAACCCAGGACGTTCCTGACAATATCCGTGTTCTTCAATCTCTTCGGTGTAAGTGATAATGTGTGACATGATTTTGTGTCGGATAAATACGTTGCAAATATACAAAAAATCCCTGAAACCGCAAAAGAATCAGGGATTTCATTATATGCTGCTTTACACTCAGTAACCACAAAAGTCAGTTACCGAGTAAATACACTTGTTTGCTTTAAAGTTTCACCTGCTGCTCAGTGCCGTTATAGTTGATGGTTTGTTGTTTGCCGTCGGGAGTGACGATGGTGAATGAACGGGTCTGCAACATGCCAGGATATTGCCCTTGGCGCTTGCCGATGGTCAGTGTGCGGCCTTTGTCGTTCCATTGGAAGAGGATGGTAGCATATTGGCCATGTTCGTAATTATAATTGTCGCCCTCGTCCTCATAGAGAGTGAAGGAGCCGTCGGCACCGGGATAGACACGTATTTCAAGGTTGTCCCACGATTTCTCGCCCACATATTGCATCTCAGGGGCAAGAGGCAGGATGCTGCCTGCACGCACAAACATCGGCACACGGTCGAGAGCAGTCTGCACGGTCACCTTCTGCCCGCCTTTCAGACGCCGGTTGGTCCAGTAGTCATACCAGTCGGCACCCTTGGGCAAATATTTCTGTGCGGTTTTCTCCTCGTTCCATGCCACCGTCTTGGCATCATCTCTCTCAGCGCGGTCTTTGCGGTCCCAACCCGTCATGGCATCCTCACGAATGACCTTCTCGTCGGTGTATTGCGGAATGACAATGGGTGCAGCAAGGATGCTCTGTCCGAACATAAACTCGTCGGTCATCTCCCACACATTGCGGTCGTTGGCAAAATCGCTGAACAGGGGACGCAGGTAACTGGCGTTGGCCGAAGTGACCTGCCATGCAGTGCTGTAGAGATAAGGGATAAGGCGATAACGCAGGCGAATCATCTTCTCAATGGCGTCATATACAGGTTCGCCTTTCTGTCCGAACTGCCATATTTCGCGCGGGGCATCTGCGCCATGACTGCGGAAGACGGGACAAAACAGTCCGTATTGCATCCAGCGGACATACAACTCCTGATACTGGGGGTTGCGCGGCGCCGAGGCTGGTCCGCGCGTGTTGTACGAACTGCAGAAGAAGCCGCCGATATCGGTATTGAAATTGGGATCGCCAGTGAGCGAGAAACTCAATCCGGCTGGTATTTGTTTGCGCAACATGTCCCATGAAGAAGCCACGTCGCCACTCCACATGTTCGACCCATAGTGCTGCTGTCCGGCGAATGCCGAGCGTGTCATAATGAAGACACGTTTGTCGGCCGACACCTTGCGTTGAGCCTCATATACACCACGCACTGTGGCTAAGGGGAAAGCATTGCGCAGTGAGCGCCATGTGCCGCCCTCCTGCCCTGCCTTGTGTTCATAGTCGGACTCTCTCGGATCGAAGAAATCGGGGTCAGTAGAATCCATCCACCAAGCATCGGTGCCATAGTCGAACAACCGTTTCAAGTTTTGCCAATAAATGTCGCGCGCCTTGGGACTGAAAGCGTCGTAAACACGCACACCAGAAGGATAATCCTTTCTCGGCGGCCAAATATGCGACAATCCGCTTTGCGGCCAGGTCTCGAAGTCATAAAGCAGGTCATTCTCCTTCAATTGGCGGTATGCTTGTGTCATAGGACCGAAACTGGCCCAAATGGAAATCATGAAATGTGCGTTTTTCTGGTGTACCTGATCAATCATCCGTTTGCCGTCGGCATATTCCTCAGCCAGAAAGTCCATCGCGTTCCACAAATAGTTCGAGCCCCAGTACTGCCAGTCTTGGATGATGCCATCGAGCGGCACCTGCAACTCACGGTATTTATCGACGATGCCAAGCAACTCGCGGCTGGTCTTATAGCGCTCTTTCGACTGCCAATAGCCAAAAGTCCACAACGGGAACATCGGCACATCGCCTGTCAGATGGCGAACCTGAGCGATAACACCGTCGGCCGAACCGCCATACATGAAATAATAGTCGATGGCACGTCCCACCTCAGAAGTGAACGACATGCCCGACGCATCATCATCAAACATCGTGGGTGAATAATTGTCCCAGTACAAGCCCCACCCCTTGATGCTTTGCAAGACATTTTGGAAATCCTCGAGATTGGATTGTTCCATGCGTTTATGCTCACCACGGCGATTCATCTTCCCGTTTTGGATGGTGCCCAGTCCATAGACCGGCTCATCCTTGTCGAGGGTGAAAGTCTGTCGTATGGTCCACTTGCCTGCATCATTTCCTGTGGTGCGTTGTTCAAACGAGCAGTCTTTCTCACGAAGCAGCACACGACCTTTCTTGTCGAGGAAAGTGAGGGCTCCCGTCTTCGGGTCTTGTCGTACGGTCAACTCATTGCTTGACAGTGAGTTGCCGTTCTTCTTCACAGCCACATCCTCGGGTTTGGCGGTCACAACCATGCTTTTTTCCGGGGTGGCAGACGCGTCGGACAGTTTCACCACATGCACGATGGAGGGGGTGAAAAACTCAATCTTCACATTCTGCGCTTGAACAGTCAGACTTGCCATAAAGGCCACAAACAGCCATATTGTTTTTTTCATGATTGGTGGTTTGGGGGTTAGTTGTTTGGGAGATTGGGGGCGATGGGTATGATGGGAATGATAGGAGATGGGGAGAAGTGTTGGTGCAAATTTATACATAATCTCCCACACTCGCAAAAAATAGTTGGCGAAGTTGTTGGTTTGTCATGGTATTTTTGTATTTTTGTGGCACATATATCGGATATATGAAAAATATACCCTACCCTAGGGAAAGCTATTGAATTGTCTATTCATAATGGCAGAGAGACAGAAAGAGATATACAAAGTGACACTTGTGGGGAGCGCGGTAAATGTGATACTGTTGCTCTTCAAATTCGTGGCGGGCATCGTAGGACACAGTGCCGCGATGCTGGCTGATGCGGTACATTCTTTGTCGGATTTTGTGACCGATGTCATCGTGCTGGTGTTCGTCCACATCAGTGGCAAGCCGACAGACAAGTCGCACGACTATGGTCATGCCAAATTCGAGACACTGGCGATGACGAGCATCGGCATAGCTCTGCTGGTAGTGGCTTTCGGCATCTTGTATGGTGGTGTGAAGAAGGTTGCCGCATGGTTCAATGGTGAGGAGTTAGCCGCTCCAGGTATGTTAGCTTTATGGGCCGCACTTTTGTCAGTGGTACTGAAAGAGGCGGTCTATCGCTATTCGATGGTGAAAGCGCGTCAGTTGAACTCACAAGCCGTGGAAGCGAACGCATGGCATCACCGCAGCGACGCACTGTCATCAATCGGCACAGCCGTGGGCATCGGCGGTGCTATATTCTTGGGTCAACGCTGGACGGTTCTAGACCCTGTGGCATCGGTCGTAGTGGGACTGTTTATCGGGAAAGTGGCGGTTGGTCTGTTGCGCGACGGCATCGGTGACCTGATGGAGCGGTCATTGCCAGAAGCCGTGGAAAACGAGATTCTGTCATTGGCCGGTACTGTGGAGGGAGTGGCCCAGCCACATGACTTGCGCACACGCCGTCTGGGTAATCATTACGCCATCGAACTGCATATCCTGATGGATGGCGACATGACCCTGCGAGAAGCCCATGACAAAGCTACAGAAGTGGAAGACCTGCTGAAGCAACGCTACGGCAAAGAGACCCATGTGGCAGTGCATGTGGAACCGGAGGAATGAGGAATGGTCGCTATGCGATGAAGAATTGAGAATGACAAATAGTAAACCCCAGAAGTTTGTCCGACTTCTGGGGTTCACATCAAATATGGCTTCTACTCTTTTATCCGCAATATTATTTTGAGCCCTCACCATTGCGACTTCTTTTTATTTACCATCTTACGACACCTCAATGGCTTTCGCGGTGTTCTTCACCTCTTTCTCGGTCTTCGGCAGAACTACGGTAAGGATACCGCCGTCGACCTTCGCAGAGATTTGATCCTTCACCACGTCATCAGGCAACGTGTAGTTCTGTTCGTAATTCGAGTATGAGAATTCGCGACGCAGATAGTGTTGTTTCTTGTTCTCTTCCTTGTGCTCCATCTTGTTCTCGATGGCGATGCAGAGGTTGCCCTCGTCGTTAATACTCACACGGCAGTACTCCTTTTTAATGCCAGGAGCAGCCACTTCCATTGTGTAGGCTTTCTCGTCTTCCTTCACATTGACTGCGGGTGCCGTGCTGTTGGCGCGAGGCATGAAGTCACTGTTCAGAAAATCGTCAAATACTGTCGGGAACCAACTGTTTTTAAACATTACTGGTAACATAATCAATACCTCCAATTATATTTTAGTGAAACATGTTGTTGAGCACCTTAGCAGATGATGACCGTTTCTGACGTCCGTCACCGTTCGGTGCTCACCCGTTATGATGCAATTTTCATGCCCATAAACATTTTCATGCCAGATTGACACCAGTTAAGCCAATTTGGCATCCGAACTGCCAGATTGGCGAATATTGTTAATAATTGCAAACGCCATCATTTTTCTTCCACAATATTTCATCATTTCATCAAAAATCACTAATTTTGCACCCGCTTAAACGACCAACCGCTGTTTTTGCATCATTGGAGAGATGGTAGAGTGGTCGATTACAACGGTCTTGAAAACCGTCGTACCGAGAGGTACCGGGGGTTCGAATCCCTCTCTCTCCGCTGAAACAACAGTTAAAGTCCTGATTCTCAATGAATTAGGGCTTTTTTAATGTTCTAAAAATAGTCTCAAATCACCTACTTTGATGTTAAAATCTGAGACTGGCGAAAGTCACAAATTGAGACTGAAAATTGTTGATGTAACTGATTAATTTTCAACAACTTAAAAGTAGGTTTATTATGACTTTATCTTTTCTTTGTAGGGCTTCCAAGGCTGGTAAAGATGGCCTTAGCCCAATTGAATTTTCATTGTGTATCAATGGAAGAAGAAAGTATGTAACCACTGATAGGAAGGTTAAAGCATCTTCCTTCAATCTGAGAACCCAAAAGGTTTACAATGACAAGGCTACCAATGATTAGCCAGTGTAATGGCATATGTCTGTATGCCACCCATGGACAGACCGGCCATACCACGATGCTGGGCATCAGCAATCACACGATAGTTGCTCTCTACCATAGGGATGATATCTTTCAACAGAATCTCCTGGAAGGCATTGAAGCCACCGATACCACGTCCGAAGCCACCGGGACGTTGACCACCTTGTGGACGCTGTCCTTGGGGAGCGCCCTGTGGGCGCGGGCCCATAGGTGCTTCTTCACCTGGGCTACGCACATCGAAACCATTGTCCATGAAGATGATGAATGGCACCGCCTTGCCTGCTGCAATGGTAATTCGTGTTATAAAAAAACTGATATACGAGATGTTTTCTGTTTTACCGCAAGTGTTCATGAATAATAATGTTCATGAATAATAATATGTTGGGCTAATATAGTATTTACGGAAAGCATGAATTGACGTAAAACGGGGCGGTGGGTGTAAAAAACGGGGAAAAATTGACTTTTGTTGAAAAATAACACTAACTTTGCAAATGTTTTGCAGGTGACTGCAAGCGTTGGCGCTATCCCATCTGTTTTCACATTCATTACGCATCTAAAAACCTACTATTTATTATATGAAAGCCAAAACCATTAAAAAGTATTTGTCGCGGGCGGCTATGACGCTGCTCATGACGGTGCTCACGACCGCTGGGGCGCGGGCGGCAGACTTCATTACCGATGTGATGCTCATCGGCGGTACGACCAACGATGTGGCCAGACTGAGAGACTACTATGAGGATCAGGGTTATACGTTCATCAACAAAGACCTGAACGAAGGCATTAACAAAGACCGCGACTACATCTACCTGCTCTACAAGAAAGCCAGCAACCAAGACGATGTCACCTTCATCACTGATTTCTATATCAGCACACAGAGTGGCACGGTTCCTGAGGCTATCTCTGCCAACGGGCGCAATTATTCCCTTGTACCATACGACGGTGGAGAGACCTTCGTGAACGGACAGGGCAATCTGAACAGCAGGGTTGGCGGAACAAATATTCACCTCTATTTAAGCATAGATCGCGGAAACGACAGTCCTGACCGCATATTCTCTGTCAACAGCATCTTTTTCGATGACTCGCAAAGCGGTGCTGTGGGTAATAATGGCGGCAGCAACGGCTACGACCTTAATTCAGGAGCCGGGGGCGACTACATCTATATGCACTTCACCACAGCCGTCTCAAAAGGATGGACCATCAACAAAAATGTCGCCGGCACCGAGTGTTACATCACAGGCTACGAAGGATATGTCGCGAATATTGAACAAATTACCATTCCCAACACTATTGATGGAGCGACGGTACAAGGCGTAAGCATGGATTTCAGTGGTTTTACAAGCCTTTATAAAATCAATTTTTACATGAACACTGTCATCCCGGATATGCCGTATGTACAATACTTGACGAACTTGGAGAGCATCGATCTGATCAACCCATCTAATAATCAAACAGTTGCACAAAACACCCTTCCCAATTCCATGACGGATATTGGCAATGCTTTTCGGGGCAGCGGCATCAAGAAACTCACCATGCCCAATGTGACATCCATGGGCGACTTTGCCTTTGAGGGGTGCAACAACCTCAATTCGGTCACGTTTAAAAAGGCGGCCTCCATCGGATTGTATGCCTTTTCCAAAATCAACAAATCAAATTCTACAGCCCCCAAGACAACGATAACCTACACTGGCCCGTTGTCAAACTGGAGTTGGTCGAACTATGAGTATTCGCCGAACCTTGTCGTCAACTGCGAAGGTGGTTCTTGTGGCTGGTGCGGCGACGAGTGGAACAAAAACAATTACCACAAGGACGATTGTCTATATTGGGTGTTAAGCAACGATCATCTCACCATCGATTGCATCCCTATGGATGATTTTTATGAGAATTACGGTCCTCAACAGGTAATCAAGACCAAAAACTGGAATACGACAGCCGTCAAGAGCCTCGCGTTAGAGCATGTTTACGATTGCGGGAGCATTACTTTTACAGATTGTACCAATCTCACATCAGTCTCCATCAACAGTATTCCGATTTTAGCGAAAAATTATACTTCATCGTCATCATTTAGTACTATTTTCGGCAATCAAGTAAAGACTTACACGATAGGAAATGATGTGACGAGCATCGGGAATTATGCCTTCTACGGATGTAGCGGACTGACCTCTCTCAACATCGGAAATCATGTGACGAGCATCGGCAGTTTTGCATTCTCTAACTGCTCAGGCCTGACTTCGATTGTCGTGGATAGTGGGAACCCGAACTACGACAACCGCAACAACTGCAACGCCATCATAGAAACCAATACAAACACGCTGATTGCGGGTTGTATGAACACGGTCATCCCCAACGTGAGGGAAATCGGAGATGGTGCATTCTATGGTTGCATAGGTCTGACCGCTATCGATATTCCTAACAGTGTGACGAGCATCAGTAAAAGTGCTTTCTACGGTTGCTCAGGTTTGACCGCCATCGATATTCCAGATAACGTGGTAAATATTGAAAGTAGTGCTTTCTATGGTTGCTCAGGACTGACCTCCATCGATATTTCCAACAGTGTGACGAGGATCAGGAATAGTACTTTCTATGGTTGCTCAGGTCTGTCCTCCATCGATATTCCCGATAACGTAATAGATATTGGAGAAAGTGCTTTCCAAGGTTGCTCAGGTCTGACCTCCATCGATATTCCCGATAAGGTGTTATTTATTGGAAATAGTGCTTTTGAGGGTTGCTCCAGTCTTTCATCCGTCATCATTCCCAGTAGTGTGGCTAATTTAGGTAATTATGCATTCGCCGAATGCCCCAATCTAACCTCTTTATCCATCAACAGTAATGGGATTGTATCACTGAATCGAACTGATAGGCCATTTAAAAATTATTTCGGCAATCAAGTTAAAACACTCACGATTGGTGATGAGGTGACGTGCATTGGAGAATTTGCATTCAAAGACTTTTCCTGTCTGACCTCCGTGACAGTTGGCGACAGTCTGACTACCATCCACCGAGGTGCTTTCTATGGCTGCTCCGCTCTGCGTACTTTCACCATTCCCGCCAGCGTAACGTACATCGGCAATGAAGCCTTTTATGGATGCACGGGGATGACAGATGTATATTGCTATGCTGACCCGGAAGAGATGTCTTGGAATGGGCTACATGACTTCAGGGGCACTTGTGAAACAATATGCCACGTATTCGATGCCTCCGCTTGGGAAGATTTTTTGGTCAACGTGACTTTCGAGGACGATTTGGCCGTCAGGCTCATGGACAACGCCGACAACACAGGCACCCTTGACATTTTCAATGACCAACAGAGAAATGTCATGCTCGTAGGCCGCACATTATATTTAGATGGCGGATGGAACACACTGTGCCTGCCCTTCACAGTCAGAAGCCTCTCGGGCACGCCCTTAAAAGGATTCACCGTAAAACAACTCGACACCGAGAACACCTACGATGGTCACAAGACTGGCTTCGACAGCGGCACACTCTATCTGAATTTCAAGGATGCCACACGTATCAAAGCCGGACAGCCCTACATCGTGAAACATACTCCGACGGCGGATACAGGAAATCTCTCCTACACACCCATCAGCGGAACAGCGGGCGAATACGTTGAAGCAGGTTATGAAAGTTTAGTGGACGGAAACATTGAAACAACGTGGGCCTCGTACCAGGATAAATGCATAGACGGGATCTGGTACTGTGAGTTTGCCGCCTCGGAGATCATCAACGTGACAGGCTATACCATTACAACATCATCGAGTCACTCCGTATCTAATTTTAATCCGCAGGTATGGACACTGAAAGCGAAATTGAACGAAAGCGATGATTGGACGACCATCGACAGCCGCGACGTGACACAAAACAGCGCCGATGCACTGCCAAATTCACCTATGGAACCCAAAAACTATGACATACCCGCCAATAAACAAGCCCTGTACCAATATTTCCGTTTCGAGGCGAGCAACACGAATATAACCTACTTGGCGCTGGGCGAACTGGCCATACTGGGCGCCATCGGCAACCCTCCCGCCTACACCCCGACTGCCGGCACGGATGGTTGGACCACTCAAATAGCCTGCGGCTACGACAGGTTGCTTGACGGTAAGACAGGAGCCGGACACAATTGGTGGCCCAGTTTCTCAAACGGGTCAGCATATTGTGAGTTCGACGCCGGCGAGTCGGTCTATGCGACCGGTTACACCCTGATTACGGGCAATCAGAATGTCAATCAGGATCCGAGGGTATGGACTCTGCAAGCCAAACTGAAAAAGAATGACGCATGGACCGTCATCGACAGCCGCGACGCCAATGAGAACACCGGCGACGCGCTGCCTGGCAGTCGCACCGTCGGGAAGGACTACACCATACAGCAGCCCGACATCTATCGGTACTTCCGTTTCGAGGTGACGCAAAATGGCGGAGGCAGCAATTTGTGCCTCTCAGAATTGGAAATGAAGAGTTTCAAAATCTCTGATGCAGCCACCATCAAAGACCCGAAGTTTGAATATGTTTATATCGACAATACCGCCCCGGCAGTCATCACCAGTGAAGACGGCGCGGTGAGTTTCAAGGGCACTTACAACCCCGTGAGCATCGGCAGTGGCGGCGACAACACCATCCTGTTTATGGGTGCCGCCAACACGGTGTATTATCCCACCGCTGCGATGAACATCAACGCCTTCCGCGCGTACTTCCAGTTGCAGGGCGACTACGTCTGCGGCAATCCCTCACAAGGCGCCAATGCCATCAACAAGTTCGTCCTGAACTTCGAAGAGAGCGAGACGACGGGGATTAAGACTACGAATGATACGAATAACACGAATTTCAAGAATGATAACACATGGTATTCGATTGACGGGCGCCGTTTGAATGGCAAACCGACAGTGAAGGGTGTGTATATCAATAACGGGAAGAAAATAGTCATTAAATAAAGCCCTATGAAAACAACATATCAACAACCGGAAATCAAGGTGAGCATCGTGACTGAGGAAAGCGCACTGCTCACGGGTACGAACGAAGTGACCGATACCGACGGCAACGGCCAGGTCATCTACGGCGGCGGCAGCGACGGCAGCGAAGAGCAGGGCGGTCAGCCCCGCGCCGAGCAGTTCAACGTATGGGATGAGTAACCCATCTACCACATTTTACGTTTATGAAGGAGTTGACCCTAATAAATATTGAACATTGAAGCACGGTTTTTTCGGAAAACAACAATATGCGACCAATGCTCCCGGTAAACACCAAATTTTCAGACAGTTATATTTCGTCGAACTCACGTTATGAATAAGAAACAGAGAATGAAACATTTGATGATATTTGCTGCCGCCACAATCATATGCGGAACCATGGTACTGACCTCGTGCAGCGAAGGTGACAATGCACTGGTGGTGACGGATGACAAGCCATGGACCATCAGCGCCGACGATATGGACCCGAATGTGAGGCCTGGTGACGACTTCTTCATGTATTGCAACGGTGGCTATTGGCAATCGACACACGTGCGTGAGGACACGCCGAAGATTGAATCGTTCGTGAGAACCGTCGTCACGACGGAAATAAAGAATAAGATTGCCGACCTGACTAATAGCGGCATCTATGACACCGCTTTGCTTAATACGTGAGGCTGTGGCTATGCTACAGCCAAGTAGGTCGCATAGACCTTGCAACCCGAACACATAATGTTTCTTCACCCTTACACCTTCGTTCGGTTCTGGATTGAACAAAGCGTCAGCAAGACATTCCTTCAATTTCTCGAAGAATTCGTCCTGACTCATGTTTATAAAAAAACTATTCTCCATTTATTTACTCTTTTATGGTTGTTGGCTGCAAAGTAAAGCCAACTTTTCTAGCCTTTCAAGGCTCAATAAACTCTATAAATGGAATAGTCTTCTCAATAAATCAAATTATTATTTCAATAAATAGTTCAATAAAAAAAGCACTATACCTTAGGTACAGTGCTTGTGTATGCCATCGATTATTGTGTGTAGATTATGTCGCCGTTCCCGCCATTCCCGCCATTTTTATTTGAATGTCTCCTAGAAGCACTTTCAGCGTCTCTTCGTCGGCACCATCAATGAGGTGGATAATCTTGCTACGATATTGGTTCTTATTCCACTTCTCCATCTGAAGAGTCTGGGTTTCAACAGCTGTCTCTATATACGGTTTCATGGTACTATAGCTCTTATGTCCAGTACATTTCATGACGGTTTCGGCTGGTATCCCCATCGCGAGACTACAAGATACAAAGGTCCTCCTGGCATCATGGTTGCTTATAATGTCACAGAACTTGCTGCTTTTCTCAATTCGTTCTGTGCCGATATAGTATACTTCGTTAATCGTTCTGTCCAAGCCGGCTGCTTTTGCCGCTTCCTTTACCGCGTCGTTTAACTTTTGTGGGCTTTGAATGTCGAATACCAATTCTTCTTCCGCCTCTCCCTTGTACTTTTCTAGGATTCGTTGTGCCTCTTCGGTCAGGGGAATGGTAAGATGTTCCCCTGTTTTTTGTGCAAACATGTCAATGCGCCTTTCGCTAATATGAACCACTTTCAAGCGTCTTAGGTCTGATACACGCAGTGAAGTGAATGCCATGAAGCACCAATAGTCACGAGCACGGCTTAGTCTGCCACTTTGGTCATTCTCAAATTGGAAGTGCGCAAAATGAAGTAGTTCATCATAGTGCAAGAAGGTAACGGTCTTGGGTAATACTTTGAGATTGGTTTCAAAATTTAAGACGGTTGTCGGAACTTCGTAGCCGTCATTCGTATTCAACCATTTCAGAAACCCTTTCAACATCGTCACCTGTTTGTTGATGGTGCGATTACGGTATTTGTTCTTGATATACCAGTCACGCAGCTTGTACATGTGCTCAACTGTTATTTTGTCGGGGCGTATTCGAGGGTTGGCCTTAGTGATATGCTGGAACGCTTGGGTATATTTCTCCTTTGCTTGATCATCCCAATTCTTTTCCCTGCCACACTCTTCCAGAAACAAGTCAATCATTTCTTTAAACGTCTTTTTCTTCTGTACGGCAATAGGGTGGGTTGCTTGGGCATCGACACGACCAAGGGCATAGTTTACCATTGTTTTTAACTCGTCAACTGTGGGAACACTGTTTTTTAGTGCGCATTTATCAAATACACCTTCTATCTCTTGACGATACTCGGCTATGGCTTCATTTATCTCCAGATAGGTGAACTTCATATCACGCACATAGTGGGTTGTTCCTTTCTTGGCTTTTAACAAATCGTAATCCCATTTGTCTGGCTCAGCCCAAACATTGGTAAAGAATGAAACCTCAGATTTACTTCGGTTCCATCTGACCTTTATGCCCACCTGACCGGAACTTCCTTTAATGTAGGGCCTCATTGAAAAACTAATTTGAATCATTTGCGTATCTCGATTTTTATGCTTATCTTTGTCGACGAAAATATCAGGTTCCGTAGAGGTTCCATCTGTTTCTGGGAGCAAAGATAAATCGAAATAACAGGATATCCAAGAGGTTCCGCTGAATGGAGCTAGGAAGATTAAAAATGAGGAAAAATGCTTTGTTGATTAGTCGTAAAACTTTGAAAACGAAAGCATTAATACTTACCGATTATCAACCGTTCTCATTCTGAATTTGCCTCTCTCTCCGCGAAAGGTGAACGCTGTTCACCTTTTTTCATAAAATATAACGCTGACTTTCAATAAGTCGGCGTTTATTATTTTGTTTAGTTACACGCTTCTGTCGAACATATTATGGCTAATACAAAATGGTATGTATCCATGACAGCCGGTCATTCTGATCGATTATGATGGAGGCGCACATTCACATCCTTCATCAAGAGCGATGAAGGACTTCGGGAGAGGGGTTGCCAGGATTGGCACGTTATCTTGTCCTCACCCACAACATCCCCTCGGAACATGGACACACCCGTGCCCAGTTCATTATTTTACTAGGAATTAATTTCTCACCGCTTATATCAATGTTTATTTTCTCCTCCACGTTGACAATCTTTTCCCCAGCCAGCAAGCACATTGCCACAGAAGAAAGCGTTAGACATAAGGCCTGGAACAATAAGAATGCCAATTATGGTTCCTTAAAAATCAATGATGCTAGAAAAAAATATGGAATAGACAACTTCACCTATGATATTCTAGAAAACCATTATAATGAAGATGTGGGCCCTAGACTTTCGTTGCATGCTGTATGTTCGAACGGGTGAGAAATAACGGAAAAAATGAATTTCTCTAAAAAGTAGAAAGGAATTATGAAGAAAGAGAAGTTATATGAGTTATACAGCAAAGGCCACGGATTCCGTGGCCTTTGGAGAAGGGGTGATGTATGATGTGGAAATTAAAAGTGGAGACGTATGTCAACTCCCATTTGGAAAGGATTTCCTCTTTGTGCCGAATAGACCGGGGCCCCCGTGGCCTTGCTCAGGAAGG
>JAEEGL014294458.1_pt1 | contig 15801 bp, 8 predicted proteins | sample 9134231 | NCBI WGS metagenome assembly JAEEGL01 (sample SAMN16246548, study PRJNA631951) | gut metagenome | biome: gut microbiome; feature: rumen; material: fiber-attached | host: Bos | place: Iran: Karaj | collected 2018-10
TCTCCGGAGATCTCCGTATCGTAGCCTTTCGGCAAATGCGATATGAAGTAATCCGCGCCCGCCAGCTTTGCGGCGGCGTGTACCTCCTCGTCCGTCGCGTCAAGCTTGCCGTACCTTATATTGTCCGCGACGGTACCGGAGAACAGATGCGTGTCCTGTAAAACGACGCCGAGCGAACGCCTTAGATCCGCTTTCTTTATCTTTTGTATGTTTATTCCGTCGTATCTTATCTTTCCGCTCTGAATGTCGTAGAAGCGGTTTATAAGATTCGTGATCGTCGTTTTGCCCGCGCCGGTCGCGCCGACGAACGCTATCTTTTCACCCGGATGAGCGTAGAGGCTTATGTCGTGCAGGACCGTCTTTTCCGGCGTGTAGCCGAAATCAACGTTCTCAAACACTATGTCGCCGCGCAGACGCGTGTACGTTACCGAGCCGTCCGCGGAATGCGGATGCTTCCACGCCCAGACGCCCGTCCGTTCCTCACACTCCGTGAGGTTTCCGTTCTCGTCCTCTTTCGCGTTTACGAGCGTTACGTAGCCCGTATCCTGTTCTATCGGCTCGTCAAGCAGGCCGAAGATCCTCTCCGCGCCGGCAAGCGCCATGATTATGGAGTTGAGCTGCTGTGAGAACTGCGAGATAGGCATATTGAACTGGCGCGTGAACTGCAGAAACGGTATGAGCGCCGCTATCTGGAATCCGCCCACTTTGTTTATTGCAAGAAATCCGCCGACGACCGCGACTATAACGTAATTCAAATAACCCAAGTTACCCATAATAGGCATAACGACGTTTGCAAGTCCGTTTGCTAAGCGCGTGCTGTCGTAGAGCCGCTCGTTTTTTTCGTCAAACGCTTCAAGGATCTTTTCTTCGTGCGTGAAAACTTTAACGACGCGCTGACCTTCGACCGTTTCTTCTATAAACGCATTCACCTCGCCTATGTTCTTCTGGCGGCCTCTGAAATGCTTTGCGCTGCGCGAGGCGAGCGCCCTTGTGATGATAACCGCGCACGTTACGACGATGAGCGCCGTTAGCGTAAGAAGCGGAGAAAGTATTATCATTGAGATAAGCACGGTCACGACCGTGGATACGTTTGAGATCATGTTCGGTACGGATTGAGATATAAGCTGACGCAGCGTGTCCGTATCGTTTGTGTAGATACTCATTATATCGCCGCGTTCGTTTTTGTCAAAATAGCTTATAGGCAGTTTTTCCATGTGCTCAAACAGCGTGTCGCGCACTATTTTGAGCGTGCCCTGCGTGACGTAGACCATAAGACGGTTCATCAGAAACGTTGACAAAACGCCTGCGCCGTACGTTAATATAATGAATATCATCTTTATGCCGAGATCGTGGAAGCCTTTGTCCTGAGACAGCGTTCCGTCAAGCATCGGCTGGATAAAGTCGCTTATCAGCTCTTTTGAAAACATCGTTCCGCGGGCTGTGACGAGCGCCGTAACGACAATGCAGATAAGCACGATGACGCAGTGCACGGGGTATGACTTTATAACGAAGCCGAGCGTGCGGGCGAGCGTTTTTATCGGGGCTTTGCCTTTTTTCTTTTCGTTATCACTCATCGAAATCAGCCCCTTTCATCTGAGATTCAAATACCTCGCGGTATATTTCGTTGTTTTGCAGCAGTTGTTCGTGCGTTCCGATGCCGTTTATCTTGCCTTCGTCAAGCACTATTATCATATCCGCGTCCGCTACGCTTGAAATACGCTGCGCTATTATGATCTTTGTGACTTCCGGTATGTATTCACGGAATGACTTTCTTATAGCCGCGTCCGTTTTGGTGTCTACCGCGCTCGTGGAATCGTCCAGGATAAGCACCTTCGGTTCTTTCAGAAGCGCACGGGCGATGCAGAGACGCTGTTTCTGACCGCCGGAGAAGTTCGTGCCGCCCTGCTCAACGTGGCTGTTATAGCCGTCCGGCAGGTTTTCCACAAATTCGCGTATCTGCGCGGACTCGCACGCCGCCCTCATCTGCTCCTCCGTCGCGTTTTCGTTGCCCCAGCGCAGGTTTTCCGCTATCGTGCCGTAGAACAACACGTTCTTCTGCAACACCATTGAGACTTTGTCGCGCAGGGTGTTCAGATCGTAGTCTCTAACGTCAACGCCGCCGACCTTGACGGAGCCTTCCGTCACGTCGTAAAGGCGCGGTATGAGCTGAACGAAAGACGATTTGCCCGAGCCCGTGCCGCCTATGACGCCGACCACGGCGCCGGACGGGATAGTGACGTTTATATCTTCCAGGTTTAAGTTGTCTTTATTTTTTGAGTATGAAAAACTGACGTGATCGAAAACTATCTCACCGCTCTTAACGTCTTTTACCGGATCTTCCGGCTGCGTTAAGTCTATTTTTTCGTCAAGCACCTCGACTATACGCTCGCCGGAAGTTTTGGCTAAGGTCATCATGACGAATATCATTGAGATCATCATAAGATTCATTAAGATATTCATCGTGTAGACCATGAACGTGGAGAGCTGGCCGACCTGCATATCAACTCCGCCGCTTTTTACGATTATGGAAGCGCCGAACCAGAAAATGCCTATCATGCAGGCGTATATCGCCAGGTTCATCGCCGGGCCGTTCAACGCCACTATTTTTTCCGCCGAAGCGAAGCGCTTGTATAAGAATTCAGACGCTTTGTGGAATTTCTTTATTTCGTGTTCTTCTCTGACGTACGCTTTTACCACGCGTATGCCGGTCAGGTTTTCCTGCACGCCGGCGTTTACTCCGTCGTATTTTTCAAAAACGTATCTGAAACGCGGAAAAGCGTTTGCGACGATAGCCGCGAGCGCCGCGCCGAGCAGAACGATGACGCAGACGAAAACGAGCGAGAGCTTTCTGTTCGTCATCATCGCCATTATAAGCGCGGACGTCAGCATTATGGGCGCGCGGAAACATATACGTATCATCATCTGAAACGCCATCTGCACGTTCGTTACGTCCGTCGTCATCCTCGTAACGAGGCTTGCGGTGGAGAATTTGTCAATGTTCGCAAACGAAAACTGCTGTACCTTGCTCATAAGTCCGCGGCGCAGGTTCTTTTCAAATCCGGCGGAGGCTTTGCACGCGAGGATCGCACCGAGAGCGCCGAACAAAAGCGACATAAGCGCCATGAGCATCATTAAAAGGCCCGTTTTTATAACGTAGTTCATATCGCCGACCTTTATGCCGTCGTCGATTATGCGGCCCATGAGGAACGGTATAAAAACTTCAAACACGACTTCAAGCACCATGAGTATAGGCGTCAGAAGCGTTATTTTTTTATACTCTCCTATGTAGTGTGATAGTTTCCTTATCATAACGGTAAATGCAAAGGAAGACTTGCGCCTTCCTTTACTGTCTTACTCCTTAACTTTTTTTACTATTTGCTCAAACGCGTCGCCGACGGGTACTTTGTCGCGGAACGATTTGTCGCGCGCGGCAAGCTCGACCGCGCCTTCTTTCATGTTGCGCGGGCTTACTATGACACGCAGCGGTATGCCGAGCAGGTCCGCGTCGGAGAACATGATTCCGGCGGAAACGTTTCTGTCGTCGTATAAGACCTCTATGCCCGCGTCCTCGAGCTTATTATAAAGTTCGTTTGCGTATGCGTGGGTCTCTTCGTCGTCAGCACGCAGGCAGCAGAGATGCACCTGCCACGGAGCTATGGATTTAGGCCATATAGGACCGAACTCGTCGTGATGAGCCTCGCATACGGAAGCGGCAAGTCTGCCCACGCCTATGCCGTAGCAGCCCATTATCGGGTACTGGAGCTCGCCGTTTGCGTCCGTGTACTGCATGCCCATGGCTTTCGTGTACTTCGTGCCGAGCATGAAAATGTTGCCTACTTCAACGCCGCGGGAGACGGAGAGGGTGTGTTTGCCGCAGACCGGGCAGATGCCGCCCTCGGTCGCCTTAGCCAGATCGTGATATTCGACGCCGGGCACGTCGCGCTCCATCGTAAGGCCGGTGTAATGATAACCGTCCTCGTTTGCGCCGCATATAAGATTCTTTCCGCCTTTAAGCGAAGAATCAAACAGAAGCGTCGCCTTTGCCGTGAAGTTCACAGGACCCGTGCAGCCGGCGGCTATGCCGGAGTTTTCATCAACGGCGGCGGGATGTACGTCGCAGCCGAGCAGGTTTGTAAGCTTCGTTTCGTTTACGTCAAGGTCGCCGCGCAGGAAAATTATAACGAAGCTGTCGTCGGCGTTTTTCTGATACATAACGGCCTTGCAGGACTGTTTCGGCTCCGCTTTAAGCGCCGCGCAGACCTCTTCTATCGTGTGCGCGTCGCCCGTGTTTACCTTCGTAAGCGGGGCGTCGCCGTAATCGGACACCTCCGTTATGCTGTCCGCCGCTTCCATGTTGCTTCTGTAATCGCATTCTTTACAGATAACTATGCTGTCCTCGCCAATAGGAGTTAAGAGCATAAATTCGTGGCTTACGGAGCCGCCCATCATGCCGGAGTCGGATTTTACGGATATGACCTCCGGCACGCCGGCGCGAGCGTAAATGCGCTCGTACGCCTTGTGGCATTTCTCGTAATACTGCTCTAAGTCTTCCTGGCTCGTGTGGAACGAATATCCGTCCTTCATCGTGAATTCGCGCACGCGGATAAGACCGCCGCGCGGACGCGCCTCGTCACGCTCCTTGGTCTGTATCTGATATATCATAAACGGATATTTGTTATAGGTGTTTGCGTATTCGCGGACGAGCTGAACGGCGGCCTCCTCGTGCGTCATGCCTAAAACGAGGTCCGCGCCGTTTCTGTCCTTGAATCTGAACATCTCCGCGCCTATGCTGCTGTATCTGCCGGATTCCTGCCATATAGACGCCGGCATCACGACGGGGAAGAGGACCTCCTGCCCGTCTATTCTATCCATTTCCTCGCGGATTATCTGCTCAATTTTTCTGCACACGCGGCGCAGGGGCATATACTGAGAGAAGATACCGCTTGCCACGAATTTCATATATCCGCCGCGCAGCATCAGCGCGTGGCTGTCCACCAGACATTCCGAGGGGCGCTCTTTGAATCTGTCGCCCACTAATTTTTCAAGCTTCATTTTAAGTCCCCTTATCCTTTTTTATAAGTTGCGCTGTAATATTTATATCCGGGCTCCGGATTCTGCAAAAGCTCCGATACCGTTACGAATTCAAATCCGCGGTTGTGAAGCTCCTCGATTATGATGCAGAACGCGTCGTAGCTGTTTTCATAGATCTCGTGCATAAGTATTATATCGCCGTTTTTGACGTTGAAATTGCCGTTGCTGTCATACAGGGCGTTATTTACTATGGTGTTTACACTTTTCTGAATATCGCTTGCCGAATCTGAGTCGTGCCTTTTGTATCTCCAGTCGTTTGTGTCGATACTCCAGATTATCACCGGGAACTCGGATGATTTGTACTGAGCTTCCGTTATATTTCCTCCGGGCGGTCTCATAAGAGTAGGCCAGACTCCGAGGACTTCATGCAGTTTGTCCGCCGTCTTATACACTTCATCGTGATATATCTGTGCGGTGCAATCGTCTTTTGTGTAATAATACTTATGCGTCCAGCAGTGTATTTGTATTTCCATACCGTGATCAAAAGCATATTTCATGCCCTTTTCACGGTCGCCGTATATGTTGGTGCCAATGACGAAGAACGTGCATTTTCCGCCGTATTCAAGCATTTTATCCGTTATGAGTTTTGATCTCTTCGCGTCCGGACCGTCGTCAAACGTGAAAGCTACATATTTCTTCTCCGGATCGAGCGGCTTTACCTCCGCCGTTGTTACCGGTAGCGGCGCCGACGTCGTCTCCTCTTGTTTTGTAGTCTCTTCTTCCTTTGTGGTCTCTTCCGCTTTCGTTGTCTCCGGCTCTTTCTCCGTTTCCGTCTCCGTTTCCTCTTTGGCGGTCGCAGCATCGGCTTCCGTCGTCGCTTCCGCCTCCGTCGTTTCCTCCTCGGTCTCGGATACGGATTCTTCCTCCGTCTCGGCCTCGGTTTCCGTGACGGTATCGGACGGCTCTTCCGCCGTCGTCCCGTCTGTCACGGCGTCCGTTTCCGTTTCCGTTTTTTCAGTCGTTTCCGCAGCCGTGCTTTCGCCTTCGCTTTCCGTAACGTCTGTGCTTACGGTTTCAGCCGGAGCTTTACTGTTGTTTATTATGACCGGCAAAAAGATAAGCATTGCGATTATTATAAACGCCGCAATTATACCAAATATCGCACCTTTTTTCATATTTTATCTCTCTTTTTTATTTAATATCGCGTTATTATATCAGAAATCGCGCGGATTGTCAACTTGTATTTTTGTTTTTTATCCTTCGTTTACTATGGCGGAATCAAACCATGAAAGCATAGCGTCAACGTTTCTTTCCGTCCATACGTAGAACAGATAGTCCGGCTTTCTGCTTTCAAGCGAGTCAAGCGTGTAGCAGTAAAGCGGGGGATGCGCCAGATAACTGTATTCGTTTAAGTAAACTTTGCTGAAAAGCAGGGAGAAGAACGGGGAAATGCTGTGGTAATAGGAATCTCCCATCCAGTACGCCGTCGGGGCGCTTTGTGAAACGTACATACTCTCCGACTTAGGCGTTACGGACGCCCACACGGACGTTGTGTTGTGCGCTCCCATAAAACCGAGAAGGTCGCCGCCGCCGGTGTAGATGTTTACGTCAAAATCTTTTTCAATATCGTATATCTTCGTGGCGGGGAAGTCCTGCTTTACCTTCTGCGCCACAAGATAATATCCGTAATAACCGGCAATCTGCGTCCAGTGCGAATCCGCCTGCGCGAAAAGAAGCTTATCCGTATGCTCTGAAAGTATTTGCCGCATATCGAGCATATAGATATTCTCGTCGTCCTTCATAAACTCGCCGAACTGGGTCACGGACGTGGGCAGGTAAATATCGCCCCAGCCCTTTTCCTCTTCGCTGTACTGCAGGCTGTGATAAACCGTCGCCGGATTCGTGCAGACAAGTATTATTATCTTCGTATTCTTGCCCGTTCTCGCCCTTACCTGTGCGAGCTTGTTGTAAAGCTTGTTTTTTATATTGTTCATGCGTCCCGTCGCATACTCTTCGGAAAGGGCTGCTTCGCCGCTGTAATGGGCTTTGTAGTAGTTTAAGAATACGTGGCTGTCTTTTCCGATTATGGCGCCGCTGCCGACGGTTTCGCTGTATGCAAGCGTGCAGGCCCGGCTCGTCCTTGACATTGCCTTGCCTTCGGATTTCGCGTAAATATAAACCTTCTGGGACGTTTTATCAAACGGCATCATGAATCTGCCGTAGAAATATCCGTAAAGCGAACGCTCTCTTAAAAGCACCGTGCCGCCCTCGTCGCAGACGAACACCTCCGCGTCCGGCTCCGTCTCGCAGTAGACTCCTATGACGTTGCCGGCTGTCCCGTCGTTGAAGGTCCACGACGTTACGTTGCTGACGCTCGCCGTCGTCTCCTCGTACGTTTCGGGCTGCAGAAGCGGAGAAATATCGATTTCGTCCGTGTCGCAGACCGCTTTGAAAAGTCTTATGACGTCTTTGTTGTTGACCTCGCCGTCGCCGTTTATATCCGCGGCTTCGGTTATTAATTCAATTTCCGCGCCGCTTACGCTGCGGAAGAGGACCGTAACGTCCTTGTTTGATACCTTTCCGTCGCCGTTTATATCGCCCGGGACGCACGGTATTATGTCCGCGCCGCCGTTTACAGCATTGAACGGAACGCTGTATCCGCAGTTTTTAACGCAGCTTATATCCGGATCGACGGAGATATGTAAGAATTCCTTTTTAATATCGTTATCCGGCTTGAAAACGAGGTTCGCCGCCGTGCAGTCGTCTTCAAGTATGTCCGAATTGCTCCAGATCAGCCTCACCGTGCGCGACGCCGGGTCGTTTTCTGCGGAAGCGTAGACTTCGATCCTCGGATCGTTTTCAGGGAAATCCGCGCTGACAAACGAAAGACCGGGATCGTAACGGATATAAAGCTCTGCGCTGTTTACCGATATGACGTTTACAAGATCCACGCTGACGGTGAATTCGCTGCCGCGGACGACGGGGTTATAATCCGTTCCGCCGGTTATCACGACGTTCAGCTTTCCTTGCTCGATCTCTTTAAAAACTCTTTGTGCCGGGGATATGCGTTTGCTGTTTTTTGATACGTACTCTCCGTTGACGGAGAACTCAAGTATATCGCGCACCACGCCGTCCGAGCCGTTTGAAACGAGCGTTATAAGTATAGGCTCTCCGGTGTTCTGAACCGGCACGGTTATATCGTATCTCGAATCGCCGCCGGCGTTATAAACCGCCTGCTCCGCATGATCTCTTTTAAAAGCGTTGCTGAATACCGGCTCGCCCTCGTTTACTTTATATCCGTACTGCACCGTTACGGCTTCGCCGCTTATTATCCCGGTCCAGCCGCTGCATATTATCGCCGTTTCATCCGTTAAGTATATCGGATGCTCGTTTATGACGCGCGCCGCGCTGCCGTCCCCGACGCCGAAAAGATCCATCTGCGACATAAGCCCGCGTGGGCCGTCAAGAGAGATCCTGTCAAATGCCATTGCAAAAACGTCTCTGTTCAGCCAGACTTTTGTCGTATCGTAATCGTCGTGATGCACTGCGGCTGCCGGTAAAATTGCTAAAATCACGGCAAGAACGCCGGCAATCAGTTTTTTCATCAAATATCCCCTTATAATAATATCTAAACTATTATAATACCAATTTTTTAAATATGCAAGTTATATATTATATTATTTACAAAATATATAAAAAGCGCCGCCCGATACGGCGGCGCCTTAAGAATTATTCGGATCAGAATCCGCTTACGCTCATTGAGAAATCGGTTATAAGGTTGCCCATAAAGTTGGGACCTACGTTTCTCTGGCAGACGAGAAGTATCACGTAATCCGGCTTGTTCTGCACAAGTATGGATTTGTCGAGAGAATAGCTCCACAGAACGCCGGGGTTAGTCCAGACCTTTGAGAAGTTCGCGCCGATAAACGGCAGGATGTAGCAGCCGTACGAGTCGCCTAAGAAGTACGCCGTGGGATTGTTTGAATCCTGCAGCTCGGAGTCTCTCTGCCATCCGCCCGGACCGAAGCCGGCGGACTTGATGCCGTCCGCTCTCTTGGAGAGGTAGTACGAACCGGTATCCTCAAAGTTTGCGATGAAGAACGGAACCACCTCGTTCATGCTCATACCTATCATGCCGCACATATCGCCGCCGGGGACGTCATAGAATTCAACGGTATAATCGCCGTTTTCAATAGTTCTGGCGGTCGCGTTCGGGAAAGCTTCGCGCACTTTGTTCATTATCTCAAGATATACGTAATACGCGCCGTATTCGGTGTAGTGCGTATCCGTTGAGAAGTAAATGCGTTTGTCTTTGTTCGCTCTCATGACGGAGAACAGATCAAGCGCGTAAACGTCCTTGTGACAGCCGTTTATCTCCGCTACGAAGCTCTGCATCGCCGTGTTGAGCGGCTGCGGAACGTAGACGCCCTCGTTCTGCTCGTCGTAATACGCGGTAGCGGGGTCGGGGATAATGGCATATATCAGTTTCGTTTCCTTGCCGGTAGCGGTCTGTATTTCTTTTATCGTTTTGTTTGCGATATACGCTTTAAGATTTGCCAAAGAGCCCATATCCGCCTGGTTGCCGGTCAGGAATCCGTACGTGCCGCTGTAGAATATCCTGGAGTTTCTGCCGCCCCATACGTTTCCGCCGCCGGTGTTCGGGATGATGGAAACGGTGTTGCCTTCGCTTATCAGCTTGCCGGGCGCCGTTGCGTAGAACGTTACCTGATCACCGTAGTTTACGGGCACTTCAATATAGAAGTATTTGTTGTTGCAGACGTTGTCTATCGTCTTTCCGGACGGATATTCCGTGCGTATAACGGAGTCCACCTCGGCGGAGCCGTATACGAGATATTTTCCGCCTATATCCGAAATGCCTAAAACAACGGGCATATCGGACGGTTCGGACGGCTGCAGCAGAGACAGACGGAAGAGCGCCGTAACGTCTTTGTTGTTTATTTTTTTGTCGCCGTTTGCGTCGGCTATGGTCGTGTTGAAAACGGGGCACAGATCGCCCGATACGTGTCTGAACAAAGCGACAACGTCCTTGTTGTCAAACGCGCCGTCGCAGTTGACGTCGCCCTCATCGGGCATAACGGCTTTTACCGCGCCGTCAAAAACTTCAATGGAAATGGGGTTTCCGGTTACGGAGGACACGTAGCCTTTGCCGAGAAATACGGTGATCGGTAAGAACGTGTCTTCTTCAATATCCGAATCGACCGCGAACGTAAGCTCAGCCAGAATGAAATCTCCCTCGATCGTATCGTAATCATCCGTCCAGCTGAACGTGTAAGAACCGCTTACGCTTCCCCAGCCGTCGGCCGGTACGGAAACGTCCGCAAACGACGAGTCGGTCCCGTAGACCGCGTCCGTAAGAGTAAGAGTGTCCGGCCAGCTTACCTTTGCTTTTAACGCGTCAAGCCTGGTGTTGCTTTCAACGCGGATCTTTATTTTGACCGTATCGCCGGCTCTTGCCTGTACCGCTTTGCCGACGCCGTCCGCGTGAACGCAGATTCTTTCCTGTTCGATATAATTGCCGTTTATGGAAAATTCTATAAAATCGTATTCGTCGCCGTAGACGTCTTTTACCATCATGGTTATGAGGGTGGGCATTTTTCTGCCCTCTATCGGCACCGTTATTTTGTATCTTGAATCTCCGCCGGCATTGTAAACGGCCTGCTCTGCGCCGAGCTTGAATTCGTCGTTATAAATATGCTCTCCGTCGTTTATCCTGTAGCCGTACTGCGCGACCTGCCGGCCGTTATGAAGACCCAGCCATCCGCGGCAGGCGATACCCGTCTCGTCAGTTACGTATACGGGATGTTCTGACAGATTGGCAGCGCCGGCTCCGTCGCCTACCCCGTACAGTTCCATCATGGTTTTTTCTTCGTCGCCGTATTCAAGTAAAAACGTATCAAAACAACCGAAACAGTCTTCGCTGTTCATCCAGACCTGCGTCGTATTGCTTTCGTCCACGTGCATTGCAGCGGCGGGCAAGATCAGCATAAACGCGGCAAGCAGCGCCGCAATTATCTTTTTCAACTGTATTACTCCTTGTTAGCTAAATTCAAGAAACTGCCTGTAAGAGGGCAGTCTCTTGAACGATATCCTTACTTAAATCAGTCTTTCGCGCTTACGAATCTGAACAGAGCAACAACGTCTTTGTTGTTGACTTCTTCGTTTTCGTCAAAGTCGCAGACAAGCTCCATGAGCTCTGTTACTTCCATGGAACCGGATGCGTACCTGAACAGAACGACAACGTCCTTGTTGTCAATGAATCCGTCAAAGTTGGTGTCGCCTCTTAAGAAGTTCTGAACGGTTATGCCGCCGTTAAGAACTTCAAACTCAACCGCGCTGCCCGCGGCGTTGTATACGTTGTCAGCCGTGGCGGCAACGAACAGGAATTCGCCGTGTTCAACGGTATCGGGGATCGCAAAGGTAAGCGTTACGAACGTAACGTCGCCGGTCACCTGGTTGTCGCCGCTTGCCCAGTTGAACGCAAACGAGTTGGTAACTGTGGTCCAGTCTGCCGTGTTGACGTACGCGGACGTGTCTTCCGCATCGTAAATATCGTACGTAGCATCAACAAGCGTCAGAGCGTCAGCCCAGTAAACAACTGTCTTTACGGAGCTTACGCCCGGGTTGTTTACAAGTCCTATTTTGACTTCAACGTTCTGGCCTGCTCTGCCGTTATAAACGCTTTCTGCGCCGTCAACGACGATCGCGAGCTTATCGGCGGGAACTTCGCTTAAACCGTAGCCGGTGTCGGGAAGCGTATAAGTGTAGCCGCAAACGACCGCGAACAGCGCTTCAAGGTCGGTCGCGTCGACCGTACCGTTGTCGTCGTAGTCAGCCGCATAGAGGCTGAAGCCTTCGGGTGTTGCGCCGCCTAAGTGTCTGCTGAACATTATAACGTCTCTGTTGGTGAGAGAACCGTCTCTGTCAACGTCGCCGGGGATATAATCTATAACGTCAACACCGCCTTCAATTACGTTGAATTCAATGTTGGTCTGATTTATATCAAAAACGTCGTTGGGGTTGATCGGGCCTACCGTGATGGGCAGGAAGGAGCCGACCTCTGCGTCAGCCGCAACAAGGAAAGTTACGGTGGCGTACGTGCAGTCGCCTACGACCTGGTCTTCACCGGATACCCAGTTCAGTTTGATGGATCTTTCTTCTTCGTTAACGCTGCTGCTTATCATAGCCGAGGTGTCTTCGGGATCGCGTATATCAAACGTGATCTTCGGTCTGTCTCCACCGCCTTTTACAACGGAGAGTTTTTCGTCATAAAACAGCTTGAGCTTCAGCGAGCTTATCGTCGTGTTGTTTACGAGCTTGATGCTGACGGCTACCTGCTTGCCCGCAGGAGCTTCTTTCAGCTCCGTACCGCCGTCAACGACGATGTTCAGTTTACCGGCGACCGGTTCTTCGAACGTACGTCCGGCAGCAAAAGCCACTGTCGTAAGCATGATCGCAATGATCACGAGCGAAATGATTCTTTTCATATTTTTTCTCCTTATTATATTTTTTATCCAGTATACCATTTACCGAATAATTATGCAAGGGGTTTTATATAAAATTTTCATATTATAATTATTTTATTTAGTTTAATGTAATAACACTTTGCCGTTGTCCGGTCATCGGACAGCCGGTCAGGCTGTTATAAATTTCATTTTTTTGCTTTTATCCTTCTGATCAGTCCTTTGAAGAGCGCGGTGACAGAAACGATTATCGGCATTGCGACAACGAGCAGAGTTGCAAAGTTGACGCTTGCGGAAAACGCTATGGGAAGAAGTCCGAAACCTACGTTCGACGGTCCGTCAAGGTTGCCTTTGAGCGCCAGGAAATACACGACCGCCGTTATAACGGACACAACAAGGGAGATGAACGCAAGCGGCAGCGTCGCTTTTTTGCGCGTCTCAACGTTTAGGTTGTTGTAGCAAAGCTCCCAAATCGCTATCGTAAGGAAAGCGACGAGAGATACGAGCATCATGGCGATTATATAGGGCAGGTAGCCGTTTGTAAAGTCCACGATGAAAATGCTGTAGAAGAATCCGCAGAAGCCGTAAAGTCCTATAAGGAGCCAGAAAGTTCTGAAAAAGCTTCTTATAAATCTGCCGAATCTCTGTACCGGAGGTCTTGACGGTCCGCAGAATTTTTTCGCTCCGCCGTGTCTGAAATAGATACGTAAAATAATCGAGATAGCTATGAAAAGCATAGCGTATAAAACGGAATCCAGCGGATAGAGCGCGGAAGGAGCGCCTTCAACGAGCGACAGGTATCTGCCGTTTATCCTCATTACTATAACGTAAACTATTATGATAACGCCTAATACCGCGCCTATGCCCGAGTGCTTTTTGGCTTTTCTTCTGAGTATCCGCTCGCTTTCGTTACGGTAGAACGTATGCGCGGTCATAAGGCCGGACAGCGTCATGAAGAACGAGAGGAATATAGGCAAGGATCTTAACGCGTCGCGTCCCGAAACGTCGGGGGAAGCGCAGACTATGGAGCCTATGCAGTCGGACAGGCAGTATAAGAAATTCATGAGCGTGAAAGCGGATAAAATGAAGAATATGATTACGGCAAGCGTAACTATAAGGTTCTGTTTTTTCTGCTTTGAGTCAAGTCCTGAAAGGACGGAATTGTTTTTGTCAAACATATATTTCATTACCATTTAACCCACGCAGAAAAGTCTCCGTTTTCCCTTTCGTTGAAATAGAGATGCTCAAGCTCAAACGAGCCGTCTTTGCCGGTAAGCGTTACCAGAGAAGCGCCTATAAGATCGAAATTCTCCGTGATACCGCTGTCGGCAAGACCCGCCTTGACGGCTTTGTCTTCGGAATTGACGTCTATGTGAGCGAAGTAAAGTTCATCTCCCGTCTTGACACCGAGACCTATGACCACGCCTTCGTATTCAAACGTCCAGTCCACGTTGTGAGCGTGACCCATGAACGCGGCTTTCAGGCCGTGATCCTTTGCGCGGTCGATAAAATCGCTTGCGTATTTTTCGTTTCCGTTGTCGGCAAATCCTTCAAGTTTAAAGAATTTGTTTTTGATCTGCGCGCCGTTTTCGGTGACGTCTACCCACGCTTTTTCGTTTTCATCCTGCGGGATGTGATAGTACGCGATAGCGGGAACGTCCTCGCCTGCAAGCGCGTGCTCGCTTATGTACCAGTCGGTCTGCTCGGGACGGATGTAGTCGTAATCTCTGAAAACGGAGAGCTCCGTCTCGGAAAACGCGGCGCCGGAGTCAATATTCGCTATCATCCAGGCGACGGCGGTGTTTTTCGTTCCGTCTTCCGTCAGGTTGATAACGTAATTGCTTCTGCCGTATAGATCGTCGGTCGGTTCAAAATAGAGGCAGTGCTCGGCTTCTTTGAATTTTGTCGCGAGCGTCCGGGGGTTATACAGGCAGTGTCTGTCGTGATTGCCCCAGATCGGCGCGTAAACGAAGCCGTATTCTTTTGCTTTTTGCTCAAAATAGTCTATGAACGTGTTTAAGTGGTAGCTGTTTGCCAGCATGAACATATCGCCGGTAAGCTCGATTAAGTCGATCTTGGCGTCCGCACCCTGCGTCGCTTTTATGTGAGCGTCGGCCTCTTTCAGCAGCTTGTCCAGGTATGTCATAGAGGACTTTGCGGAAGTGTTCACGTTCCAGTGGATGTCCGTCAGCTGAAGAATGTTGAAATTGTCGTGGTACTGAAGTGTGAAGACGTAATCCTGCAGATGCTCAGAGGAAATCTGCGTCTTCGTGCATGAGGCGAGCGAGAACAGCATCATCGCCGCCAGAAAGATGCATAAAAGGTTCTTTTTCATGTCTCCTCCAAATAGTAAATATTTGCTCTGTGCATAAATCAATAATATCACATAAATACAAAAAAGTCAACAAAAAACGCAAAAATGGGGAAAAGAACCGGGATAAAAACGTAGCCGGTCTGTAGGGGCGAGCATTGATCGCCCGATTCAAATAAAACAAATTAATGTAGGGGCGATCATTGATCGCCCGAAATAATAAATAATAAAGAAGAAAGAAGAAAGAATAAAGAAAGGTGTCGCTATGCGACGAATTATGGTGGGTCGCCCACCCCTCACGGCGCTACGCGCCACCCCCCATACCCCCCTGTCCCCTCCCATCATTTTTACAAATGATGGGGCGGACGAACCCCGCTTGCGGTGACCCGAAGAAATCTGCGCGTCACTGCCGTGACTGTGCTTGATTTCTTTCGACCGCTGCGCTTTCCTCGCTTTGCTTTATCTGCCACCGGCAGCGCAAAGCTCGTCTACCCCCCTGTCCCCTCCCGTGAACCCCCACCGCTATTCGCGGCGGGGAACCCCGGCCCCACAATCTCTGACGAGATTGAGGGGGCGCGAGCGGGAGACGGTAGCGGTCGGCGCCTCGACGGTGCTCGGTCTTCCGCGGCTCTTGACCGTCCCCCGGACGGTCAATTCACTACCGCTCCCCTTCGAGCCCCTTTTTATTGCGAAGAAAACAACGGAGAGGATAAACCTCTCCGTTGTTCTCTTGTGCTTAACGCTTGAAATCGCAAAAGCGAAAAACGCATATAAATTTTGAATTTGTTGAGTTTGATATTCAGCGATAAACATAAAAGCTTGAAATAACAAAAAAAGGAAATCGCGGCGGTGCCGCGATGAAATCCAACGCTGTTGCGTTGGATGAAATCTGCCGCTATGGCGACAGATGAAATTAAATCCGTCCTCTTTATCCCGCACTTCAGTGCGGATTTCATCGCGCAGCGATTTCATCCACAA
>JAEEGL010029897.1_pt1 | contig 15800 bp, 11 predicted proteins | sample 9134231 | NCBI WGS metagenome assembly JAEEGL01 (sample SAMN16246548, study PRJNA631951) | gut metagenome | biome: gut microbiome; feature: rumen; material: fiber-attached | host: Bos | place: Iran: Karaj | collected 2018-10
CAAAGAGACATTCTTTACAGCTTTGTCTTATGGTGATGCTGGTCACGTTGTTAAGAAGGCACTTAAGGGAGAAACAAATATCACTAGTGATATTATGACAGATACTGTTCTCGGTTTGCTTATTAATAATAAACTTGATAATAACTAAAAGAAAATTAGAAAAATGAGCCTAGTAAAAATTGAATTTGATTTACCAGAGTTTAAGAACAATTTAGAGGTTAGTATAATGTTTCAAAAGGACGGAGAAGGTGTAGTACGAACTACTACACCTTCAAAGCCTGTTGATAATGGCGTAAAAATAACTTCTGTCGAAAACAATAATCCTACAACAGTAACAATAAAACCCGTTAATAATCAGAATACTATTAGTGGATTTGCAAACGTTGTTACTACTGTAGCACAACAAAATCAGAATACATCTGCCCCTAAGAAACCATTGGCAGGTAATTTGATGGGTATGGATTTCTAAAAAATAATAAGTTATGTCGAATAATGATAATAGCAACTATTATAGAATTGTATTATCCTATGAGATACCTATAAATGTTGTTGATAGTCAGGATTTAAAAATTGTTGAAGCAAGAAATTTATTATTTGATAACTTAAAAAATATATTTCCAGAAAGATATGAAAGATTTTCTGTAAAGCTTACTCTATATCAATTGGAAGATTCTATGAATTTCGCTCTTACCTATGAGTCCTTCTTTAGATCTATTGGAGGACTTCCTATGGAGGAGTGGACTGAAGCTAGTTTTTATAAGAATAAAATAAAAACTGAGTTGGAAGAATTTTTTAATTCTATAGATTGTGACTATCGACAGTTGAGTATTAAAGTATTATCATAATAATAATGAGCAATTTTAACGAATATTTTAGAAGCGTTGGAGCTAAGAGAATAGTTGATAAATTCTTTTCTAATGTTGATAGATATAACCAAGAAAATAAAATAAAGGATCTAGACTTTGAAATTGTTGAGGATAATAAGCCAGCATCTTACTACATAGAGAATGAGGAAACCGCATCTTTTGTAGTAAAAGTTTATTATTCAACTGCAAAGAATCCTGATCAACAGGATGTTACAGAGTTTGAGATTCCTAGAGAAATTGATGGTGCGTTTATCATAGAAGGATCATATAGAATTGCAGTTAATCAGCTAGACGGTGACTTCGATTGTAGAATAAGTATGTCTGGTTCTGGTAATAGAACTGTACACTTTGACTTCAATCGAGAGTATGATATTACAAGTGGAGTACTTAAAGTTGCTAAGCCTGGTGAAAATGGAGAGCTTGTTCAGGGTCAGAAGCCTATTGAAATAAAGCTTGACAACATTGATTCTGTAGATCCGGAAACAAAAGAATTACTTAAGTTAACTGATACTCAAATAAAGAAGCTCCAAATTAAGCTTGATCTGGACTATAAGCCTGAATACATTACAAAGCGATTGATCGAAGATTGTATTGCTTTTGGTGATGATAGAGAGAAGGACTTAATTGTTGATAAGAAGATTAATTCTGTAGCTGTATCTTTCTTTAATTATTTGCTTGGTGTTGGGAAAACATTTAAGGCAAATTTCTATGGAACAGCTAATCAGATACAGAATTACTATCAGAAATTCAATAAGTTACCAAATCCAGTAAGTACGATTACTAATTTAGCATTTAAATTCTTTAAGGGCTCTACTGATATCTCTAGTAAAGATACTAAGCTTCAGATTAGCCCTGGTATTAATGCTATTAACTTGGAGTCTATTGGTAATAAAGTAACTATTAGAGATTCTGTTGCAATGAATCCTACATTTACAGATTTGATTGATGTTGCTGATACACCTATCAATCAGAATGTAAATAAGCAGAACTCATTGACAGTTTCTACTCATATTACTGATGACGGAATTATGTTTGATGTATATGATATTAATTTTATGAAGGTAACTATTCCTTATCTAGATTACCTTAATAAGAAGGTCTGTACATCAGAGTACGTAGATTACAATACTAAACAGATTAAGCCTAACAAGGATGGTCAGGTTAAAGTTAAGTATCGTATGAAGCGTAAGTTTGTTCCTGTATCAGAAGTAGAGTTAATTGACCTTCATCCAGATTATCGCTTGTCTGAAACATCTCGTCGTATCCCATTCTTGAATTATACGGACTCTGTTCGTATCTCAATGGGTACAGGTATGTTGAAGCAGGCTATTCCATTGGTTAATGCACAGCGACCTTTAGTTGATACAGGAAATTGTGATGAACTCAATGATAACGTCTTGAATGAGAAGTTCAATTATGATAAGGGAAAGGTAAAAGATATTACACAGTCTAGTGTACTTATCGAGTTGCCTAATAAAGAAATCGTAGAAGTTCCTAGAAGAACAGCTATCCAGTCTATTAATGATGTTTCAGTTTATACTGAGCCTAAAGTAAAGAAGGGACAGGTTGTTAAGAAAGGTGATATTATTACAGGAGCCGTAGGTTTAACAAATGATACTTATAAGTCAGGTGTAAATGCGTTGGTATTGTATCACGCATATTTCGGTCTCGTTAATGAGGATGCACTTGTTATTTCTGAGTCATTTGCTAATCGTATTGCTTCTTATAGTATCATTGATGTTTCATTTAAGGTGAAGAATACAAATGCCCTTAAATGGATCGCACCAGTTGGAACAAAGGTTAAGTCAGGTGATAATATTGTTAATTATCTTCGAGCACAGAGACTTGATGAAATTAATAAGTCACTTAATGAAAGCCTTGGTGGTCTTACTGGTGAGGATAAGGGAATTTCAGAGTACGTATTTGAAGAGTGTTTTAGAGTAGATAATAATATTGATGAGGCTACTGTAGCTGATGTTCTTATTCAGAAGAATTCAGACCCTATCATTGACAAGGGTAGAAAGATAGATTATACTTTTGCCAATACTTCAGACGAGGTTATTGACGAGTATATGAAGGATTTTGATAAGAAGAGAAAAGTTATCTACGATAATTTCCCAGAGTATATTGCATCTGATAGACTTAAGCCAATTGTAATGGATCGAAAGGATTATAAGGTTGTTTACAATGTTAGAATCCGATTGATCAAGAAGACAATTGGTATGGTTGGATCAAAGATTACTAATCCTTATGGAGGTAAGGGTGTAGTAAGCTGTGTAAAACCAGATGAACTTATGCCTATTATGGTAGACAAATCAGGAAAGAAGACCCGCGTTGAAGTTGTAATGAATCCATATTCTACCATTAATCGTAAGATCTCATCTGTGCTTTTGAATTTGTCTCTCGGTAATATTGCACACCGTATATCAGATCTCGTGGATGAATACAAGAATGATGAAAACAAGAAGAGCAAAATTATGCCTCTTGTTCAGAAGTATTATCCTGGTAGATATGATAATATGGATGTAGATGAATTCATAAAGCTACATAACTCTAAGCCTATTGAGGAAGTTTACTATTTCAATGTAGGTAGTTATAGTAGTATTACACAGGAAGACATTGAGAAATGGGAAGAAGAGTTGGGTGTTGAATCACAATCTACCATTTTGATGCCAGAGTCTGAATTGACCGATTTGGATGAGCTCAAAGAGAATTTAAGTCCTGAGGAATATAAGGCAGTTCTTAAGGGAATGGAAGGAAAGTTTAAGCCTGTAGATAAGAAACTCCAGTGTGGTTATATAAATCTATTGGAGCTCTATCACATTCCAAGTTATTCAAATAAGGTATCTTCTAGTATGTTTGATGTTGATATCTCTCCAAAGAAGATGTCACCAGCTATGCGAAGAGGAGCTTACCACTTGCAAGGTCAGCAGATTGGTGAGATGGAGTTGTGGGCATTGCTTTCTAGAAATGCTAAGTCGTTTATTACGGAGTCAAGAAAGAGCACTGCTTCTAAGGAAAATCAGATATTCTTGAATAATCTTCTCGGTCTTGGTTTGACAATTACGGATAATAAGGGTTATAATCAGGGTGGATCAGATATGAAGAATAGAATTGATAAGATGAAGCACAAGTTCAGAAATAAATTTAATAATAAATTTTAAAAATGGTAGGAGAAAGTAGTGTTATTTCATGCGTTGAATTAACAATGAACCTATTTACTCCTATCGATCTTGATGGAGTAATTAGTGATGAAGATGTAGAAGGTGGTGTTGTTCGAGACCCACACATAACTGTATTTTTTGGTGGAAAATCTTACGTTCCTTCAGAAGAGGTAATTCCCTTTTTAGAGAGAGTATGTCCTTCTGAAGTTTCACGTATAAAAACTTTATGTGAGAAAGACCAATGGTTTGGAGATAGAGTTCTAGATAATTTCTATCTCAGTAATTTCGAAAATGATACAGATACCCTAGTTTTAAAATTGAAGAAGGATAATCAACTCTTTGAGGATCTTAGTGCAATTAATAAAACTATGAGATCTAAGTATGGATTACATACTGAATTTAGAAATTATGTACCTCATGTAAGTTTAGCGAATCTTAAGAAGGGAGAAAGCAAAAAGTATCTAAACAATAGTACTCTTTATAATGTATTGCAAGATTCATTCATTAAACCAGATGATTTTGCAGTTAGTTATACAAATCATGAAGATGTGGAAACTATTGTTAATTTGACTAGCTATAATGCTGTTGATAGATACTTTCGCTTATTCAATCAAGAAGAAAGCAGAAAAGAAGTGATGAAGATGAGAGAGGAATCACTAAAAAATGAAAATAAATAAATTTATGTGGTTAGTAGAAAGTAACAGAGATAAACATGCAATCCTAGGATTTATATCATTTATAATAATTACTGTAATTGATTATGTTATAATTAATACTGGAAATTATTTTGCATATGATATTTTGAAATCAATGACTATTTCTTTAGTAGCCATTATTTTTGGAGCTGGATGTTTAGAGTTTAAAGATTACCTGTATAATGGAAAATATGCGTGGGATTGGTTAGATTTCATTGCTACGTGTTTTCCAGGATCAGTAATTCTTATTAGTTATCTAATGTTTTTATTGACACATTAAAATAAATTAAGAGGTATATTAAGGACTATTAAGTTAGTTCTTAGTATACCTCTTTTTCTTTTTCCAACAAAACCAAAAATATAATAAAAATGAAACAACATAGTAAAGAAAGAGTTTTAATAGAGGAGACTCAAACAATTCATATTTTTGATCAGTATGATACTTTAATACATTTTGATACTGCTAATTGTGTTGTTAATATATTATCAGAAGATTTATTTTCATATTCAGATTCTCCTAAATCAAAAATTGAAATTGTTAAAGCCGATGATGGACAATCTATTTTCTTTAAAAATGAAAAAATAATAGAAGATATTATAGAGCATAGTGTTCCTGACCATAGACTTGATATATTAACAGTATATGCTACGTCTAAAAAGGATGTGTTATTATGTGTAGTTTCGTTAGAGCGTACAAAGATTAATGCCTCTAAAACTAAATCTTCAGTTTATTTATACAAATTATTATTGGATGATCATTTAAATGCAGTTTATATGAAACCTTGTTTTTCATTAACTGATTATTTTGGAGTCGTATATGATAAACGATCGATCCATCATTCAGATATGTTAAGATATCTTCATTATAATTCAGATAGTGATATATTATATTGTGTAAAATCAAATCAGATGTCTGCTATAGGTAGTATTATTAGTAATAATCCAGTAAAATTATATGATAACGTCATAACTGGTGGCGGGGTTAGAGATGTCGCGTCTGTTGCTAATAAAGACGTATTAACAGCTGAAGTAAACTCTTTTGAAAGAGGACTTTGGAGAGTAAATACTATTATGATAGATCTAGTAGGTAATCTTTATTCAAAACAACTTTCAAGTTTTACTTATGATGTAATTTCAAAGAATGCTTATGCTGATGCTACAGGCACTGTTAATTTTTTCAATAAGAAATTTAAAGTAGTTGAAGAATTTAAAAAGTATAGTAGGATTCGTTTTTGCTTTCTTTTAAGAGAAGTACAGTATGATGAAGATTTAATTATATGTAACTATTATGGTAAAAATAGATGCTTTGAAGAAAAAGTTTGCATCATTAATAATAACCATAACGGATGTAATGTAATTAGTACTAAAAAGATTCAGAGCTATATTGATGCGGTTATTAATAGTGATAGCAATATACTTAATTATGAAATCTTTTCTATTGATAATCTTACAAAGAAGTGGAATTTAGGACTGCTCTTTGTAGATTTAAAGCTAAAGCCAAAATATTCTTTCAATCGTGCACCGGATTTCTTACTGTTTTCTGTTTATAGAAATATTTTTATAGTTATAGATAAAGAGTCAACAAAGCCTATTAAAGTTATAAATGATTGTAACTTTTTTGGATTTGTAGAAGAGAACCATAGTAATATTGCTTTTATATATCAAGCACTAGAAAAATCAAAATATATTATCTTGAACTGTTGTGATTGTAAAGGAAATGTATTGTATAAAACCGACTTTACAGAAGCAGTGATAGATGTAATGAATGAGGTTAAATATTCGAATCACGCTTGGACTTCATTACGTTTTCATTTTAGCCAGACTGAATATAAAGTACTTGATAATGATATTATAGTAATTACATTAGTATTTGATCTTGTACGGAAGGCTCAGACTGGATCAGAAGAAGAAGATGAAGTTATTAGTGGTTATTCTAAGTCTGTTATTTTCTATGATCTTAGAAATAATAAATTAATTCATTCATATGATGCAAGTTCAAGAGCGTTATATATTTTTTAATTTAATTTGAAAGGAAAGTAAAAATACTTTCCTTTCTTTCCAAAACAAAAAATTATTTATCAAAATAAAAAAATGAAAAAATATAATTTTAAAGAAAATGTAATGTTTATAAGAAATGGTGATAATGTTTATTTAGTAGGTTCAGATGGAAAGATACTTAATGAACATAGTACTGATGCATCCAGTGATAAATATCAAGGTGCTTATTATCGAATGATATCAGAAGATTTTTACATTTCTTTTATTTTTGTTATCAGTTGTATGGATGTTATTAATATTTTTAGTGTTGAACATGGAAGTATATTTAAAGAGGATGAGGAAATCAGTGAATATATTAGAAATAAATATATTCTTGAGATTGTTCCGGAAAATATTAGCAGACATAATATTGATTCCATCTCAATTATTGATGTAATGCCTACTAATGTAAAAACTGAATTATTAGCCGTTGTCAATATTGAAGGTCGCGATATTAGAGGTGGTGAAAGTTCGGCATATGTATTAATAAAACTTATTTTAAATAAAAACTTCAAATTAAAAAATATAAAGAGGATTCGAATTATGTATGATGGTGTTGATATTATTAATTCTTGTATATCTAATGGCGAAACCTCTGATTTAAAAACATACTTTATATATAATTCGCATAGTAACATTTTATACACTCGTGATAAAAACTATATCTTTGCTATAAGTTTAAAAGAAAAGAAACTTTTATATAAGGTCTTAATTAGTAACACATTAAGAGAAACGGATTTTAGCTTTATTAATGGTGGTGAAAATGGAAGACTAGCCATTAAAGCTGTACCAAGAAACTTAGGAGATTTGAAACTGGTATTTGTATTGGATAGCTTGGGAAATATTTATAGTAGTAAAGTAGTTGCTAGTAGTGTTGATGTTTTACCTATAAAAAATTCTCTTGTTTATTATTCCCTTAATGATCTTATTTCTGAATCAGTTATAGTTAAATATGAAAAGAGTAATTGCCAATTAGGTATAATTAATCTTGAATATTATAATGGCGAAAGAATTGATGAAGATTATTTATTAAGTTCTTCCTATGATGAATCTACTAATGAATTCTCAACAGCGCCTTTAAATTTTCAAGTAACCGTTACTAATACTGTAACTAGAAAAGAAATAACTAAGGTATTAAGTCATAGCGATACGAAAGAAAGACGTAGAAGCCGCATCTTTAAGCTGAAAAACACTCTTGGGTTTTTAAAAAAGAGTGGTCTCGGAATTGTAAGTTTACATAAGCAGTTAGACATTCCAGATAATGAAGAAGGCTGTAGTTATGATAATTTATATTTTACCTATGTTATTGATAGGGATCTAAATCAAATATTTTATTGCGATGAAAAAACAAATGTAGTCCTAATAGATGAGGATTATAGTGATATAGCCTTTATTTATGTGGATTTGCGTGATCAATCTGTTCTGCACTGTTATAATAATAAAGGAGAAGAACTATATAAAGTAGATTTTACAAAGGTAGAGGGCATAGAACCTGAAAATAATAAATATATTTTTGATATATCAAATTTTAATAAAGTATTTAAGGATGACATTATAGCTCTATATTTATCCAATGATGACCTTATTTCAAAGCATCCTTGCCATAGTGTAGTATTCTATGATCTTAAGAATAATAAGGTTCTCTATAATAATTATGGCGGGTCTTGGTGGTGATTGTTTAACCAAATAGAAGTAGAAAAAATGATAAATTTTAATGATTGCATTATATTGTGTGACAATGATATAAGAATTATAAACTCAGAGGGAAAACAAGTAATTAATTTTTGTTCTAATCTAGCAAATAGTAGTGCTAAGATTATATCAGATAACTATCTTATGATCAGTAGTTTACATACTTCTGAATTATTTGATAAATCTAGGAACATTGTTAATTCGAATGGTGTTTCTATCTTTAAAAAACGTTTTTCTAAAATTATAAGCAATATAAGAGAGGTTTTTAAAGAAGAGTATAAGCAAGATCCTTTTTTAAGATATGAATTAATAACAGCATTTGCTACTAGTGATAAAAATATATTGCTATGTTTGATTAATGTTGTTATAGATGAGGAGTATGGTGACAGTATTAAGAAATGTGTCTTCTGCAAATTTATTCTAAATGATGAGATGCTTTTAGAAAAAGTAGAAAGAATTCCAGTCCCTTATGATGAGGCTGATCTTAATATAGCAATTAATTGGTGTGCTGTACACGGTAATGTTAGATACAATTCGAGCAAAGATATTTTATATGTTCTTTTAAATGACTGCTTTTACGCTATTGGAAATGTTATTAATGATGCAAAGCTGATATATAGAAGACCAATTCCGAATATTGAACGTTTTACAATATCTTATCTTTCTGATTCAGAAAATGTAATATTAAAATCTTTGTTTTATAGTTATTATTCTATTGCAATAAATATTCTAGGAAATACAAACCCTATATGTTTGGCTGCTGATGATCTTCCTAGACAAAGTAATATTACATATGCTTCGAATAATATGTGTATTTTTGAAAAGGGAGCTCATTCAATAGTTAAAGCTGTTAAAAATAAGAACGAAAAGCCTATATTTTATACTTCACCGTGTATTAAAAAAAGAAAGGATCTTATTATCAGTGATAAGTCACAGGATTCTGACCTTATGTTTATCATAGATCCCAATAAACGCATAATCTATGATAAAGATAACTCTAAAATACAGGTGTTGGATAAAAAATCTTTAAATATAATTAGTAGCAAATTTATATTTAAAGATATACTTATGTATTACCCATCATTAAGTGAAGCTAAGATTCAGTCTTCTGATGGATTTGCAAACGGTATGGGGCTGATTTTAATAGACGGTTTTTACAATAATCTAGATTCCGTCCGTTCTGTTAAAATTCATATAGTTGTAGATAAATATTTGAATCCAATATCTGTTATTAATGATTGTTCAACTTTTTACGGATTTGTAGATGAAAGTGAGAATTGTAACGGTGTATCCTATTTTTATAATAAAGAACAGAATCCTTTTTTACTTTATTTCTGTGATACTAAAGGAAAGAAGTTATTTACAATGGATCTCAGTCAGGTAGCTAAAACAGAAGAAGAGAAGATTGAAAAGAGTAAAGGAAAAAGTTATGCTTTTAGAACTCATTTACTTTCTAAATTTAAACTTGTTGGTAATGTTTTAGCACTTGAATTATCTATAAGTTATTCAGAGTCATATATCAATGGTATTATTCATTATATAATACTATGTGACTTAAGTAATAAGACTGTGTTAAGAGTATATAAAAGTTCATTTGCTTAATTTATTAAAAATGGAAAATTATAGTTTTAAAGAAAATGCTCTTGTTATTATGAGTTATTATAGTAATGAGTTTAGAATAGTAAATTCGAATGGAGAAGTAATAATAGCAGGTCGTCTAGACGAAAATGAACTAGTTGAGATTATTACAGAAAATATATTTATTACTTTTACTTTAAAGTGGGGGTGGCACCTTCATGTAAATAAAATTTATAGTATTCTTAAAGAAAATATTATATTTGATTTTAATGATAAAGTTCTCTATCAATTACTTCCAATAGAAATTAAATCTTCTTGTGGATTTCCAGATTTGGAGATTGATATTTGTAAGATAATTCCTACTGGTGTAAAGACTGAATTCCTGGCAATAATCTCTACTTATTATTGGAAGAAGCCTGCTGAAATGAATTATCATTTGGTTAAAATTATTTTTGATGAAGATTTTAACTTAAAGAAAATGAAGTCAATTAAACTTTTGTATGACTGTAATTTGTTTCCTATTGCTAAATATATTCCTCAAAAAACAATTAATTACAATGTTCTATACAACTCTCAAGAAGATATTCTATTTGTAGTTGATGAAGAAAAAGAGATCTTAGCCGCTGTTGGTGGTATTGTTAGTAACAAAGAACAGATGCTTTATAAAGTCTTAATACCACATATTCGTAATAATTTCGGTTTTAATATGTTTGATTTACAATTTGGATGGATTCTTATTCGAATTAATCAGGCATACGAATATACAGTAGATAATCTAGGAAGAGTCTATGTTAAAGATGATGGTCACCCTAATAGTGCTATTATACTTTCTACTACTATGCTTACTAGGAATAATTATTATACTTACTGTTATAGAAGGTGTTTTGAAAGAGTAAATATTACTGAATCTTTATCAATCGAACCTAGATTTAAATCTATAAAAAATAGGAGTTATTATTTAACGAATTTAGATAAGTCCAATTATAAAGTAAGATTTGGTGAAGACACCTTTCTTGAAATACTCCAGGGTAGTACAACTCTTGATGTAGACTTTACTATATGGGCAACCTGTATTTTTAATAATAAAAGGAAAAAATTATTATTTACTAATATTGTTAGTAAATGTAATCTATGGAATTATTATAGAGAAAATTTTCCAAGCCGGCCTTATGTAGAATCTACGATTGGATTTACTAAGAAAAATGGAATATGCTTAGTATCTATTTATAGTATTGATCAACAAATAAGAGTAGTTTTAAATAAAGATTTAGATATAATATTCCATACTTTAGGAGAATATGTAGGTAAAATCTATTTGGTGGATGAGGATTATAGTGATATTGCTTTTATTTATGTAGAAAGAAGATTTATAGATTGGAAATTTGGAAGTGTAATACTCTGTTATAATAATAAAGGAGAAAAATTATACGAACAGGAAGTGAAGTTTGGTATAACTGATTATACTTTTTATAAAGTATTGAATGGAGATATTGTAGTGCTTACGAGTAGTGAAGATTATACAGGTTATAATCATAATTATTTTCATCCTTCTGCTGACTATCACAATTATAACTGTAATAAAGCAATATTTTTTAATCTTAAAAATAAAAACAACTATATTGTATGCCCGGAAATAGAAAATAATTATAATATTTTATAATAACTAATTTCCTTATCTTATATAAAATACATAATTATGGACAACAATGACGTTATATTATTACTTGACGAACATAATTTTATAAATTTTTATAATTTAAAAGGAAAGAAAATAAGAGGGGCCGCTTATGAATTAACTGGCGATTTGACAAACCTAGAAGAACTTCATAAATTCAAAACGGATGATCGTTTTCTATTATTTGAAGAGTGTCAGAAAACTTTTAATATTGAAAGTTTTATAATACTTAATTCTATAGGAAATATTGTTTACGAGCCAAGAGAAGATGAATATCTAATTCGAGCGTTTCCTACTAAAGATAAAAATAAATTTCTATTAAATATTTGTAGAGAAGGGTTAGACATCCTAGAAGGAAAGCTTGATGTATTTTGTTCTATTTTAACAGTACATCCAAATCCTAAAAAAGATATAATAACAGCAGATGACATAGAAGTATCAGCTCCTGTTTATATGTGTGAAGAAAAATTACACTATTTCTCAGATGAGGGTATGTGTAGTTTTTATGATACTGATAATGACATTCTATACATTTATTATAAACCGAGTTTTATTAAGGCTATCAGCGGAATAGCTGCCAATAATAAAATAATAGATCATTTTAAAGTTAATGTACCTGATCATTTTGATTTTAAGGATTTCGCTATTTTTGATAAAAACTTAGTTATTAGAGATAGTGATAATAATATTTTAAATATAGATCTAAGCGGAACAGTGTCAAGATCAAGGCTTAGCAATTTGTTGAGTTTTATTGGTAGTAATAAGCACCTACATTACTATATTTTTGAGGATACAAGTAAGAATGAACTTCTGCCTGATTTTCTTGGTTATACTAAAGGAAAATCAGGAGATTTTAATTATCTTGGTATAGTTAAAGGATTTGCAATTGACTATTATAATGATATTACGCTACCTTATTACGACTGTGATGGTAGGACTTTTCGTAATATAAGTGACTGTAATTTAAAGCTTATACTTGTAAGAGATTATTCTAATGATAATATTTTACGAATTTATGACTTTGATAAGGAAGACTATATAGGAAAAGTTGATTTATCAGACGTTTATCATAAAATAGCTAATAAAACTCTAAGAAGTTGTGCTCATGTTGGATATTTTTGTTTATCTTTTTCAAAAAGGTGGGGATTAACTTTAGTAAGAGTAGATTTTAGCAATCTATATAATAAAATATATGATTTTGTAATAGATAAATTTGGAAATATAGTCTTCAGCGTTAATAAATCAAAAGAGACTACTGTTTCAGAACCAGAGCAGTATTCACTTATTAAAATTGTAAATAAAGACTACAGCGATATAGCCTTTGTTAATATAATATATTCTAAGTATGAAATAGAAATAAATTTTTATAATAATGAAGGAAAGCAAATATACTCTACCTGTAATATAAAGCCCGAAGGAGAAGTAAGTAAGGTAAGCAAAGACAGCTTTAGTGTATATAAAGGAGATGTAATAGCATTTTGTTATAGTGCGTTTGTAGAGAGTGAAGGTGAAAAGGAGTTTACTAATTGTGTAACGTGTATTTATAATTTAAAAAGTAATAAACTCGTTAGACAATTAGTTGATTATAGTTTATCATATTATGATTGAAACAGTAAATGATGTTATTCCAGTAGGAGTAAATGGTAGTGCTTATCCTTATACTGTATCTGCTATAAATTTTCTGGATATAGAAACTGGAGAAGACAATATTGTTCATTTCGGTACAGAAGATGTCGACGATAGTACAGATGTTGTTCCATTAAATAATAAATATTTTAAGATTATTTATTATGATATTGGTCTTGTTAGGATAGTAAGTAAGTTTTTAAAAATTCAAGATGGAGAGATTATTAATATTGTTCTTGATCTTGATGGGGATATTATATATGATATATTTTCAACGAAATACGATGATACATTCTTAGTGATAGGCTATGATCTTTTTGGAAAAGAATACAACATATATAAAATATTTGTATATCCAGATGGTTCTTTTAAAAAAGAACTATTTGATTATCAATATTTATGTGAATATTTATTTCCAGATCCTACCGCTCAAACATTCAGCGATGAAGAGTGGTCAGATGAGCAAGGATACCTGCATAATGGATTTGTAGCATATTGCGCTGATAAAGATATCTTATATGTCTCTAATACTAATTACATTCGTGCTATAAATGGTATAGTTGATGACAATCCAAGTTTATTATATAAAAGAAAAATAAATAGGTTATCACGTATAGAAAGAACGTATGCTACAGGTGATCTATATTTGAGACAAAAGATTACTTCTTTGGATAGAGTAGTAATATTAACTCCAGATGGTGAGTCATTATATTCACATTGCTGTGATAGACGATTTCTTTTATTGGGTAATAATAATTTTATTTTAAGTAAAGGATCAGTCTATAGTATTAAGGAAAGAAAAATAGTATCTAGATATTATGATTTTCTTATTTCTACCGATATTACTTTATATGGAGGTTCTATGTCAGAATATAATAGTTATGTTTCAGGCGAGTGGAGCAACACACCATCTTATAAATCAACAACAACAAGATATAGAACCGATTATCTTATTAATATTGAAGATGAGGATGAGGTTATTAATACTAATAAAATCATATCTATTTATGATTTTAGATTTAATAAACTAACTAAAAAATCTTTTATTCTTCCTAAAGAATATTTTGAGAAACACTCTGTTAAGGAAGGATATGAGTATAAGAACGGTGTGTTTGTGTCTATGAACTTTTTTACAAAAAGGTGGGGACTTTGTGAATTACACCAATATACTGATTATGGTTACGTTACGTCTATTATTAATATAAAAGGTGAGATTATATTAATAGATGGTAAAATAACAACCATAAATGGTTCAGTGAAGCCATGTATATTAGTAGATAATGACTATAGTGACATAGCTTTTGTTATATTTGATTATTCTAGTTTTAATGAAGGCTCTATAGCATTTTTTAATTATAAGGGAGAAAAGTTATATATTATAGATAGCCTATTTCAAAAAATACAAGAGTATCGAAAAAATGGTAATCAATATGATTGGACTAATATTCTTTCAACTAGCTTTTCAAATTATGATTTTAACATTTTTAAAGGAGATAATTTATTTATTAGAATTCTTGATACAACTGATAATAAAAGTTTCCACGTGTTATATGATTTGAAAGAAAATAAAATAAAAAGAATAACCGATGAATGATTTTCAATTAACAAGAGAGACTGCTGATCAGTGTGATGAACCAATAGTCGCAGGTACTAGTTATAATTTTCATAATGTAAGAACTGTATATGAAGATTGTATAAGAAATACGATTCCTTTTTCAGTGATAAAAGATGGTGAAAATAGTAAATATGCATCATACTGTATTTTATTCATTAATAGTAGAGGGTCATGTTATCAATATAGAATTATTGTTGAAAAACAATCAAATAAAGTAATTTTTTGTAGTGAATGTAGTACATATATTGGTAGTAATAGTTTTATTATTCTATTAGATGAAAAAGAGTATAAAAATTATATAGGAATATTTATTGATTATCGTGAAAGTGATATTACAAATTATTATAATATACTTTCTTCTAGAATTATAAAAAAAGATAATTCTGGTCTTTACCGTCAGCATTCATATTTTTCATATGAAAGGATAAATGAATTTATTATCAAATTTAAATTTGATACTAACCGTGTTTATTATGTAGATATACTTGCTGGAGTGATGGTAAAATGCGACGGCATTCTATTAGCATTATCTAAAATAATATCAAACTTAAAAAAAGAACTGTTTATGAAACTTAAATCAACTTATTTTCCATATTCTGGTAAGTATGGATTTTGTGATGATGATAATCATACAGTTATTACAGATAAATACGTAAGTGTAACTGAATTTCATCCAGCTGGCAATAAATATTTAGCTGTGGTATCTGAAGATGGTGTTAAATATGGAGCAATAGATACTTATGGTGGTTGGGTAATTGAGCCTAAGTATGACTATTTCTCTAAATTTAATGATAATGGTCTTGCAACAGTATATTATCTGAATAAACAGTATTATATTGATTCAGACGGAAA
>JAEEGL012629470.1_pt1 | contig 15800 bp, 11 predicted proteins | sample 9134231 | NCBI WGS metagenome assembly JAEEGL01 (sample SAMN16246548, study PRJNA631951) | gut metagenome | biome: gut microbiome; feature: rumen; material: fiber-attached | host: Bos | place: Iran: Karaj | collected 2018-10
AATCACAAAAGATGAAAGTTTGGCTTTCCCTGTCGTCGTTCCTGTTTTTAATGACGGCGTTTTGGGCGAGCGAATGCTCCTTTGCTCAGAGCAGCGTGTTTTCCTCATTTGTGAGTAAGACGGCGCCTCTTGCGACTTCAGTTCTCGCTGAGAAACAGAAGACGGCTGGTCATTCTTTTTCAAACGACGACGCCTTTTTCCTTTGGCGATCAGCTAAGCGGGGATAAGGCGAACTGTGATGGGGATAAATCTTATGGAACGTAGAAAAGAGATCCTTATTTAGGGCGTGTTGATACTAACGCGCCCTAGGTAACAATATGAGCAACCAAAAAAACGCAACAAGACAAAATGAAAGGAATGCCCATGGATAAATTAACCATTGGCGACCGGGAGGTCGACGCAATCTTTTTTTTCCATCCGACTGGAACCTACGACTACCTGAGCAATTGGTATCCTTCTCCTTTTGAAATCGACGGCGTTCGTTTCGTCTCGATGGAGCAATACATCATGTACGAGAAGAGTATTGTTTTCGGAGACGCCAAGACGGCGAGCGCCATTTTGGCGACAGACAAACCTGCGGCGCATAAGAAGCTCGGTCGGCGCGCCTCGGGCTACGTCAACGCGGTGTGGGGAGGGATACGGCAACTCGTCGCTCTGAAGGGACTGCTTGCCAAATTCGGGCAGAACGCGGAACTGAAGGAAAAACTTTTTGCGACAGGCGACGCCTGGCTAGTGGAATCTTCGCGCTTCGACGTCGTTTGGGCGTGTGGGTGCGGACTCAACGACTCGAAACGACTCGACGTCGCCCAATGGCGTGGCACGAATATCCTCGGTTTCGCGCTCATGGAGGCGAGGGACGTCTTGAGAACGCTTGACGCCCAGCATTGCTAGCGCGGGAACCACCGCACGCCCACCAGTAACTCGTAATAGCGTCTAAGTACAATCAGACGCTACTACGAGCGAAAAATGTGGCAATTTAAGTAACTCATATCTCGTTTCGACGACTTGTGAACGAAAATTGCGCGCTTTTCCCCCATCCAGATCGTCTTTCCTCATGACGATAATTACTTCGTTCCGATACAGTTCGACTGAACCAAACGCTAATAGTGATCTAATTCTGCGTTGCTACGTTGTGGAATGCAAGCCTTGCTTTTAAGATTGGAGAGTTCGTTATAAACCTTCACGATAAGGAACGTCTCAAGCATATCTTCTAACGTCAGCTTTACGGGTTGGCGCCGACGGAGATAATCTATCGCATTGCGCCGAACTTCCTACTCGGGTTCGATAAGAATCATGAGATAGACGCTTCGCATTTTCGTAACCTCGACGCGCTTAAATATGCGAAGGCGGGGACGTTGCGGGAGAAGATCGACGAGCTGTTTGGGGAAGGGTAACGGTTCTCAGACGGCGAATCGCATAATGTGTTGCAATACAAAGATATAATTCGCGTTATCGACCATTATGTTCGTGATCGATAACGCGTTTGATTGAATTGCGCGTAATGACGCGCGGGCGTTTTGTCGTTCGGTTGCGCCGAAACAACCGACCCGGTCCGGTCGGATCGCAAGCGTCTGCCAATTTATTCTTATGGTTCGGAGCAGAGGTTGACGAACGCTTCCTCGACGCGCGCGCGCGATATTTCGTCCGTTAGGAAGCATCGTCGTCGTCCGTTCGGGTTGGGGGTAAAGATCGTCTTACCTTCGTCGTCGAATTGAACGTCTCCGGGTTCGGAGAGGGCGAAGTAATTTCTGCCTTCTTCCGGTCGTAGAACAAAGAGGACGCTAGTGAGATCCCAGGTCGGACGACGATGGTTGAAGCCCTCGTTCGTGTTGACTTTTGTCCAGAACTCGAAGGAATCCCGCGCGATTCTAGCTCGGCCCTTGTAATCTCGCTTTAAGTTGATCGGTTGCATACGAATGCGATCGCCAACTTCGTAGCCGCTAAATACGATATCTGTCGGCCACTCTTGGACGAACTTCTGCGCCGCAGGAATATTGCATTTGATATTCCACTCCTTGTGTTCGCGATACGCTTCCGCCGTCTTGTCGATAACGAAAGCGCCGCCCATAACGGAGACGAGTCGCACTTTGCGCCGCGCCAGTTCCTTGCCGGAGAGGGGCGAAATATCGTCCGGACCCGATTCCAAGAATTTGGCGAGATTATAAGAAGAACCGACTTGCGCGATAACGATTTCGCCGTCCTTAGCGTTCGCAAGCAATTTGCGCAATAGAAGAACGGCGTCTTGCGGCTCGAACCCTTCTGGAATCGGATAGAGGAGCTTACCGTTCGCGTCCGTTTTCGTCGTAATGGAGGTTGGATAACGATCGTCCTGATCGGGACAATCGCTGGAATAGCCGACGGGTATCTCCGGCCGTCCATAGTTCGCGTTGAAAGCGGCGACATAGTTTGCCGCCGCGACGTCGTTATTTGTAATCGTAACGCCGAGCAGTTCGCATACGCCGCGATTGGCGAAGACGTGTAGTAGCGCGAGCGCGAAGGCGTCGTCGATATCGCCGCCGATATCGGTGTCGAAGATGATTTTAACGGGCTGGTCGGCGGAATCGCGAACGTTAAGGAGGTCGCGTTCGTCGGCGCGCGCTAGGGAGGCAATCGCAACGCTAACGACCGTCGTTAGCGTTAGGAAAAAGGCTCTTGTCGTCATTCTATTTTCTTTCTACTGAAATTGCTGTATGACAATAAATAATGAAGAATTACCTCGCTTCAATTTCTATCGGACCGGTTAGCCCGCTCGTTTCAAGCGGGTCGGTCGCCAGGTATCCGCGATAGGGGGGCATGGTAGTCTTTGAATCGCCGCTTTCGAGCACGACGTTCGTCTTGGTGATACGTTCTTCCGGGGGTAATGCGGCGTCGCCGATGAGCCGGTTTTGCCAGCAGTTGGCGACCTCGATTTCGAGCAGATTCTCTCCCGGTTTGGCGGCGTCGTCAATTCGCACGTCGTAGGGTCGCGTCCATGCGATACCGCAGTCGACTCCGTTGAGTTTAACACGCGCTATATCGCGAACCGTCCCCAACTTTAGCGTTAGTTCGTTCGAGTTGGCAAAGTCCTCGTCGAGCGTAACGTTAAAGCGATAAACCGCAGTTCCGGAGTAGTATTTAATTCGATCGTCGTTTACCTGATTCCAGAACGCGAGCTGATTCCAACGCACAACGCCCGGTCCTCCGAGCGCGGGATCGAATTCGACTTCGCAGGGGGTAAAGACGCCAATCTTTCTGCGCGCTTGCCGATTCGGATCGCGATACGGCGCCGCTGCGATCGGTTTCTCTTTCGAGGAAAAGACGATAAAGGTCGAACTTGGCACGAAAGGAATTCTTACCCGTCCGTCCTGAGTCGACTCGTAAGGTATTGTTGTTACTTCGCCCGTTTTCGGATCCCAGAGCGTAGGAACCCTATCTGGCTCGACGCGAAAGACGCAGTTGCGCGCGCCCGAACGCGTTTCCTGATACGTTGCGACGAAAAAGACGTCGAGCTCCGCGCTCGACCGTCGTACGAAAAGTAGCGGATCGTCCGAAGTGAAATCGGGCGCGACGCCTAGCGCGTCGAGCGTCGCCAGCACGTCTTGATCTCGATAAATATTATTGGCTTGCGCGTTGCGCAACTCTTTTGCGATCGCGCGCGTTTCTTCGTCCGCCTCCCGCCAGTTGAACGCCGAGATCGAATTCAGAGGGTCGCGATCGCCGAGTAGAATCGGCGCGCCCTGTTCCGCGAGCGACTTGAGTTTGCGCATAACTTCAACGGGCGCCTTTTCTTCGCCCGGATCAAAGACGAGAAGACGATATTGCGCGCCGCCTGGAAGCGTGAACTTTCCGTCGCGGTACTCAAGTCGCTCCACGAGCGTCGGCGTGTCGAGCAGATCGTACCGATAGCCGTTCGGCGCCTTAAGAGACGATCCGTCGCGCCATTTTTCGGCAAGTCCCCACATAACGTAGTTTTTATCGCTCGTATAAACGCAGTAGTCTGCGACGAAATCGCCATGTCGCAATAGGAGTTGGCAGCGCGCCATATAGTCGATAAACGGCTTGACGTAGGGCTGCCACGTTACGTTGGAATTGAGATGCGTGCCGGCGAAATACTCGAAGCCCGGCTTGCCGAGAGATTCCTCCGACGCCGTATAGGTATGCCATATCATATGATTGGCGCCGGCCAGAAAACTGGCGTCCGCGTAGAACTTGAGAATCGCCGGATAGACGGACCAGTGCTTGTTCATATGCGTAAACGCTTCCAGCGACACGAGTTTGCGGCCGTAGATATGCGCCGCCATAGCGGCGTACGGCGCGTTCGTCTGCTCAATGCGTCCGATCCAGAACTCGCCTTGCGGAAAGTCGTTGCGTCCCCAGAAGGAGAGCATGTCCGCCTCCTTAAAGAGCGGCGAATTACGGTTCCACGGTCCGCCGTCTTCGGAATGCCAACGCACGCCGCGCTCGTGACACAACGCGCCGACGGTTTCATAGCAGTTCAACGCAAAGGCGTCGGAAATTGTGCGCATATAGTCGGCAAGAATGCGATTGCCGTCCGGACCGTTCTGAGGTTGAAGACCGCGCAGGACGGGCAAGTAGTCGCGGATCGAGTAGCCGCGCCGCTCGGTGAAGAATTCTTCAAACCCGCGCGTCCAATTCGGATGCACGCCTTCCCAGGAAACGTTGTAGAAATGCGACAAAGTCGTTCCAGCGGCGTCGCCGACGTCCTTGAGCAATTGCCCCGGCATTTTCTCAAAGTAGTTTGCGACCGCCTCGCGATTGAGAATATCGACGCAGCCCGGCTCGCCAATTCGCGCGGCGCCAAATCTCAGGATTTTCCAACGTCCTTCCGGCGCGTCCCAGTCGAATCGTCCGCGCTCGACCTTCTCGGAAAGATCGACGACAAGATCGTACTTCGGCGCCCCTAAGGGAACGTTGAGCGCGACGGGCGCCCATGCCGGATTGAGCGTTACCTGCTCGCGAGCGCGATCGTCGTCCGACGCAATACGCACGGCTAAAGTTGCGACGTCGTAGAAGTAGGGTAGATCGGGCTTGGCGCAGTTAAGGGTTACCGCCTTCGGACCCTCGACGTTCCCTTCCGCCCAGACGAGCTCGTACGGTCCGAGTTCCTTCATGTCCCAAGGTCCGCGCAACTGCCCGCCGCTGTCCGAGATATTAAAACTGACCTGCATCTCGCGCTTCGCCGCTTCGGAGACGAGCGTCGTCATGACGTCGCGCCATCCGGGCGACATGAATTCGTGCCGTATTTCGAGCGGAACGGGCACGTGCGTTTTGGAGTCGTAATCGTCCCAATATCGTCGTGAATCGAAGACGAGCATACCTCCGAGCCCAATTTCGTCCATATTGCCGACGTCTCGCGTTACGAGTTCCTTGGACGTATTCCCCTTGAGGTTCCAGTAGTACGCCCAGGGCCGAACGGTTTTGGGCGGATTGGCGAAGTTTTCAATAGTAACGGGCACGTTTTCCAATTCGTCGCCCCCTTGCGCGTAAACGAATTCGCCAATAGCGATTGTAGCGATCGTCAAACCGAGCGCGACTAGCGCGCATAATCTCCACCGTCGTTTTTTCACGAGCGTCTCCTTTAATCGTAACGTCGTCGAATTCGCACCGTGCGAATCGCTTTGCGTTAAGTATACGCGCGTCGTTACGCGACGTCAACCTTTGCGCATAACGAGCCAAATAAAAACAGGCGCTCCTACCAGACTCGTAACGATTCCAACGGGTAGCGATACGGGAAAGAGCGCTATTCTTGAAAACGTATAGCATAGCGCGAGAAAGAGCGCGCCGCCGAGCGCCGACGCCGGTACGAGTCGCCGATGCGCGTTCCCTACGAGGAGCTTTGCCGCATGCGGGGCCGTTAGTCCGACGAATCCGATCGGTCCGCAGAACGCGACGATAACGCCGACGAGCGCGGAGGAGAGCACAAAGAGTCGTTTGCGCGCGCGCGGCACGTCGACTCCGAGACTTGCCGCGCGTTCCTCTCCTAGGAGTAGCGCGTCAAGATCGCGCGACGTCGCGAAGAGCGCGATGAAGGAAACGGCGACCGCGCACGCCGTTACGACGAGATAACGCGTTTCGCATAGATCGAGACTGCCGGTCGTCCAATGGAGCGCGACGTGCGTTTTCGTCGGGTTCGCGAGGAACTGACCGCAGAGCGTTAAGCTGGAAAAGAAGAATCCGATAACGACGCCGGCAAGCAAAACGCGCTCTTGCGAGAGCGCGCGCCTCGAGAGCGCGTAGACGAGCGCCGTTGCGACCGCCGCGCCTAGTCCGGAACAAAGAACGAGTTGCGGCAGACCGAAGATCGACGCCGCGAGCCCAAGAGACGCGAACGCGCCGGAGAAATAGATCGCGAGCGTCGCGCCGAAGGACGAGCCGCTCGCTATTCCGAGCGTATAGGGCGTCGCCAACGGATTCCGAAAGAGGGTTTGTAGCGCGAGTCCAGCGAGCGCGAGTCCAGCGCCGGCGAGCGCGGCGAGCGCCGTCTTTGGCAGGCGTTCGCCCCAGAAAATCTTTGCGGCGGAATCGAGCTCGCGCAAGGTTGTTTCCGAGGTGGGAAACCTGAGCCAAACGTCGGGCGAATAAGACGTTCTGCCGAGCAACGGCAGAATCGCCAACGCCAGAAAGGTTAGAACGACGAGCGCCGTTATTAGGAAACGGTAGTCGCGGCGCTGCGAAGCGGAGGGAACGGGTCGTTCGGGGACGGTTTCAGCGCGTCGCTCGTTTAGGGCGTTGACGTCGTCGCGCGCGGTCGGGAGTATCATCGGCGTTCCGGTCGTCGGATGCGGAACGGTCGTGAGCGAGTCGCCGTAAATAGCGCGTAGCGAATCGTTTGCCGTTGCGTCGCATGCGGCGCCGTAATAGACCTGCCGTCCGCCGCGTAGTGCGACGACGCGACGCGTTAGGAGCGCCGCGCGATTGAGATCGTGCGTCGCTTCGACGGCGACGGCGCCGCGATCGCGAAGCCACGCGTCGATAGCGTCGGATATTTCCGCTTGACTGTGGTAATCGAGAAAAGTCGTCGGCTCGTCGAGGAGCAGTATCGTCGGCTCTTGCGCAAATGCCGCGGCGAGGAGCGTCTTTTGGCGTTCGCCGCCGCTGAGCGAATCGATTGGCCGATCGGCGAACTGCGCGGCCCCGACCCGTTCGAGCGCGTCTTCGACAATAGCGTCGTCGACCTTCCCGGCGCGCGCCAACCGCGCGAGATAGGGAAGTCGCCCGAGCGCGACTATCTGACGCGCGGTGTAATTTCCGAACCGTCCGACGATCTGCGGCACGACGGCGATCTTGCGGGCAAGCTCGCGTCTTGACAATTCGCGCGCGCTTACTCCTTCGATAAGGACGTCGCCGCGCCAACGGTCGACGAGTCGCGCGACGCAACGCAACGTCGTCGTTTTGCCCGCGCCGTTGGCGCCGACGAGCGCGACGCGTTCGCCGCCGACGGCGTCGAAGTTAATCTCATGGAGAATATCGACGTTCGGACTCGGCGAGTACGTCAACTCTTGCACGCGCAGAATAGGCGGTCGGTCGAAAGTCATTGCGCGCCCTTGTTTTCTTCCGCTGGGGACCAGGAATATTTGTTGAGTATTTCGAGAAAACGTTCGGAGAGCGGCTCGCTTTTATGGTTGGTAAAGTTAATCGTTGAGAAGATGCAAACGCTTGTCGCGCAAAGAATCTTGTCTCCGTTCTCGCGCGTCTTCCATAACTCTTGCGTTATATCGAAGGAACGATTGCCGATTCGACTGACCCACGTTCGCGCTTCAAGGAGGTCGTCGACCAGCGCTTCGCTATAGTACTCGACGGCGACGTTAACGACTACGAGTCCGTGCGGTTTAAGATGAAAGCCCGGAAAGAGTTCGTTATAGATTGGCGTGCGCGCGCGGTCGAACCAGCGCGTCGCGGCAATATAGTCGACGGCGCCGAATAGGTCCGTGTCGGCGACCTGCGGCTGAATTTTCATCGTGGCGAACATTATTATCCTCCGACGTCCGTCGCTTATAACACTGGTTCGCGCCAGACGTATTTCTCGAGAACGGCGCGGAAGGCGTCTGGAATCGGCTCGCTTTTATGCTCGTCGAAATTGAAGGCGCAGAAAATCGTTTTACCGACCGCGCAGAGTTCGCCGTTCTGTCGACATTCTTGCGTCATTTCAAAGGATTTATTTCCAAGCACGCTGATCCAAGCGCGCAGATCGACGTCGTGCTGAACGTAAACCTCTTTAAGGAAGGTTATTTCCGTCTTAAGAACGACCATGCCGTGCGGGCGAAAGTCGAGATTCGGCGAGATTTCTTTATAGAGTTGCGTGCGCGCGCGATCGAACCAGAGCGAGTACGCGAGGAAATTAATGTGCCCCTGCATGTCGGTGTCGGCGATTTGAGGGGTAATTGTCGTCGTAAAGTACATGAAAACGCCTAATTAGTTGTGCAATATCGAGAAAGGGTTACTTGCCAAAAATCATATAGATCGCGGTCGAAGACGCTACGGCGGCGAAACCAATCGCCGCTTCGTACGGTATGAGCTTGGCGCGCTGGACGAAACTCATGCGCACGACTCCTCCCGTCGCGTGAAAGAAGGAACCGTGCGGTAAAGAGTCGAGCGTAATTGCGCCTGCGTGCAACATGGCGCCCGCCGCAACCGCAGGAACCCCGCCGTGAATGAGCGTCGACGCAAACGCGCCGCTTCCCACCGTACAGCCAGCCGTCGTCGACGCCGTCGCCGCGCTAAAGAAAACGCCCGCGATCGGCGCAAGCGCAAACGTCGGCGCGTTAAGACGCGTGAGCAACGTCGTAACGTCTTCCTTAAGCGTCGATTCGCTAATGATTCCCGCGATCGCGCCCGCGCTAATCAGCAGGATTGAGACGCCGACGACTTTGTTCAAGCCGAACTCGGAATATTCCAAAAAGTTACGCGCCTTACCCGTCGCGAGCGCGCAGACGAGCCCGCCGATCGGCAGCGCTAAAATCGGATCGATCTTGACGCCTGCTAGCGGTCGCATCGCGAGCAGAACGAGAATTACGATCGGACCCAGAATTGACGCAAAGAAGGAAGGCAGTTGCGCGGACGTCTCCGTCGTCTTTTCGTTCTCGCTAATATCGTCCCCTTGGCGCTTGGAAAGTATGGACGCGATAAAAACGGCGACCGTTAGCGCCAAGATCGCGGGGACGATATTGCGCGCTATTAGCGACGTTAGGTCGACGCCAAAAATATCGGCGGTTGAGATTGTGTTCGGGTTCGGTGAAACAATATTTCCCGCCTTGCCGCCGCCGATCATAGCGATCGTTACGCCCGCTTTGGAGAGGTTTAGCTTTTGGCCGATGGCGAGCGCGATCGGAGCGACGGTAATCACGGCGACGTCGATAAAGACGCCGGCGGCGCATATGACGGCGGACGCAAGACATATGGCGAGGACGGCGCGTTTTTCCCTGAATATCGCGATAATCGTTTCCGCGATTTTTTCCGCCGCGCCCGTCTTAACAAGCGAGCCGGCGAGGATTCCACTTGTAAAGATGCGCAACGCCGGCGACGTCATGGAGCTTGCGCCGTTCGTAACCGCCTTAATGGTCGCGTCAAGATTGCCGCCTCCCAAGAGACCGCCCGCAATTGCGCCAAAGATGAGACTGTACGGCGTTGGAACTTTAAAGACGATCCCCACAATTGCGAAAAGGAGCGCCATTAGCGCGCCGCACGTTGAAAATTCCGCTTCCATAACCTTTAACCTCAGACGCGGTCGAGCGCCTTAACTTCTACCGTGTTCGACAAGCGCGGCGCCGATTCGGACGAGTCGGAAGAGCCGTAGGGCGCCGTCGTAATACAGTTCGCGCGCTCGATTAAGCGCGTCTTGTAGGGACATAGGCGAGTCGATTGTCGTCGTAACGCAGTCAATACCAAGGCGATAGAGTTCCTTGTAGCCCGGTCCGACCGAGCCGCAGAGCGCGACGCAAGGAACGCCGACGCGCAACGCGCGCCCGCCGACCCCGCTAAGAACCTTGCCGCACGCGCTCTGTCCGTCCGCGCGACCTTCGCCCGTTACGATAAGATCGGCGTCGCGAATGATTTCGTCGAATTGAACGAGATCGAGCGTCGTTTCGATTCCCGACTTCATTTCCGCGTTAAAAAGAATTCGCAACGCGGCGCCGAGACCGCCCGCCGCGCCCGCGCCTGGGATCGCGTTCGGATCGAGACCAAATTCGCGCATGAGAACGTCGCGATAATTGAGCATTCCGGCTTCCAGACGTTCAACGACTTCCGGGGTCGCGCCTTTCTGCGGTCCGAAGACGCGGGTCGCGCCGTTTTCACCGCATAACGGATTAGAGACGTCGCACATAACGGTAAGTCGAGCGTTTTTAAGCCTTGCGTCGAGGCCGCTAAGGTCGACGCGGTCGACGCGTTCGAGATTAGCGCCGACGCCTTCGAGAAGCGCGCCGTTGCGATCATAGAATTTCGCGCCGAGCGCAATAGCGAATCCCATGCCGCCGTCGTTCGTTGCGGAGCCGCCGATTCCAATTGCGATTTTAGTCGCGCCGGAGTCGAGCGCCGCTTTAACGAGTTCGCCGGTTCCATAGGTCGACGTTTGCGTTGGATCGCGCCGCGCTTCGGGAACGAGAGTAAGTCCGGACGCAATCGCCATTTCAACGATCGCCTCCGTATCGCTTAATCGTCCGAACCACGCGCGCGTCGCGTCGCCTAGCGGACCGCGAACGTCGCGTTCGATACGGCGTCCTCCGCGCGCTTCGATTACGGCGGCGGCGACGCCCTCGCCCCCGTCCGCGACGGGCACGACGACCGTCTCGCATTCTCCGAAGACGTCGCGCGCGGCGCGCGTTAGGAGTTCGCCCGTTTCGCGACTTGACAGGGTTCCTTTAAATGAGTCGGACGCGAAGACAAGTTTCATAGTGTCTTTCTCTCGGCTGAGTTGCGTAGCGAAAAAATCGCGTTCTTACCGAAATAAGAACGCGATTTGTCTTACGACGTTAAGTTCGTATCAAACGCCTCTTACTTTTCGAGCGATAGAATGCGAACGTTGCGGAATTTCACCGGGTCGCTATGTCCGAGGAACCCGACGAACCCGGACTTGTTGTGGAGACCGGGATGTTCGGCGTCGTGGATCGGCTTGGCGTTCGTGATATCGGCGTTGACAATGAGTTCGCCGTTGACGATGACCTTAATGAAGGGACCGATCGCAATGACTTCCTCGTAGTTCCATTCGCCGCGCGGCTTTTGAGCGCCTTGCTTGGCGGGCACGATTCCGTAAATGGAGCCGTGCGCTTGCCACGGCGCGATCTTATCGGCGACGTCGTCGGCGATGATCTGGAGCTCCATTCCGTTGTAGGCGGCGTCGAGATTCGGAGCGGTCGCGCGGATACCGCAGCCGTTGTTGCCCCAGTTCTTTTCGTCTTCCGGTTCTTGGAATTCGAACCGGAGAATGAAGTCGGAGTACTTCTTTTTGGTCATGAGATTGCCGCCCTTTTCGCAGACGAAATATCCGTCCTTAACGGGGTAGCCTTCGATACTGCTCTGCCAGATATCAGGGCTGAGCGGTCCTCCGTCGAAGAGCAGTTCAAAACCGAGTTCCTTTTCTTGTTCCGTGAGCGCGTTAAGGGGTTGACCTTCTTGCGCGAAGAGCGAACTAGCGACGGCGCAAACGCCGAGAATGAGCGCGACGACGATTGATTTTTTCATGTCGACCTTTCCTAATATATTGTGAGTACGCTCGCGGCGTATGGTCGCCGCGAGCCGTTGCGTAATCAAAAATTTACCAAGGAATTACAGGAGCTTCTGAGCGCGATCTTTAATCGCCTGATCAGAGGCGGTCTCGACGACTTTCTTCATGCCGTCGACGAGAATCTTGGCGGCGGCGTCTTTCGCGTCGTCGCCCGACTTTGCGTTCCAGTTCCATGCGGGCTGGCTTACGCGAATCTTTTCAGCGACGGTAACGGCGGCGTCGCAAGCGGCGTCTTTATACTCGGGATACTTGACGTATTCGAGCGCCGCGGCGACGTTTTCGGCGACGATATTGCGCTTAAAGACTTCGAAGATAAGAGCTTTATCCTCGGCGCGTTTTGCGGCGTCGAAGGCGATTTTGCACATTTCAATCTTGCGCGCGACCGGTAGATCGAACTGTCGCGCGACGCGTACGTATCCGCGAATTCCGCGCGAATGATACTTGGCGTCGGTCGCTTGTTGCGCAATGGCGAGGCATATGGCGGCGACTTGCTCGGCGTCTTCCGGAGTGTTCCATTCGCCCAGGATTTGGGTCGCTTTATCGACCGTGTCGCCGCTATTGCACGCGTTAGCGACGGCGTTGAGCGCGACGGCGCCTCCGATTTGCTTGAGAAGCGGCAGGATCTTGATCTTCTGTTCAAGATCCGCTTTTTCGAAGATATCGGCGACCTTAGCGGCGCAGTCTTCGCGCGGCAGGCGCGTGCAGGCGGCGCGCAGCAGCCAGTCGACTTTCTGATCGTCCGTCTCGCCGTTGAGCGCTTGGACGAGGAGGTCGAGGTCGTCGAGTTCAACGATTTCGGAGAGCGCGGCGAGCGCGGCGTCGCGCAGCGCGCCCGTCTTCGTTTCGGCGATCTTAACGAGCGTCTTAGCGGCGGATTTTACGCGCGCCAGTTCAATGATCTTGAGCTGCACGAGCGCGTCTTTTTCGGAGAGATCGTCGACGAGCGCGCCGGCGGTCGGATTCTCAAAGAGGGCCGGCTTGGCCTCCTGGCGCGCGACTCCGAGCGCGACCTTGGCGGGGAAGAGCGGCGCGGATTCGAAGTTATCGGCGCCTTGCGTAAAGGCGACGTTTTCGAGACGATCAGCGTATTTTGTAAGCGCTTTGATCGCGGCGAGTTGCAGTTCGAGCGATTCGGAAGTCGCGGCGCTCTTGAGCGCGGGGAACGCGACGTCTTTCGCCGCGTCCGCCTTGAGATCGCCGAGCGCGCGGAGAACGTACTGTTGGCGATCGGCTGGGAAGGAATCGAGACCTTTTACGAGCGCTTCGGCGAGCTTAGCGGAAGCGTCTGGAGCGAATTCGCGCACCGTTTTGAGCGCGGCGTCGGACGCGGAGGCGTCGCCGCCCTTGATCGTTTCAACGACCTTCTCGACGTCGCTCCGTAGAATGACGGCGCGATAGAAGGCGGCGTCTTTCTCAAATTTTGGGAAGGCGCCTTCGATTACGGCGTCGTAGTACGCGGCGTCTTTCGTAGCGTCGGCGACGTCGAGCAGCGCGTCGCCAAGTCCGCGCGCGGCGAGGAATTCGAGTTTATCGGCGGACTTCGCGGCGTCGAGCAGCGCGTCGCCGGCGTCTTTCGTCGCGATCATGCCGAGCGCGGCGTAGATAGCCTTCTGAAGAACGGGCTCTTTCGCGTCGGCGAGCAGCTCTTTGAGGAGTTTTACGGATTCCGGCTTAGCGCGCACGCCGATCGTATCGACGACGCCGACGAGTTGCGGACCGCTAAGTTCTTTGGCGGCTTTAGCAAGCGCATCGTCGACTTCCGGGAACGGCATGGCTTCGAGCGCGAATCTCGCGTTGAAGTTGAGCTTTTCGTTCGGCAGCATTGCGACGAGCGCGGGAATCGACTTTGGCGTTCCGTAAATAGCAAGTCGTTTAACGGCGACGTTTTTCGTGTGAATATCTTCGGGGGAATCGCCGGGCTTTTCAATAGCCTGAACGAGGAGCGCTTCGTCGGTCGAGGTCTGGAGTTCCGACCATGTTTGCGCGGACGCGACGTTGACGGTCGCGACGAGCGCCGCGCTCGCAAGGAGCGCTAGAAAGGATAAACGTTTCATCATATTATATCTCCAACGCGCGCGATTAACTTCGCGCGACGTTTAGCGTAATTCAAGCGTTACAACGGTAAATACGTTCCGACAAAAACATTGCGATTAGAGCGTATACGGCGCGCGCATCGCACGCGTGCGCATACGGTTGGCGTCCGCGTCGTTAAATTCTTCTTTGACAGGATCGAATTCGATCGTGCGTTGGAGTTGCCACGCGATGTACGCGCAGTGAGAGGCGATGTGCGACTGGGCCGCGACCGCAGCGTTTGCCGCGGGATTGCGACGCGTCTTAACGCATTCGATGAACTCCGCAATGTGCGTCGTCGGATCCGTGCCCGGCATGCCGAAATATTTCAGCTCGCTGCGCAACTTGTCGTTCGAGACCGCCATGCGTCCGCTGTCGCCCGTTTCAACCCAACCTTCCTCGCCGACGTAGCGCGCGGAGCACGTGCCGAGTCCAAGCCAGCCGTCGGAGCGCATAACGAGCTTCAGGCCGTCGTCGTAATAAGCCCAAATGTGTCCGGCGATCGAGCCGTCGTCGTTGAACTGCGGCTCGTACCGCACCGGCGCCGTGTGGTCCTTTTGGGCCGCCCACTGGCACAAGTCGACGGTGTGCGAACCCCATTCGAGAATACCGCCGCCGTGGAAGTCGAACTTACCGCGCCAGTCGCCGGCGACGTATTTGCTGTTGTAGGGACGCCACGGGCAAGGACCGAGCCAGCGATCCCAGTCGACTTCATTGACGGCCGGTTCTGTTTCCGCAGGGTACCAGTCTTGGTCGGTGGCGGGCCACAGGGTGTTGGCGTGGACTTCGGTCAGCTTGCCGAGCTTACCGCTCGCGGCGATTTCGGCGGCGAGCATGAAGTTGCCGATATTGCGGCGTTGCGTGCCCGCTTGATAAACGATTCCATAGCGCGCGACGGCGTCGGCGAGCGCGCGGCTCTCTTGAATCGTGAGGGAGAGCGGCTTTTCGCAGTAGACGTCTTTGCCGAATTTCGCCGCCGTAATTGACGCCATGGTGTGCCAGCGGTCGCCGGTCGCAATGAGAACGGCGTCGATATCGTCGCGGATAAGGAGGTCTTCCATATCCTTGTACATGGCGCATTCATTGTCGTTGTACGTTTGGTTCGCCTGATCGCGCACCGCTTCGCGACGCACCCGGCGAATATCGCAGATCGCGCGGAATCGCACGTCGGGACGACTCAGAAAGATTCCAAGGTCGTGCCCGCCGCGCGAACCAATACCGATCGCGCCCATGTTGACCTTAGCGCTGGGCGCAACCGCGCCGTCCAGCCCGAGCGCTGAGCCTGGAATTACCATCGGCGACAGCGCGGCGGCCGCGCCGGAAAGGGCGGCGCCCTTTAAAAAGGCGCGACGATCAATTCGACGTTCGTTTGATTTCATAAAAACACCTCGCTCCATTCCGCACGCACTCGCGCGAATGGTTCTGCTGTTGTTCGAATAACCCTGCGGCGTCCGCGTCCGCAGGCGTTTTTCTCTATCATACAAAAGGCGCGTAGGAAAATCAATAAGGTTGTGAAAGTTTTATTGCGCGCTTTCTGAAGAACGAGGTCGACGCTCTTTTCGGCGGTTTCGCGCGTATTGCTCGACGTCCCCCCCTTTCAGTGAAAGAAAAGATTCGATAAGAGAGTGTTGACCGGCGTGGAAGCGTAGTAAAAATATGTTACGCTTTTGATCCCTCAGGATTGTTCGGCAGAAAGTAGAGTCCGACTTACGAGTTGAAGAAGTGGCGCCGACGTCGTCGAGACAGGAAACTACGAGAAATTTAGGGATCGATATAGTGAAAAACAAAGATTCGAAAGGCGCCGCAACTACGTTTTCGTGCGCCGCTTTTATGTTCAAACGGAGAATGGAATAGGCTCGGGACCCTCGATACGGTTCTTTTATTTCAGAGAAGAATCGCGCTTGGTCAAGCGCTATCGTTTCCCAGGGGCGAAAGAAATTTTACGGTAGGCGAGTCCGTCGTAGGCGAATATGCGAAAGACCGCTTCATAATCTATTGTGTGAGACGATTA
>JAEEGL012805676.1_pt1 | contig 15800 bp, 12 predicted proteins | sample 9134231 | NCBI WGS metagenome assembly JAEEGL01 (sample SAMN16246548, study PRJNA631951) | gut metagenome | biome: gut microbiome; feature: rumen; material: fiber-attached | host: Bos | place: Iran: Karaj | collected 2018-10
AGGAATCGGGACCTCCGCCTTTGCCCAGTTCGACGAAAGCGGTATTGCAGCCGGTTTCTTCGACTCCAGTAAGGACAAGGACATTAATTTTTCCGAGTTCCACCTGCCTCCTTTGTCCGTTTTATTAGAAAATGCCAAGGCAAATCCACAGATTCTGTCGTTAGAAAAAGCCAGACAGATTGCTGAGGCAGAAGTAGCGAAACAGAAACGAAGTATTTTCAGTCATATAAGCGGACATGCCAGTTATAGCTATGGCAAAGGAGATATGTGGGGAAACAACTCCTCTACAGTGACTAGTTACATGATGTTACAATACCAAGGATCTGAGACATCTTATTGGAATGTAGGTGTAAGTGCCAGTATCACTTTAGAAGACATATTGGATTATGTTCCCTCTATCAAACGCTCAAGATTAGAGGCTGATCATGCTGTCATTGCAAAAGACATCGCATATGACCAACTCAAACTGCAAATAGCATCGCTATTTGTTAAAATCACAAATGATTTGGTAACTCTTAAAACATACGGCGAAGCTGCTGCTGCCTATCAAGGAGCAGGTGCTTTAAATCGAGAAGAATTTGAGAATGGAAATATGGAAATTGAATCTTTTGCCCATACCAAGCTTTATGAAAGCGGACAGGTGGCTAGTTATCAATCAATGCAAACTTCCATAACTACAGATATACTTACATTGGAAATATTGACTCATACACCAATTATCACTAACTCAACAACAGAAATCACCTTAGATACTCATGTTGTGAAATCCGACAAGGAAATTGCCAAAGAGAATAAGGCTGTAGAAAAACGTATTAAGAAGGCCGCAGAAGAAGAGGATAGGAAAACAAAGGCTTTAGAAAAAGCAGAGAAAAAAGCAGAGAAAGCTGCTGCTAAGGCTGCAAAAAAACAGAAGTAAAACGAAAAAATCATTACTATTATGGATTTATTTAGATATATTGTCAGGTTCTTATATAAGATTCGTTGGTACCTCATCATCCTGCCACTTATTGCATTGGTAGTTGCATGGTTTATGACGCGCAATATGGAGCGTATCTACAATACAAACACAACCATCTACACCGGTATGATTACCGCCTACAACATTGAAGGCGGTTCTGGAACTGCTGGCGGCAATGCTCAGACCAATATGAAAAACCTCATGTTGCTCATCACAACCGATGTGACCATCCATGAAGTTTCACTTCGTCTCTTTGCCCGTTGCATGATGTATGGAAACACCAATAAGGACAACAACTATATTTCGGCGGAGCACTTCCGCCAATTGAACAATAATGTTCCGGCAGATGTAAAGGCGCTCATTAATCACAATAGTGAAAATGCTACTTATGCAAACCTAAAGGCATATGAAAAGCCGACTCAAGATAACTATCTATTTGGCTTAACAAACTATCATCAGTATTTTGGCATAAATAATATAACTAGCCGGTTAAAGGTACTGCAACTGAACCAGAGTGATATTATAGATATAGGTTATTCTGCCAATGATGCTGGTATTGCTTACAACACACTGGACATTTTGAACGAAGTCTTTGCTCGCCAATACGCTCAATTACGATACGGCGAGACCAATAATGTGATTAAGTTTTTTGAGCGTGAAGTGGCGAGACTTTATCGCATCTTGACCAATGCAGAAGATGATCTGATTCGCTATAATGTTGAAAAACGTATTATCAACTATAGTGAGCAAACTAAGGTTTTAGCAGGCATGGAAGGGTCACAACAGACTTCTGAAAATGACCTTCTCAAAAATCAGTCAACAACCCGTGCCTTGATGGATTATTTGGAGCGCCAGTTGGGCGATCGCGCCAAAATCATCAAGGCCAACAAGGAATTTACTGATCAGGTGACAGACATATCCCGCATCCAATCACGTATCTCTAATCTCCGCCTCATGAGCAGCGAGGGTGGCGGTAGTGGTGTTGAATCACAGTTGGAATTGGCCAAGGCAGAGCAAATGCTCCAAAATGCGACCAATAATGTCCGTTCCCTCATCAAAGATATTGAAGCAGGCACCTATAGTACCGAGACAGGTGTCAAAGCTAACGACATGATAAGCAAATGGTTGGATCAAGTTTTGCTGTTGGAGAAGACAAAGGCAGAGTTAGCATCTCAAGAAATCATGCGTGCAAATATTGACAAGCAGTTTCTTTATTACGCTCCTATAGGTGCAACATTAGGCCGTAAGGATCGTCATATCAGCTTTATTGAAGGAAACTATATGGAGATGCTGAAGGCTTTAAATGCAGCCCGCTTGCGTCAGAAGAACTTGCAAATGACAACAGCTACCCTTCGCGTATTGAACCCACCATTGTTTCCTATGAATGCCCAGCCCACCAATCGCATAATGATTCTGTTGGGTGCCTTTATGTTGACATTCTTGTTGACTGCTCTTTACTTCTTTATCATCGAGTTGTTGGATCGCACGTTGCGTGACCGTATGCGTTCTGAACGTATTACCAAGATTCCGGTGATGGGCTGTTTCCCAAAGGAGAGCACCTTACGTTATCGTCGATTTAACAAGACTATTGCAGATATGGCTCTCCGCCAGCTCAGCAAGGCACTACTCCCCCACTTTAAGGAAGGCCAACAAAACGTGCTCAATCTGCTGTCGACAGACGCAGCTAATGGTAAGAGTTACTTAGCACAAGAATTGGAGAACTATTGGATTTCCATAGGTCTGCAGGTACGCCGTTTGACATATGATGAGGACTTCCTTGCAGAGGACAGCCGATTCATTATGGCAAAGGATATCAAGGATATCTGTCCTGATATTCTTCCTAATGAAATTGCCATTATTGAGTACCCAAACTTGGATGACAACTCTATTCCTTCAGGGTTATTAAATATGGGCACCATCAACCTCTTGGTTACACGTGCAAATCGTACATGGAAGGATGTAGACCAGAAGGCTCTTAAAGAGCTTCAGTCTCAACTTGAGAATCAGGATACACTATATATGTATCTCACTGAAGCTCAGCGTTATGCCGTTGAGGAATTTGTCGGTCAGTTACCGCCCTACACCAAGTTTAATAACTTTGTATACCGTATGTCCCAGATGGGCCTGACTGCTGTAGAAAATAGTCACGCTAAATAAATGGCTAAAACATATTCAAACAGACTATCCGAGTACACCCATGAAAACGGAGGAAGAGTAGCATTACTCTTTCTCCTGTTTGCACTTGCCATCTTTCAATTCATCAACTCTGGTTATAATGCCTTTGCAGTCATCTGTTTATCTCCATTAGCCATTTTGTTTGTTTATGCTGCATTCAAATGGAAAATGGCTATTTTTTGGACTTTGATTGTCGTCAATTGGTTCGTCTTGAACCGAAATATATCTCTACCTTTTCCTGGTTCGCTGGCAGACGAATCACTGGAAGTTCTATTAATAGCTATGGCAATCATAGACATTCGTTATTCACCACATTTTGAAAGAGCATGGAACCTGATGTTTCTTGCAATCATGATTTGGGTGGGATTTTGTGTCATTGAAATACTCAACGACACTTGCGGACTGGGAATAAACATCAATGCTTGGTTCACAGGATTTAGATTGATGACACTGCATCTCGTTTGGATTATTTTAGTTTTCTCATTATATATTTCTGACCCCAAATCACTAATAACATACCTAAGGTTATGGGCTGGCCTTTCACTTTTTTCAGCATTCTACACCTGGAAAATGATTCATATAGGATTAACCGATACTGAAAGCTATTGGCTCTATAATACAGCGAGAACTCATTTGCTGAATGCAGGAACACTTATTAGATATTGGTCAACATTTAACGATGCTGCCACGTATGGTTGTAATGCAAGTGCGTCCGCTGTAGCATTTATAATCTTCGGTATTACGTCTAAGGTGAAATTTGATAAGATATTCTTCTTATTAACAGCAGCTGCTGTCATCTGGGGAATGTTCCAGTCTGGAACAAGAACGGCTATTGTCACATTAATGGGAGGATTTGTTGTATATCTTTTTTTATCCAGATCAGTAAAGATATTGATTCCAAGCGCCATTATTGGAGGAATACTCATATTTCTTCTCATTTTTACGAATATTGGCAGTGGAAATCAACAAATACGAAGGATGAGATCTGCATTTAACAAAAAAGAGGCATCAGCAAACGTTCGAGATATTAACAAGGCATCCATCGCAAAATATATGAAAGAAGCCCCATGGGGTATCGGTATTGGAATGTTGACAAAAGACATACCAGCTAATAATAAATATAATAGATTAGCTGATATACCTCCCGACTCTGAATATGTGTATATATGGGTTAGGACTGGTTATATTGGTGTTACGATTTTTACCTGCTGTCAGATCTTAATGCTTTTAGGAGGGTGTATTATTGTTCTTTTCAGACTCAAGAGTCCATCTTTGATAGGAATAGGAGGAGGATTATGTGCAGCCTTTGTTTCCATCCAATTAGGAGGGTATGCCAATCAGGTTCTATATATGTATCCTAATGGATTAACTTTCTTTGGTGGAATGGCCATTGTATACTTACTGCCATATATTGAGCCTGAATGGATAAAATACGAAGAACAGCGATTGGCTAAAATAGAAGAAAAGAAACGATTAAAACTGGAGAAGAAGTTAGCAGCAAGAGTGTAGAACATTGAAGATTGAGATTTCTATTATCACCATCAATTATAATGGACTGGAAGATACTTGTGCATTAATTGAGTCCATCCCCTTCAATGAAAACATGGAGGTGATAGTTGTAGATAATGCCTCAAAGAATCAGGAAGCTGAAACGATTTCCCATCGATATCCGCAAGTCAAAGTGATTCGAAGCCAACAAAACCTTGGTTTTGCTGGTGGCAACAATTTGGGAATTCGATCAGCTCAAGGCAAACATCTGTTTTTAGTCAACAATGACACCATATTCAAGGATTTCAACATTCATGCGCTTATCAACAGAGTTGAATCTTCTCTGAACATCGGTATCGTTTGTCCAAAAATTCGTTTTGCTTGGGGAAGCAACCCCATCCAGTTTGCAGGCTACGCCCCACTATCTAAAATGACTGTTCGCAATTATGCCATTGGCTTTAGTGAGGAAGATTGTGGACAATACGATACGGCTCACCCTACTCCATACGCTCATGGCGCCGCCATGTTGATTCGTCGAGATGCCATCGACGAGGTTGGTCTTATGCCCGAATGCTATTTCCTCTATTATGAAGAACTGGATTGGTCTATGATGTTCACCCGTGTTGGTTACCAAATATGGTATGAACCACAATGTACGATATATCATAAGGAGAGCAGATCTACAGGGCAGAACAGTCCTCTTCGCACCTATTATCTTACACGGAACAGGCTTCTGTTAGTTCGTCGCAACCCACAAGAGTTTAGCAAAACACTTGCATACCTCTATCTGATTAGTATTGTCGCCTTACGTGACATTCTAAAATACACTCTCACAGTCCGCTTCGACCTCTTGAAAGCCACCTTCCGAGCCCTCCATGATTTCATCTTAATCGATAAACAATAAACATCAAAGAAGAAATGGCCATCAGTTTCTGGGATATAATCATCTATTCGGATTTCGTCTTGTTCATATTAGTGGCAGCTACCGTCCTCTATCTAGGTATTTTTGCGATTGCATCTTTTTTTAACAAGCATCATGAATCCCCTCGTACAAAGAAGCAAAACCGTATAGTCGTACTTATTCCTTCTTTCAAGCAAGACGAAGTTATTGAACAAACGGTCATCTCCGTTCTATCCCAGGCATATCCACAGCGCATGTTCGATGTGGTTGTCATTTCCGACCATCAAAAGGAAATGACTAACATGCGTCTGGCTCAATACCCAATTACCCTCCTAACCCCAAACTTTGAGGAAAGCTCTAAGGCAAAATCTCTGCAATATGCCATTCTTAATCTGCCGGAATTCAAAATTTACGACATAGCCCTCATTCTTGATGCTGACAACATCGTAGAACAAGATTTTTTAGCCAAAATCAACGATGCTTTTGAAACAGCCGCCACCAAGGCTGTCCAAATGCATCGTATCTCCAGAAACCGGGATACCACGGCAGCATTGATGGGAGCAATATTTGAGGAAATCAATAATGCCATTTTCCGTCGAGGCCATATCAATGTGGGGCTTTCATCAGCCTTGGCAGGTTCTGGGGTGGCATACGACTTTACGTGGTTTAAGACCAATGTCATGAAGGCCAGAACTTCTGGAGAAGACAAAGAGCTGGAAGCGCTTTTACTTCGTCAGGAAATCTTTATCGACTACTTTGACAACATTTATGTCTATGGTGAGAAGAAACGAACAGCAGCTAAACTCAATCAACAACATGGTCGGTGGGCTTCCGAACAGTTTCACAATTTCATCCGCAACATCAAATTCCTACCAGGTGCAATTTTCAGAAAGCAGTATGATCTGGCTGACAAGATTATCCAATGGATGCTCATTCCACGTATCGCATTGGTTATCATTATCCTGCTTATGAGCATCGTCCTGCCGTTTATCTATATGACAATTGTTATCAAATGGTGGATTCTTGGAGCCATTACGCTCTTTATTTTTGCACTGACCACTCCGGATTATCTTGTGGCCGAGATGTGGGACAAGACGTTCTTACGGGATCCTTTCAAGCGTCTTTGGCATCATTATAAACCGAATCTATTGCGTCAAAAGAAATGATCTGGTCTATTCTACATGGTATTGACATCACCTTATGGGTAATCATCGCAGGGTCCGTTTCCTATGTGGTGTTTTTCGCCATCATTTCCCTGTTTTACGATAAAGAAGATCAGGTGGCAGCCCGATCTGCAGCCCTAAGCAACAAACAGAGTAAATTTCTCATCCTCTACCCAGCCTATAAGGAAGACCGCGTCATTATCAATGCCGTGGAGAACTTTTTGTTACAGGATTATCCAACGACTCATTACACCGTGGCCGTCATCTCAGACCATATGCAAGCTGAGACCAACAATTATTTGCGCCAGCTACCCATTACCCTGCTCGAACCAGCCTTCGAAAAAAGTTCCAAAGCCAAAGCGATGCAATATGCCATCAATGAGGTTAAAGGCAATTTTGACCAAGTTGTAGTGCTTGATGCAGACAATATAGTTCGACCAGAATTTCTATCCCAATTGAACATCCTTTGCACTATCTATGATGCTATCCAGTGTCACCGTTGTGCCAAAAATGCCAATAACGATGTGGCCGTGCTCGATGGTGCCAGTGAAGAGATTAATAACACCATTTTCCGGAAAGCTCACAATCGCTTGGGGTTATCCTCTGCACTGATTGGTTCTGGAATGTGTTTTGACTATGAACTCTTCAAAAAAAATGTCTTTGAATTGAAGACGGCTGGTGAGGATCGAGAAATGGAAGCATTGTTACTCTATCAAGGAATATTCATCAAATACGCTCCTGACATTCATGTCTTTGATGAAAAAGTCTGCAATCAAGACAATTTCCAACGTCAACGTATGCGTTGGATGACGGCTCAGGTACAAAGTCTACTCAGCAACCTCCCGAAAATTCCTGAAGCCATCGTTCATGGCAAGATCAACTTTGTCGACAAGACCATTCAACAGGCGTTGATTCCTCGTTCCATCTTAATTGTATTGTTAGCCGGAATATCCATCTTGATGACCATCTTTAGCCCATCATGGTGTGTAAAATGGTGGATTCTATTTATATTATTGGCTTTTGCTCTCTTCATTGCCCTGCCCCGCCAGCTTCGTTTCCGTTCTATTGCCAAGGTTCTTGCCGTACCCAATCTTGTCTTCCGTATGCTTAAGAACTTATTACATATTGACCGAAAAAATACAGATTTCATACATACAGAACATAGTACCTAAATGAAAGGAAGAGTCCATAAAAGCGTCATAAATGCGGAAGTAAATCTGTTATTTTACTTTCTGACACTATTTTTGGCTTTTTTTTCAAGAAAGATCTTTCTTGATTGTTTAGGAACAGAATTTATTGGATTAACTGGAACATTGGGAAATATTCTCGGCTACCTCAATCTGGCAGAATTCGGGATTACGGCAAGCGTCGGCTATTTCCTTTTCAAACCACTCCAATCAAATAATCATCAAGAGGTTCAAGAAATCCTTTCAGTATTAGGCTATCTCTACAATAGAATAGGCTATATCATTCTGTCTGGAGGAATTCTTATTAGCCTCTTCTTTCCTTTCATTTTTTCTAATGCAAATCTTGATTTATGGATTATTTACTTCGCTTTTTATTCTTTTTTAGGTTCGTCACTAATAGGCTACTTTATCAATTACAGACAAACTTTACTCTCTGCAGATCAGAAAAATTACATCGTAGCCATCTATTTTCAATCTGCGAATATACTAAGAATTATATTACAGATTTTCTTAGCATATTATTATAGAAATTTATATGTATGGGTGGGCGTAGAGTTCCTATTTGGCATTATTGGGTGCATCATTCTTAATTGGAAAATCAACAAGGAATACCCATGGCTCCATGTGAATAAGAAAAATGGCCGTTATCTTATCACAAAATATCCAGAAATCATCACAAAAACCAAGCAAGTCTTTATACACAAAATTAAAGACTTCGTATTAGTAAAAAGTGATGAACTCTTTATCTTTCTATTTGTATCCCTTAAGATGGTTGCCTATTATGGTAACTATATGATAGTCATCTCCAAACTCATTTCGTTATTCTCTTCAATAACAGGAAGCATCGGTGCCAGCATCGGCAATCTCGTTGCAGAAGGAGACAAAAATAAAATGATGAATGTATTTTGGGAACTAACGACCATCCAACATACGATTGCAGCCATTCTCAGCTTTGCGCTTTACTCATTTTTGGAACCCTTCATTACCCATTGGCTCGGAGCAGAATATATCATGAATCATCGGATCCTGATTCTTCTCATTTTATACATATATATTACAAATTCACGACAATCTATAGACGGGTTTAACTATGCTCATGGTCTCTATGCTGATGTTTGGTCTGCCTGGGCAGAATTGATCATCAATGTGACGGTTACAATTCTTTGTGGTCTCAAATGGGGTATAATCGGCATTCTGATAGGCAAGTTGGCCAGCCTTGTGCCCATTGTTGTTTTTTGGAAGCCTTATTACCTTTTTTCTTCAGGATTCAAAAAGTCGGCCACTATTTATTGGAAAGGAGTGATACGAAACTATACCATCTCAATATCCACGTTTGCGTTGGCTTCATTAATTCTTAAAAGCCTTCCCATTAATCCTTATATCAGCATAGGGAGTTGGATGGCATATTCTGCCATCGGAATGACCATTTTCCTACTAATTAACATAACAGCAACCTTATTATTTGCAAAAGGTGCAATTGACAGTCTCAATAGAATCAAATCCATTATCAAGAGATGAAATTTTCCATTATAACAATCAACTACAACAATAGAGATGGGCTTGAAATGACCATCAAAAGCGTGTTGGGCCAGACATATAAAAACATTGAGTATATCATTATAGACGGTGGATCTACAGATGGGAGTATAGAGGTTATTAAGAAATATGCAGCCCAAATTGATTACTGGGTATCAGAAGCTGACAAGGGGATTTACAATGCCATGAATAAAGGTATTAAGAAGGCAAGTGGTGATTTTCTGAATTTCATGAATTCCGGTGACGCATATCATTCGTCTTCTTCTTTGGAAACCATTGCAGGATTGCATTCAGATGCTGACATCATAATAGGTGGTTATTATGAAACAGGAAGAGGTGTGGCACATGTTATCCCTCAACAAGAGATAACATTACTTACATTAATGAAGTACACGATTAACCATCAAGCATCTTTTTATAAGAGAGAGTTGTTCAATAAAAAACTATACGACGAGAATTATATCATCATGGCAGATGCCAAACTTAATTTTCAGTCCATCATCTTAGACAATTGTTCTGTAAAAATCACAGACTGCATTGTTTCTGATTACGATACAAATGGCATTAGTTCAAATTACGATATATACAAAGCTGAACGAGAGAAGTTTCTATGCGAGTTGTTTCCTCCAAGAATTCTTCGAGACTACGAAGCAATGTACAACACCGACGAAGTACCATTGGTATCATTACTCCCTCAACTGAAAGAATCTCCGACTATCCAGCGATGGGTTTACAAACTAGCATCTTTCCTGATCAAAATAAAAAATAACAGAAAATGAAAATACTATATATAATAAATAAGATGACCAATCTGGCAGGCATAGAAAGAATCCTAACCTGCAAGATGAATTATTTGTCTGAAAAACCAGATTACTCGGTTTTTCTGGTTACATACGAGCAACCAAACCAAGCACTTTCTTTCCAAATAAACAACAAAATATCATATCAACCCATAGATGCCCCCGTTCCTCAACGGGAAGGATATACCATATTTAAATGGATAAAAGCCTATTTCTCTGCAAGAAAAATCTTTAGATTTAAGTTATACAATTTGTTAGGAAACATCCACCCGGACATCGTCATCTGTACTGGTTATGCATATCCGATACTTGACATTATCATCGATTGCTCACGACAGATCAACGCAAAGATTATTATGGAGTCACATGTTAAGGGTGATACTGTCTCTATGAAAAAATACATCTTTAACCATACAATGGCACATCTGTTTTCTATTTGGGACTCCTATATTTTAAAGAAAGTCAGAAAGGCCGATTGTGTTGTTACATTGACCCACGAAGATAAGAATTTCTGGAAATCGTATGCCAAACGCATCGAGGTCATTCCCAATATATTGACGATTACGCCGAAAAAAGTCATTGACTATCGCACAAAACGCATCATTGCAGCAGGTCGCTATGTTCACCAGAAAGGCTTTGATATATTATTAGAAGCTTGGCACTTGATAAACAATAACATATCAGACTGGCACCTATATATCTTTGGGAATGAAAATAGAGAACCCTATCAGCAAATAGTAGACAAATATCAAATAAACCACAATACACACCTGATGGGGGCGACAAAAGACATTGCAGAGGAGTTTTCCAAGAGTTCCATATTTGTCTTGAGTTCCAGATTTGAAGGTTTTGGTCTTGTCCTAGCTGAAGCCATGAGTTGTGGACTCCCATGTGTCTCGTTTGATTGCCCATACGGACCACGAGATATTATAACCGACGGGGAAGACGGATTCCTAGTTAAAAACGGCAATGTTGAAGCTCTTTCAAAATCCATCGAACAACTTATGGTAGATGAGAGCCTGAGACAATCTATGGGAGAAAAAGCTATAATAAATGTCGCCCGTTATGACAGTAGTAACATTATGAATCGTTGGGAAGAACTATTTTCAAGTTTATAGGATAATATGGACATCAGTATCATCATGTACATATATAGCATTGAAAATTATCTTAAAAGATGAGTTGATAGTTGCTTTCCAAATATATACATTGTATACCAAAAATTGCCAATATGCCATTAAGGGGAAAAGAGCAACTAAATAAAAGCGTATCAAAGTATAGAACCAGCATCATGGGCATTTCAATGTTATCCATTATGTTGTTCCATCAAAATATAACAAGTGTTGTTCCTTTTAATTTTTTTCATATCTTTGGTTATTGGGGAGTAGATGCTTTTCTTTTTCTTTCCGGAATGGGGCTCGTACGTTCTATTGAGAGCAACTCTCTGCCAGTATTCTACAAACATAGGTTTTTCAGAATTGTCCCATGTTGTATTTTTTGTGGATTATTGAAATATTTATCATACAAATTTTTTTTCCTCCATAGTCCCATCTTGAGGGATGGACTTCATATTGGATGGCTGACTATTACTGGTCTTGATTTATGGTTTATACCCACAATTATTATTTTGTACTTGATCTCACCATTTCTATATCGATTACTTATCAAAAATACTTATTTAACAGTTATATTTATACTACTTGTATTTTTCTATAGTGGTTTTGTAATGAGTCCTGAAGTGGGCTTTAATTGGTTTTCTCCCATTGGAATTCTTGTATGGACAATAGCGCGAGTACCAGTTTTCGCGACAGGCATATTATTCGGGATAAAAAAATCTGTTTTTACAGGACGTCAGATTTTCATAAGTACAGTTTTCTTCTTTATTGCCATTTTTCTTAAACTTATGATTAGATTTGAATTATTGGGGGATTGGTGGCATACTTATGTACTTTTTTTCTTAGCATTTGGCCTTCCAGCTTTATTGGCAATAATTATACTATTTGTAGAAAGAATTCCTGAAGCACTGAATAAGGGAATAGATTTCTTCGGATCACATTCTTTGGAACTGTACCTCGTTCATGAATATGTCTTTAAGGCTTTTGAGATATCAATGAACAACAATTGGAAGTTCTTTTCTCTGTTAGTAAGTTTTAGTTTTTCAATCCTCACCGCACATCTATGCAAAATAGGATTAGAAAAATTAAAAGCATATTTCCATAATAAGGTGAATACATTTCTTGTTTAAAAACTAAAATTATATTATCTTTGCACAAAAAAAGTTATTCAATTCACTTACATATACACTATTCTTTCCTACAAACACCATCACCTCGATAATTTCGTTGGTAGGTTATTATAAAGATTGAGCATAAACTTATTCAATGATTCTTTCCAATCAACTTCATCACATCTATGGGAAAACAAAGATTATCATTTATTGATATCGCAAAAGGGATTGGTATTTTATTAGTAGTATGTAGCCATACTGAAGCCCATGATCTAATGGTGTGGTCAGTTTGTTTCTTTGTACCAATTTTCTATTTCTGCTCTGGATATATGACAACAGCTTCTTCATTAAATTGCCCAATAGCTCAAAATATGAAAAAGCGAGCGAGGAAATTATTAATTCCTTACTTATTTTTCAATTTACTTCTTTTATTATATTATCGACGTTGGTCTATTACCGGACTATATGGAATTCTTTATTCCCGTTATAGCTTTTTTCCTTTGGGATCCGACAATAATTTTGATTTATTTATTTGGGGAAATTATCCTATGTGGTTTATTACATCACTTTTAGTATCCTACTTTTTATATTATACTCTTCTCTTCAGTAAAAACAAAAGTTTAACAATCATCATTTATATGTGCTTAACATGGGGATTGTCACAACTCCCCATACTATTACCATGGAGTATTGATACTGCCTTTCTTTCTTCGCTTATCATGTACGCAGGTTATTATGCAAATAACTTCAATATAATTTCATTGGGGAAATATCATATTCTTCTATGCGTGTTAATATACTCGTTCTTATTATGTGTTGTAGGAGATATAAATTTATCTGTAAGACAATATGGTACTTCCTTTATCATTTACTACATCATGGCTATTCTTGGTTGTATAGTCTTATTATGGAGCTCAAAAAAAATAGAAAGAACATGGATTGGAAAACTCTTCGCTCTTTTCGGGAAACACTCGCTTACAATTTTCTGTGTTGAAATACTTTTTATCCGAGAAGCATCAATGGTATATTGCAAATTGACAAATGCAGATGAAGTTGGCATTCTTGGTGGTTCTTGTGGGATTGTCACAGCGTTGTTTGGCGGTACACTCTTATCTATGCTATTACATAAAAACGATTTCCTTAGGAAAGTGCTGTTTGGCTAACTAATTGTTGTTTCAAATTAATTACACAGAAACGAAATGGTAAAGAAAGTATACATCAAATTAATTATATTCTTATCAATTGTAATTTGTTTTTTATATATAGGATGTGTATTAAGAGACTATTATTCATATGCAGAAGAGACGATTCCTAAACCTACCAATTTAACTCTGTACCACGATACAATGACTGTCATCTTCATAGGTGACAGTTGGGCCGCATATCATTCTCAATATGATCAACATTTAGAAACATGCATAGAAAAAAAAGTCAAAAGACCAACTAAGGTAATATCAAAAGGTATTGTCGGTGCTAAAACAAAAACCATCTACACAGAAATGCATACATATTCTCCATCTGGTACTAAGGAGTTAATAGAACTTTCGCCCGACTATGCAATCGTGTCTGCAGGCATTAACGATGCCGTGGCCAAAATGGGTACTGCGAATTATTGCTACCATTATCAATTAATCATCAAAGAACTCCTCTCAGCAGGTATCAAACCAATCATTATGGATATGCCTCAGGTTGACTATACAGCCATCTATCAACGAGAGTCAATGATTGCCAAAATACGACATCACATATCAAGTTGGATAACAGGTGCTACGTTCTGGACTTTTGATAATTACCGAGTAGCCCTACAATCATTGATAAGCCAAGAAAAAATAAAGAATCACCTAATATATATTCCTGCATCAGAATGGAATCCGGAAGGATATGCAGATTCTCGTATGTTATACAAAGAAGATCATGTCCACCTTAACGAAAAAGGCTATTTGCTTCTCGACTCTTGTATCACATCAAATATCTATCATGATACGATGGCTACGCACGGTTCCCGGTAATATAATTCATAAGACCGGGCCATAGGCGTTTCAATACTATATACAAAAGAACACATAGCAATGTAATACAAACTACAGAAGTTAGATATAATAATACAAATACGATGTCCGACGATCCATCTATCCTCATAAAGATAGGCCTTAAAAAAGTTGTAAATGGATAATGAATACAAAAAACGAAGAAAGCAGACTTAGACAAAAAAGAAGAATAAAGATGATGACGGTATAAAAACTCACCTAAGAAAGAAATACAAAAGAAAGAGTTAGCGACTAGCGACAATCTATGAATAGGAAGTGTAAATGGGATAGGCACGTATAAATGTAGTACATCCAGGATTGTAAGAAAAAAGAAAGCACAGAAAAAAAGGACCATATTTTTATCGTATATCTCGATGGGATTCCTATCACAAATGGGGAAATAAGCGCCTAATGAAAACATCGTTAAACTCTGTAATGTATACGCACTATCATGGGCATTTATCCATAATAATCCGAAAGTAATAGGGAATAATAATTTCGTATATTTAACTATATAATATAAAATTGGTGAAAATATAACCAATATCATCAAATTACGAATATACCACAAAGGACAAAGCACAGGAGAGCCATTTCCATGATCCCAGACTCCCCTATCCCAAAATGCTCTTATATAATCTATCAATGTATAATCTGCCAGATTCTTTCCTACGATCATGACAGAATTACCTATAAACATAGAACAAAGAGATATACACAATATCAATCCATTAAAAAACAAATATGGTATTAATAGAGTATGAAATCGGCTCTGTATCTTTTGCGTATATGTTTTCTTACTATAATAAAGTAGAAGGCCCGAAATAAAGAAGAAAGCAGGTACGCCTGTTTCCCCAATCCATAGCGAGATTGGATAAATGAGGCGAAAATAGATATCATGCCCATTTGTTACTGCACTTGTAGAAGTATAGCAGTGTAGACAAATTATAAATAATATCAATGGAAATCTCAATGTTTCTATTGATATAGATAATCTATGAAAGAAAGAGTCTACTTGTTGATCCAAAATAGAGTAAGATATTTTATCGTTATTTTTCTGCAAAAATACAAAAAAAACAGAGAACAACTGCAATAACTCAAAAAAAAATAATATCTTTGCAAAAATATATCACTAGTGTCTATTAATATATGTTAATCGTATATAAATTCAATTTCAAGCTGCCCGTCATCAAGTTCATCCTCGTCCTCACTCGAGGTGAAAAGCTCCATGATGTCATCCTTGGTAAGCAGGGAACTGCCCAGGATGCGCATAACCTGCATGATGGGGCGTCCAAGCTTGAGGTCGTGCTCAATGATTCCGATGAGACAGTATGTGAT
>JAEEGL013970262.1_pt1 | contig 15800 bp, 13 predicted proteins | sample 9134231 | NCBI WGS metagenome assembly JAEEGL01 (sample SAMN16246548, study PRJNA631951) | gut metagenome | biome: gut microbiome; feature: rumen; material: fiber-attached | host: Bos | place: Iran: Karaj | collected 2018-10
CACCACCACACATCACTAATGGAGAGATCCAGGCTCCTCAACCTCATCCGGGGCCCCGGTTTTTCCACGGAACGACGCAACCCCCCCATCGCTCGCTTTCCTGAAGCCGGGGTTTCCGCCAACGTCCACTACAAACCCCTGCCCCTTCTCACCGCCTACCATGCCCTCGGCTGGGACATTGCCGCCTTTCCCAACGCCTTCGACTACTACCGCAACCTCCTCTCCCTCCCGCTCCACACCCGCCTCTCCGACGACGATGTCGCCTTTGTCTGCGACAACCTCGCTCGCGCCCTCCGCTGATTCCGCCCGATGCCTGATACCCTCCAGCAAACCTTCTCCATCGGCGAAACGGTCGCCGTCGAGTTCAAACGCTGCGGCAACGGCATCCCTCCAGACACCTTCGAAACCGTCTGCGCCTTCCTCAACCGCTTCGGCGGCGATATCTATTTCGGTGTTCTCGACGATGGTTCCGGCGTCCGCAAGCTCTTCAAGTATTCCCGCCCCTTCGCCGGCTCCGATCCATCTCTCCTCGAAGGAGATATATTCCAAACCTCCCTTGCTCTCTCCTCAGATTGGTTCGTCTCCGAAGCCCCTCCGAACGATGGGATAAACACCATTGTCCCGATAAATGACGGGATAAATGATGGAACAAATGATGGGATACACAAAGCCATCCTCACGGCCATCAAGAACTCCCCCGGAATCAACATTCCTGCACTTTGTTTGGCTCTCGGCAAAAGTTCCGCCACGCTGGAACGCGCCGTCGCCCATTTGAGAAACCAAGGATTCGTCGAACACCGCGGCAGCAAGAAAACCGGCGGCTACCACCTCGTCGCCGCACCAGCACATACTCCACCTGCCCTCACGCTTCCTCCTCCTCCCCCCCCAGGCCCTCCATGTTGAAGCATTGGCAAGACCTTCCCCCGTCCATGCAGCTCCCCGAAGTGGAACCCTACTGGCGCATCCTGGACGCCCGGCGCGGGCAATTGGCTTTGAAGCGCTTGTTCGATTTTTCGGCCGCCGCGGTTTTGCTTCTCGTTTTGGCGTTGCCTATCGCGCTCGTCGCCATCCTGGTCAAGGCCACGTCCCCGGGCCCTGTCTTCTACCGCCAGGCAAGGGTTACCACCAACGGGAAACTCTTCCGCATCCACAAATTCCGCACCATGGTCGCCGGTGCCGACCGCATGGGCCCCGCCATCACCGTCCAGGCGGATGCCCGTATCACGAAAGTCGGCGCCTTCCTCCGCAAATACCGCCTCGACGAACTCCCCCAGTTGCTCGATGTCCTCTCGGGCGACATGTCATTCGTCGGGACCCGCCCCGAGGCGGTCAAGTATGTCAACGCCTATCCACCCGAATACCGGGCTACGCTCCTCCTTCCCGCCGGCATCACCTCAGAGGCCTCCATCCGCTACAAGGACGAAGCCGCGCTCCTTGAATCCGCGGAGGACACGGACAAGGTTTACATGGAAGAGGTCCTCCCTGGCAAAATGGCATGGAATCTTTCCGCCCTCCGGGATTTCGGTTTTCTTCCCGAGTTGGCCACCATGTGGCACACCTTCCTGGCCGTCGCTGGCAGCCATCCCGCCCCCGGAACGCCCCCCAACCCGCCCACCGCCCCAAACCGCCCCGCCTGACCCCATGCCCCCCCTGCCTCCATATTCCGTTTTGATGTGCGTCTGCGGAAAGGATTCTCCCGATGCCTTCGCGCTGGCCTTGGACAGCATGTTGGCCCAAACCCACCCCACGGACGACATCGTCCTCGTCTTGGACGGACCCATTCCCTCAGAACTCTCCCGTGTGTTGGAAGAACGCATGGCCCGTGCGCCATCGATTGTCCCCGTCCCGCTTCAGGCCAACGTCGGTCTAGGAGCCGCCCTCAACGAAGGCCTGAAGCATTGCAGGCACGACCTGGTGGCGCGCATGGACGCCGACGACATTTCCCTCCCCGAGCGCTGCGAGCGGCTGGCGGGGGCTTTTGCGGAAAAGCCCGGCCTTGCCGTCGTCGGCTCTCCCGTCCTCGAATTCGTCGGTTCGCCCGACAACGTCGTCGGACGGCATGACGTTCCCCTCGCCAACGACGAAATCCACCGCTTCGCCAAGCGCCGCGACCCCTTTGCCCATCCGGCCGTCATGTTCAGAAAATCCACCATCCTCCGAGTCGGCGGTTATGCCTCCTACCGCAAAAACCAGGACACCGACCTGTGGCTCCGGCTGCTCGCGACCGGAGTCGAGTGCCGGAATCTCCCGGAGCCCCTTCTCCTCTTCCGCTTCGACGAAAACACCTACCGCAAGCGCAAATCCTGGCTCAACACCAAAAACCTGCTGGCCATCCGCCACAAGGCCTGGAAAAGCGGTTTCACGACATTCCCGGAATTCCTCTCCGTCGCCGTGGCGCAATTGGCCGTCTTTGCCCTGCCGGTCGGTTTCACCAAATTCCTGTACAAGACCTTTTTGAGGAAATGACCGGCATGGGCCTTGAACAGACCATCAACTACCACCTGAACAAGCACCCCGCCCTCAAGCGTGGCGTCAAACGGGCCTACCAGCGCGCCATGGTCGCCCTCACCCGCCCTCCCCGTTGCCGGGGGCCGGTCGTCCGCCTTTCCCCGGACGACCCCGCCCGCGAGTATTTCTTCGGCTATTACGACAAATCCCCCTGGAATGCCACCGGGCGCCTTGTCCTGTGCCACCGCGCCGCGGACACGTGGTCGGCCCCGGATTCCACCCAAAAGGCCGACATCCTCCTCATCGACACCGCCCTCCCCGAATCCGATCCGGGCCGGGTCCGCGCCATCGCCGCGACCACGTCGTGGAACGTCCAGCAGGGGTGCATGCTCCAATGGCTCGGCCCCGATTTTTCCTCCCGCATCCTCTACAACGATTTCCGCGGCAGCCGGTTCGTCTCCGTCGTCCACGACATCGCCACCGGGGCTGAGACCCTCCTTCCCGCCCCGGTCTACACCGTCTCCGCCGACGGGACCACCGCCCTCACCCTCGATTTCGCCCGCCTCCACAACCTCCGCCCGGGCTACGGCTACGCGAATCTCCCCGAGGCCACCCGGGATGTCCCGCTCCCCGACGCCCCCTCCGTCTGGAAAATCGACATTCCCTCCGCGACCGTCGCCCCCCTCCTTTCCTACAAGGACTTCGCCACGTTCCAACCCCGCCCCGAAATGCTCCTCCCCGGCACCGTCCACAAAGTCAACCACCTCATGCTCTCGCCCAATGGCCAGCGGTTCATGGTCCTCTACCGCTGGTTCGTCGGCCAGCGCAAGTACACCCGCCTCGTTACCTGCAACACCGACGGCTCCGGCATGTACCTGCTTTCTGACGACGACATGGTCAGCCACTGCTTCTGGAAAGACGATTTCCGCATCCTCGCCTTCGAAAACAAGCGCACCGGCGGCCCCGGCTATTACCTCATGACCGACCGCACCCCCGACTACCACCGCTGCTGGCCGACCCTTTCCGGAGACGGACACCCCAGCTATTCCCCCGACGGCGGCGCCATTGTCACCGACTCCTATCCCGACCGCGCCCGCGTCCAGTCCCTGTTCCTGATGGAGGACGAGGATTCCCCGCCCCGCACCCTCGCCCGCGTCTTCGCCCCCTTCAAGTACGACAACGACACCCGTTGCGACCTCCACCCCCGCTGGAAACGCGACGGCTCCCAAATCGCCTTCGATGCCGTGTTCGAGGGGCACCGCGGGCTGTATCTCGTCCCCGCGCGCGGGCCGCAACCCCCGGAGGAAGGTCGCCCATGAATGAATTGGTTTCCGTCGTGACCCCCACCCACAAACGCGGCGACACCCTCCTGCGGGCCGTGGCAAGCGTCCTGTGCCAATCCTACGCCAACATCGAAATGCTGGTCGTGGACGACAACGAACCCGGCGATTCGTTCAGCCGGGAAACGCAGCGCCTCCTGTCCACCGTCAGCGACCCGCGCGTGCGGTACGTCTCCCAGAAAAAGCACATCAACGGCGCGGCCGCGAGGAATGCCGGGATCCGCGCCGCCCGCGGTGCCTATGTCGCCTTCCTGGACGACGACGACGAATGGTTCCCGGAGAAAGTGGAAAAACAGGTCCGCTTCCTGGAAGAGCGCGGGGTCCATGGCGTGTCCTGCCTCTACGAACTCTTCCTGGACGGCCGCCTGGACCGGAAGGGCCCCTTCATCCCGGACGACAACCTGCTTTTCGACATCCTGTCCCGGAAAGTCCAGATCATGGCCGGATCGTCCTTCCTCTGCCTGAAAACGGCCTTGGTGGAATCGGGCATGTTCGACGAACAGTTCACCCGGCACCAGGACTTGCAGATGCTCGTCGATTTCCTTTCCAAACACCGCATGGCCGTCCTCCCCGAATATCTGGTCCGCATCCATGCGGATTCCACGAGCAACCACCCCCCTGTCCGCGCCATGGCGGAAATCAAGAAACAGTTTTTGTCCGCCATGCACGCGCGGATTGCCGCTTTGCCCCCGTCCCGGCAACGCCGCATCCGCGCCGCCCATTGGTTCGAAATCGTCGTGGCGGCCATGAAAGCGAAAGATTTCCCCTTTGCATTGCGTTACCTGCTGAAAATCGGCTTCTGTCCGCAGGCTTACGCGGACGTTTGGAAACGCTACCTCGACCGCAGGCCGAAGGGACAAACCACGGAGGAACAACGATGAAACTGTACGAAGAATTGGTCGCCGGCCATGAATCGCTCGCCCTGGTCGGGCTCGGCTATGTCGGCATGCCCATTGCCGTGGCTTTCGCGAAGAAGGGTCTCAAGGTCATCGGCTTCGATCTGAACGCGGAAAAAATCCGCCTCTACCAATCGGGGATCGATCCGACCAAGGAAGTCGGTGACGAAGCCATTGCGCAAACCACCGTCCGCTTCACATCAGACGAAAAGGAACTCAAAAACGCCAAGTTCGTCATCGTGGCCGTTCCCACCCCCGTCAACACCGACCACACGCCGGATCTCACCCCCGTCATCGGCGCTTCCGAAATCGTCGGCCGCAACCTCGCTCCCGGTTCCATCGTGGTCTACGAATCCACCGTCTATCCCGGCTGCACCGAAGACGTCTGCATCCCCATCCTCGAAAAGCAGAGCGGCCTCCGTTGCGGCGTCGACTTCAAGGTTGGCTACAGCCCCGAGCGCATCAACCCGGGCGACAAGGTCCACCGTCTCGAAAACATCCACAAGATTGTTTCCGGCATTGACGCCGAAAGCCTGGCGGAAATCAAGGCGGTCTATGACCTGGTCGTCGAAGTGGGCACCCACCCCGTGTCCAACTTGCGCACGGCCGAAGCGGTCAAGGTCGTCGAAAACAGCCAGCGCGACATCAACATCGCGTTCATGAACGAACTCGCCATGGTGTTCGACCGGATGGACATCGATACCAACGAAGTGGTTGACGGCATGAACACCAAGTGGAACGCCCTCGGCTTCCGCCCCGGCCTCGTCGGTGGCCATTGCATCGGCGTGGACCCCTATTATTTCACCTATCAGGCCGAAAAACTCGGCTACCACAGCCAAATCGTCCTGAACGGCCGCATCGTCAACGACTCCATGCCCGCCTATGTGGCCGAAGCGGCCATCCTGAAAATGGTCGAAGCCGGGCTGGCCCCCAAAAAAGCAAAGGTCGTCATCCTCGGCCTGACGTTCAAGGAGAATTGCCCCGACACCCGCAACAGCAAAGTGGCGGACATCGTCAAGCACTTGGGCCATTACGGCATATCCCCCGTCGTGATCGACCCGTGGGCTTCCGAACGGGATGCCATGCGCGAATACGGCATTTCCCTCGCCCCCATGGAGGAGGCGAGCGGCGCGGATTGCGTGATTTTCGCAGTGGCCCACGACAGCTTCCGCGCCCTCTCCTTCGACGACGTGAAGAAGATGTTCAAGGACAGGCCGGATTCCGAAAAAGTGCTGCTCGATGTCAAGGGCGTCTTCCCCGTGCACGTCCTGCGCGCTTCCGGCATGAAGTGGTGGAGGCTGTAGGTGCCGCGCCGCCCGTCGGGACAAGCCCCTCCCTTTTCCATGAACTCCGCGACACGGAAATGAAAGCGCAAACCAACAGTTTCAACGACCGCTTGGTTTTTACCGTCGGCTTCCTGTATTTCGCCGTCAGCAACATCAGCAGGATGTTGCTGCTGGCCGGCATCCCGCGGCAAGTCCCCTATGCGGTTTTTTTCATCCTGCTGGGCATCTTTTTCCTCAAAAACCTCAAGTCCATTGTTTGGGTGGATTTCCTCTACCATGCCGCCGTGGGGTGGATGGTGGTCCATGGCGTCCTGAAGTACGCCCAGTACACCAACGGAACGGAATATGTCCTTTCCGTTCTCGTCCTCTTCGTTCCCGCATACATGTTTTTCCGCCTCTTCGCCCTGCGTGGCGATGTCCTGGAAAAATGCTTTGTCGCGGCCGCCTGGTTTGCCGCCCTGTACCTGTTGCCCTACTACGCGTTTTTCATCCACGGCAATTCCTCCGTGAGCTACAGCATGCCCTATGCGTACTGGATTTCCTTCCCGATCTGCGTTTTTGCCCGCAAGTATTGGGAAACCCGGAAAATCGTCTACCTCCTCTTCGCCCTGGTCATGTATGCGACATTGGCTCTCTCGGGGTGCCGCGGGGCCCTTTTGCTGACCACGCTGTTCGTTGCATTCGACATCCTGGGGCAGTGGAACCAGCGCCTTACGAACAAAAACATCCTGTGCATCATCCTGGTCGTCTTGGCGGCAACGGCCCTCCTGGCGAACCTGGACTCGGTTTTGTCGTTTCTCGGTCAGTATTCCGACACGAGCCGGAACATCCGGAAACTGCTGGAGGGGAATTACCTGGTTTCGACCACCCGGGAGCCGATCTACGAAAAATGCCAGCTGTTGCTGGACAACCAACCGGAAGGGTACGGGCCTTTCGCTTCAAGGTGGCTGATTCCCGACCACAACTATCCCCACTCCCTGCGCTATGAACTGCAGCTGGACTTCGGCAAGATGGTCGGAGGGACCATTTTCGTGCTGTTGTGGGCCGTCACGGTGTTCAACATGCTGGCCTACCGCAAAACGAAGCTGTCCCTTGTCGTGAATTACCTGGCCATTGTCGGGATGGGCTCGTTGATCGTGTCCTCCTCCTATTACTACGAAATCTACGTGCCGGCGATGATCGGCCTTTTTGTCAGCCATGCCTGTGCCTCCGCCGGCGGCCGCCGGCTTCCCACCCGTCCGACGGCGGCCCCGCAGGGGGAACTGCCGCCGGAGAAAGGGCCGGAGTCCAATGCGGGGTAAACTGGCCGTTTTCAATACGGGTTGCGCCATCCTGCAGGAATTCGTCGGGATAGCCTGTGCCTTCATCCTGCCCCGCCTGGTCTTGGAGGCGTTCGGCTCGACCTACAACGGCATCATGTCCTCCATCACCCAGTTCCTGGGTTGTGCCGTGCTGCTCCGCGCTGGCATCGGCGGGGCCACCCGGGCCGCCCTCTACGGCCCCCTCGCCCAAAACGACCGTCCCCGCGTCAACGCCCTCATGGGTGCCACCGTGCGCTACATGCGGAAGGTCGCCGTTTTGCTGGGCCTCATGATCCTCGCGTTCGCCTGCCTCTACCCCTTTCTGGTCCTGGACGAATTCGGGTGGTTCTTTTCCTTTTCCCTCTTCCTGATCATCGGGATTTCGACCTTCGCGGAAACGCTGTTCGGCATCTCGAACCTGATTTTCCTCCAGGCGAACCAGCAATTGTACGTTCCCTTGCTGGCCCGGATCGTTTCAACGATCCTGAACACGGTCCTGTCCGTCGTCCTGATCAAGCTCGGCTGCTCGATCCATGTCGTCAAACTGGGCAGCGCCGCCGCGTTTTGCCTGGAACCCCTCGCCCTGCACCTGTATGTCAGGCACCGCTACCGCCTCGACACGTCGGTCGCGCCGGACAACGGCGCCATCCGCCAAAGGTGGGATGCGTTTTTCCACCAGATTGCGGGCTTCGCCATGGGCAACACCGGTATCATCGTCTTGACCGCCATGGTGCCCATGTCCGAAGTCTCGGTCTACTCCGTGTACAACCTGGTCGCGACGGGCATCCGCAAGCTGGTCCTGAATTTCACGAACGGCCTGGAGGCCGCTTTCGGCAACATGATGGCCGCCGACGGGAAGGATGTCCTGCGGACCAATTTCCGTCTCATGCAGTTCATCGTCATGTCGGCGGCCGTCGTCGTCTATTCGACGGCGTTTCTGCTGGTCCTCGACTTCGTGTCGCTCTACGTGCGGGGGATCACGGACGCGGACTACCACCGCCCCCTTTTCGCCGCGGTCCTGCTCGCGGGACAGTTCTTCCAGTGCGTGCGGCAGCCCTGCCAGGTCCTCGTGCAGGCCGGGGGGTACTACCGGCGCACCCGGAACGGCGCCATCGCCGAACCGATCCTGAACATCGTCGTATCCGTCGCCGCCGTCTTGGAATTCGGATTGGTCGGCGCCGTGCTGGGAGCGCTGGTGGCGACCGTGTTCCGGACTTTCCAGTTCGCCTGGTTTGTCTCCCGGCACGTGCTGTCGGGGGCGCTCCGCGCCCTGCTGGGCGACCTTGTGCTGGCGGCGGCCGACTTCGCTTTGATTTGCATCGTCTGCCGCTCCCTGGCCCTGCCCGCGCCGGCATCCTACGGCCAGTGGGTGCTCCATGCCTTGCTCGTGGGTTCCGTCGCCGCGGGGACGGTATTGGCCACGGGGATTGTTTTCCACCGGCGGGAATGCCTTGGACTCTGGAAGAAACTGGCCCGCATCGTCCATCCGCGGAAACGGGAGTGTGCTGCATGAAGAAGATCGGACTCGTGACGCTCTACAACTCGGACAACTACGGGGCCATGTTGCAGGCCTACGCCCTGCAAACCACCATCCGCAATCTCGGCTGCGGGTGCGAAATCGTCCAGCACGACCGTTTCGGGGTCCCCCTCCGGCACGAACGGAAAACCCGCCGGGACAAAATCAACGACAACCTCCAGTACTTCAGGATGTCCCTCCGGCATCCCCGCGTCCTGACTTATTTCTGGCAGGCATGGGACAAACGCCTCAAGCGGGATCTCAAGCGGAACACGGCGCGCTGCCGGGAATTCCGCCGGGATTTTTTCACGGCCCTCTCTCCCGTTTTCTACAACTCCATCCAGCAGGTTCGGGATGACCCGCCCCGCTGCGACGCGTTCGTCTGCGGAAGCGACCAAATCTGGAATCCCGCCCGCTTCGAGGGGGCCGCCCCGTTCTTCCTCGATTTCGGCGGGGACGATGTCGGGCGGATTGCGTACGCCCCCAGCCTGGCCGTCGACCGGATTCCCGAATCCATGCGCCCCCAATACAAAAAATGGCTCGGCCGCTTCCAGTCCGTGTCCGTCCGCGAGCGCACCGGCTGCGACGCCATCGAAGAGGCGACCGGCATCAAGCCACGTTGCGTGCTGGACCCGACCTTCCTCCTGGACCGGGTGGAATGGGCCGCCCTCGCCGAGGAAGACCCCAACCGCCGCCGGAAATACGTCTTTTGCTATTTCCTCGGAAAGGAAAACTTCATCGCCGCCTACGACGCGATCCGCAAGGTCGCCAAACGGCTGGATGCCGACATCGTCGTCCTCCCGAAAGGCCGCCATTCCCTGGCCAAGGGGCTTTGCCCCGCCGACCAGCTCTGCGGGCCGCGCGCATTCCTCGGCTACATCAAGAACGCGGCGTACGTCCTGACCGATTCGTTCCACGGCACGGCCCTGGCCCTCAACTTCCGCAAGGATTTCGGCGTGTTCCGCGGCCGCGCCAATTCTTCGTTCGTCCACAAGTTCGTGCGGATCCAGAACATCCTGGATGCCTTGGACCTGGGCGGACGCGCGTTTTCGCAGGGGGATCCCCCTCCCATGGCCCCCGTCGATTACGCCTCCGCGGCACCCAAGCTCGACGCGCTGGTCCGGGAATCCAGGACCTTCCTGGCAGACGCCCTCTCCTCCGTCCGTGAACTCCCGCGGACGCGGCCCGGCCCCGACATCTCCGCCCCCCCCCCGTGCAGCGGGTGTTCGGCCTGCGCGGCGGTCTGCCCCGTGGGGGCGCTCGCCATGCAAAAGGACGCCGCCGGCTTCTGGCGACCGGTCCTCGACAAGGGCAAGTGCGTCGCATGCGGCGCATGCGCGAAAGCCTGCCCCGTCCGGACGCCACCCGCCCTACCGGCGTCCCGACCGCAGTATTACGCCTTTTACGCCAAGGACAAACAGCTCCGCGCCGCGGGTTCTTCCGGGAACGCCTTCGGCGTCTTCGCAAACCAGTGCCTCGCCACGGGGAACGGCGTGGTGTATGGCTCCGCCATGAATCCGGACCTCTACGGGGCCTCCTGCAAAAGCACCGACGAAGTCCCCCTTTCCGCCCTGCAGAAATCCAAGTATTTCGAAAGCCGCATGGAGGACGCCATCCGGCGCGTCCAAAAGGATGTCCGCGCCGGGCGGAACGTCCTCTTCTGCGGAACCCCCTGCCAGGCCGCGGCCGTCCGTTCCGTCCTGGGCAGCCCGGAGAACCTGCTCCTCTGCGATTTCATCTGCCACGGCGTTCCCTCGGCGGACTGGTTCAAGCGTTACCTCCTCCAGATGGAGCGGCGCTTCGGGGCCAAGGCCGTCAAGGTGGACTTCCGCTCGAAACTCATGGGATGGACCCCGCTTGTCATGGAAGTCCGGTTCGCCAACGGGAAGGCTTCCACGAAAACCAATTTCGGGGATCCCTTCCTCGTCGATTTCGGCCACAACAACCATTTGCGCGAGGGTTGCTACGGCTGCAACCAGATCGTCAGGAGCCTGGCCGACCTCTCCATCGGCGACTATTGGGCCAACAAGCAGAAGAAACAGCTCCCCGACACGAACGAGGGCATTTCGGTCGTCCGCGTCAACACACCGCTGGGCCAACGCTTCTTCGATCAATTCCGCGACCTCCCGGATGTGTTCGCGGAGGAACTGGCGGCCGCGGACGTCGACGAAACCTTCGTCTTCCGGACCCGTCCGTTGCCCAAGACCCACGATGTCTATCCGGCGGAGTTCCCCATGCACCCTACAAGGAACTTGAAAGAGAAGCTTCTTTTCCTGTATTTTGAGATTTACCGCAGGAAACTGGTCCACCGCCTGTGAAGATTCCGGGGCCGTGTTTTGGGTGCCTTGAAAGGATGAATGCATGAAAAACTTCGTTTTGGTTTCAAAAGACGCGATGTGCACGGACTACCTTCCCACCTACGGGAACACGCGCTGGAAAACCCCCAACATCGACGCCATCGCCGCCCAAGGAACGGTTTTCCGCAACCACTACACCGCCGCCCCCTCCACCATCATGACCTTCCATGCCATGTGCATGGGCATCTGCCCCCACGAAACGAAATACGAAATGTATGAGAAGATCCACGAGCGGGTCGAAGGCCCCACGGCATTCACCCGCCTGCGCGAAAAGGGGTTCGAGTGCCACATCGTCTGGGACGAGATGTGGATGAACATCTTCAACTACTACGACTATTTCCGCGACGACGTGGCCATCCATTCGCTCCAGGGCCTCCGTCAGGGCGTCGGGGCCCATTACGTCCACAAGGGTTTCTTGGTCCCGGACCCCGCCAAGACGGAAATGGCCTGGAATCTCGTCAAGCGCGAACTCGATGGCATTTTCTCCCGGAAGGGGCCGATTTTCCTTTGGATCCATTTCCCCCACGTCATCAACGGGTCCGTCTCCTACGGGAGCGACATCGAGGTTTTCGACCGTTTTGTGGGCATGGTCCGGGAGTACGCCGACGACGACCGCATCGCCATCACGGCCGACCACGGCAACCAGAACGGGCACCGGGGGAAAATCGGCTACGCGTTCGACGTCTACCAGGAATCGGCGAGGATTCCATTGATTACGCCACGCATCGGGACCAACGCCGAATGGCTGAAACCGACCAGCAACATCGACATCTTCGACATCGTGTTCGGCCACGTCCCGGAGCGGGAATTCATCTACGTTGACACGGCCTACAGGGCCCAGCGCCACCGGAAACTGGCCATTGTCCGCGACCGTTTCAAATACATCTACAACAAGGATTCCGGCCGGGAGGAACTGTACGACCTGGAGTTCGACCCGAACGAGCAGTTTTCCGTCATGGAAGACTACGTCTACGACCCGGACCGCAAGATCCGCGCCCCCTCCCGGGAGCTGTATTACTACCCCTCTTGGGACGAACTGCCCGAAATACGGCGGCTGCTGCGCGCGGAAAAGGACAGGATATGGAAAAACGGAAGCTGGCCGGTCGTCCTGAAAAGCGCGGCCAAGGACTGGGTCCGCCCTTTGTACGCGCGGTTGAGCAAGAAAAAGATCGCGAACCAGCCATGACCGTGTCCGTGAATGCCGGGAGAACGGGGATGCACCTGCAAAAACTGTCCGCGGACGACGGCGAAGCCGTTTACCGCATGTTGCAGGATATCGGAACCTGCGAAAACTCGTTCACCAATCCCGTTCGGGGAATGGGGATCGAAGAGTACAAAAAGTGGCTTGCGCAGCAGGAAGCATGGAGCGAAGGCCGCAATCTGCCCGATGGCTACGTGGCGCAGACAATCTACTGGCTGGTGGATGGCGGCGTTCCCGTCGGCATCGGCAAGATCCGCCACGCCCTGACGCCGGAATCGCGGGAGTTCGGCGGCAATGTCGGGTATGCCGTCGCCTCCTCCCGCCGGGGCCGCGGATACGGCAAGGCACTCCTCGGCCTCCTGCTCGGCGAGGCGAGGAAGATGGAACTCGCCGAAATCCTCCTGACGGTCGACAAAGGCAACATCGCCTCCAAAACCGTGGTGGAGGCCAATGGCGGGATTCTCGTCCGCGAGAATCCCGAACGCTGGTATTTCCGCGTGCCGTGAGGAACATGGACGCAACTGGCCGGAACTCGTGAAAGCATAGGGAGAACGGAAAATGTATTACTTGGATTCCAGGGTGGAAAACCTGCACCGGATCTTCGACCAGAACGAACGCAAGGGCTACCTGCGCCTCGATCTCAACGAGAATCCCGGCGGACTTCCGGAAGCATTCATCCGGAAAGTCCTGGACGGCATCACCCCGCAGTTCGTGGCGCAATACCCGGAAACCCTCCACTTCACCGAAGTGCTGGCCCGGTTCCTCGGCACGGACATTTCGCACCTGTGCCTGGTCAACGGTTCCGCCGAAGGCATCCGCTACGTCATCCAGGCCTTCACCTCCCCGAACGGCCGGATCGTCGGGGTGGTCCCCTCCTATTTCATGTTCCAAGTGTATTCGGAGATGTACGGTCGGAACTTCGTGAAAGTCCCCTACAACGACGACCTGACCATGGACGTGGGGAACATCATCGCCCGCATGACGGACGACACGCAGCTCCTCATCCTCCTGAATCCGAACAACCCCATGGGGAACGTCTATTCGGACGCGGAATTCGAACGGATCATGGCGGTCGCCCGGGCCAAGCAAATCAACGTGCTCGTCGACGAGGCGTACCATTACTTCTACCCGAAGACCTTCATCAAGTACGCCCTGGAGGGTGAACACGTTTTCGTCACGCGGACCTTTTCCAAGCTCTTTTCGATGGCCGGCTGCCGACTCGGCTACGTCGCCGGATGGCCCGAAGGCGTCAAGATGGTCCAGAAGCTCTGCACCCCTCACAACACCAACGCCTTCGCGATGAAATTCGCCGAAGAGCTCATCACCACCCCGGGGATGCTCGAACAGCTGGTGGCGGACTTCACCGAGGGCCGGGGCTGGCTCGTCGCGGCCCTCGACGCCAACGGCTACCCCCACAAGGGCGAGGCGGGCAACTTCATCTTCATCAAGCCGAAGACGGACGCCCGGAGCATCGTGGACCGCATGAAGGGCGAAAAGAAAATCCTGATCAAGGCCTACCCGGGCGTGGGCGAATTCGGGGACTGCCTGCGGGTGTCGATCGGCGCAAGGGAATACATGGAGCGCTTCATGGAAGCCTTGCTGGAACTGGACCGCTGAAAGGGACGGAGACGCCATGATCAAGGTCATCACCTACGGCACGTACGATTTGCTCCACTTCGGGCACGTCCGCCTCCTGGAACGGGCCAAGGCGCTGGGGGATTACCTGATCGTCGGCATCACGAGCGACGATTACGACAAGACCCGGGGCAAAATCAACAACCAGCAGTCGCTGGCCGAGCGCATCGCCGCCGTCAAGGCCACGGGGCTGGCGGACGAAATCGTCATAGAGGAATACGAGGGGCAGAAGATCGACGACATCCGTCGGCTCGGCGTCGACATCTTCACCGTCGGTTCCGACTGGGCCGGCAAGTTCGACTACCTGAACGAGTATTGCCAGGTCATCTACCTCCCCCGCACGGAAGGCGTTTCGAGCTCCGAGGTGCGGGCCGAAAAACGGAAACTCCGCATTGGGCTCGTCGGGCAGGAAGTGTTCACGGCCAAATTCGTGAACGAATGCAAGTTCGTGAACGGCGTCGAGGTCGCGGGGTTCTGCGCCCCGGGACAAGACCCAGAGCCGGAGGTCGCGGATTTGTACCACACCGAGGATTACGCCGAACTGCTTGGAAAAGTGGATGCCGTCTACGTGATCTCGCTGCCGGAACAGCATTACGCCCATGCGAAGCAGGCCCTGCTGGCGGGGAAACACGTCCTCTGCGAATCCCCCGTCGCCTGCACCCGGGAACAGTGCAAAGAGCTGTTCCGGCTGGCCGCCGAAAAACAACTCATCCTCATGAACGCCATCAAGCCGGCCTACTCGACGGCCTACGAACGGCTCCTCCTGCTGGCGAAAAGCGGCCGGATCGGCAAAATCGTGTCGGTCGACGCCGTGTGCACGAGCCTGCGGGACGGCTTTTCCGTCGAAGGGACGGATTTGGCAGGAAAATGGAACAGCGTCTGCAGCTGGGGGCCACTGGCCATGCTCCCGGTGTTCCAACTCTTCGGGACGCAATACGGCACCAAAACCTTCCACACGATGTTCCGGGACAAAAAGGCGAACGTCGACGCCTTCACGAAAATCGACTTCGCGTATCCGTCCGGCGTCGCGTCGGTCAAGGTCGCCAAGGGCGCGAAGGCCGAAGGCGAACTGGTGATTGCCGGGACCCAAGGGTACATCTACGTTCCCGCCCCTTGGTGGAAAACCGATTACTTCGAAGTCCGGTACGAGAAACAGGAAGACAACAAGCGGTTTTTCTACCAACTCGACGGCGAAGGCATCCGCTACGAAATCGTGGCCTTCGCGAAGGCCATCGAATCCGGCAAGGACATGAGCTACGTCTCCAAAGAGATTTCCGAAGCCATTTCCGGCGTGATCGAAGACTTCAACCTCCGCATCGGAATGACGGAAATCCAACCTTGACCCCTGCACCCCACCGGGGGGATGAATGCCGGCGGGGTGCGGGCATCTTGTCCGCAAGGCCAACCGACAGTAGCCCGAGTTTCCATATTCGCCCCCATTTCCAACTTTTTTCAGGGGGGAGGCAGTGGAGTTTTCTATGAAATTCGCATGTCCGGCCTCCCGAAAACCGCCAAAACGGCGTGTAGTGAAGACCTACCCTCTTGCGTCACCGAAGGGACGTGCGAGAATGCCCCCATGTTTCTGCGAGCCATCAAACGACACAAGGACGGAAAGCTCCATCTCTACTGGACGCTGGTCGAGAACGTTCGCGTCGGGCGGCGCGTGTTCCAACGGCGGGCGCTGTATCTCGGCGAACTGAACGATTCGCAGCGGGCGGAATGGCAGCGGGCCATCGAGGCGTTCGACGAAAAGGGGCGCGCCCGCCAGCTCAAGCTCTTCCCGGCCGACCGTGCGCCCGCGGAGGACGGCGGCGGGAACA
>JAEEGL017333129.1_pt1 | contig 15800 bp, 9 predicted proteins | sample 9134231 | NCBI WGS metagenome assembly JAEEGL01 (sample SAMN16246548, study PRJNA631951) | gut metagenome | biome: gut microbiome; feature: rumen; material: fiber-attached | host: Bos | place: Iran: Karaj | collected 2018-10
CTATACGGAGGAGCTGTTCAGATAAGCCTCCTGCTCCGGCGTGAGACTGTCGATCCTCTTTCCGAGGAACGCCAGCTTGCGCTCGGCGACCTCGATGTCGACCTCGCGGGGAACGTCGATCAGAAGCTCGCTCAGCTTACCCTCGTTCTCGACGAGGTACTTCGCCGAAAGCGCCTGGATGGCGAAGCTCATGTCCATTATCTCGGCGGGATGTCCGTCGCCGGCCGCCAGATTCACGAGTCTGCCCTCCGCGAGGACGTATATGTGCTTTCCGTTAGGAAGCGTATATCCCATTATGTTGTTCCTCATCTCCTGCGCGTCCTCAGCGATCTCGCGGAGCCTCTTCATGTCGATCTCGACGTCGAAATGGCCCGCGTTGCAGAGCACGGCGCCCTCCTTCATGCGAAGGAACGCCTCCTCGCCTATAACGCCGCAGCAGCCGGTAACGGTGACGAATATGTCTCCTTCGGCGGCCGCGTCGATCATCGGCATGACCTCGAAGCCGTCCATCACGGCCTCGATCGCCCTTACCGGATCGATCTCGGTGACTATGACCTTGGCGCCCTGACCCTTGGCGCGCATCGATACGCCCTTTCCGCACCATCCGTAGCCGGCGACGACAACAGTCTTTCCGGCGACGATCAGATTCGTCGTCCTGTTGATGCCGTCCCAGACCGACTGGCCCGTCCCGTAGCGGTTGTCGAACAGATGCTTGCAGTCGGCGTTGTTGACCTTGACCATCGGAAAGCGGAGCTTGCCCTCCCTGGCCATGGCGTTGAGCCGGGAGATGCCTGTAGTCGTCTCCTCGCAGCCTCCGATGACGTAGGGCAGCTCATCCGTGAGCTCCGTGTGGAGCATGTGCACGAGATCTCCTCCGTCGTCTATTATTATGTTGGCGTGGTGCGAGAGAGCCGCTCTGAGATGCGCTTCGTACTCCTCAGGCGTCGCTCCGTGCCAGGCGTAGACGTTCAGTCCCCGCGACGCCAGAGCGGCCGCGACGTCGTCCTGCGTGGAGAGCGGATTGCTTCCGGTCACGTGCATCACGGCGCCGCCAGCGGCAAGCACCCTGCACAGATAAGCGGTCTTCGCCTCGAGATGCACCGAGAGCGCTATAGTCTTGCCCTCGAACGGGCGGGTCTTTTTGAAATCCTCCTCGAGGCTCCTCAAAAGCGGGCAGTTGCGCCTGACCCACTCTATCTTCCTTTCGCCCGAAGGCGCGAGCGCGATGTCTCTTATTATGCTCATGGTCTCTCCTTTTATCCGCTGCTCCGGTCTCAGTTTCCGTCGACCAGCTTAAGAGGCGCAAGATCCAGCGCCATCTTCTTCGTTCCGTGATCGTCGAATATGACGGTGATAACGTTGCCTTTTATCTCGATGACCGTTCCGCGTCCGAACTTCGGATGCTCGACCGCGGCCCCGGGCGCCACCGACTTTCCGGCCAGCGTCTCCCTCGCCGCGGAGCGCTTTACCTGCTGCATCGCCTTTATCGGCGAAGTGAACGACGGTTCGCTGAACGGCGCGTCCTTTTTATACGTGTTGAAAGACGTCCCGAGCCCCTTCTTGTCGTAGACCGCGTCGCCCTTCAGATATTTCCTGTCGATCTCCTTGAGGAACATGGATTCCATCGTGTAATCCGTCTTTCCGTAGAGCGTGCGCTGCTCGGCGCTCGTCATGAAGAGAAGCTGTTTCGCGCGCGTCATGCCGACGTAGCACAGCCGCCGCTCCTCCTCCACGCCGTCCTGCCTGTCGAGGCTCCGGTAGCTGGGGAAAAGCCCCGTCTCCATGCCGGGCATGAAGACCACGGGGAACTCCAGGCCCTTGGCCGAGTGCAGCGTCATCAGCACAGCCGCGTCCTGGTCGGGATCGTGGTTGTCGACGTCCGATATCAGCGCGAGAGACTCCATAAAGACGTCGAGCGTGAGGTCCTCGCCGGCGGCGTCGGCCTCCTTCTGCTTTTCGAGTATAACGGACTTGAACTCCATGAGGTTCTCTATCCTCGCGTCGGCCTCGACCGTATGCGCGTCTTCCAGCGCCTGCAGATACCCGCTGCGCTCCAGCAGCGTGTCGTATATCTCCTCGACGCTCATCCTGTCCTTTTCCAGAGCGAGCGAGGAGAACATCGCTATGAGCTGCTTTACGGCCTCGTTCGCCTTCGCGCTCAGCCCGGCGCGCAGATCCGCGTCGCCGGCGGCCTCGAGCATGCTAACGTTCCGCGTCGCCGCGAGCGCCCTGACGGAATCCTCGCTCTTTTTGCCGATGCCGCGCTTGGGCTCGTTCAGGATGCGCAGAAAAGCGACGTCGTCCCTGGGGTTCACGACGAGCCGCATGTAAGCGAGCATGTCCTTTATCTCCTTGCGGTCGTAGTATCTGAGGCCCGAAAGGACCTGATAAGGGATGCCCTTCGCGGAGAAAGCGTCCTCGAACCGGCGCGACTGAACGTTGGTCCTGTACAGCACCGCGAAATCCGAATAGCGCAGCGACGGATCCTTCTTCATGAGCAGCGATATCTTCGCGGCCGTATATCTGGCCTCCTCCATGTCGTCGCACGCCCTGTAGTATTCGATCTTCTCTCCGGCCGCGGCCTGCGTCCAGAGCTTCTTGTCCTTGCGCCCGCGGTTGTTCGATATGACGCAGTGCGCCGCGTCGATGATATTCGACGTCGACCTGTAGTTCTGCTCGAGCTTTATGACCTTCGCGCCCGGGAAGTCCTTCTCGAACTCGAGTATGTTGCGCAGGTCCGCACCTCTCCACTGGTATATGCACTGGTCGTCGTCACCGACGACGCATATGTTGCCGTGCTTTTCCGCCAGAAGGCGCACCAGCCTGTACTGGAGCATGTTCGTGTCCTGATACTCGTCGACCATGACGTAGCGGAACTTGTCCCTGTAGCGCTCCAGGACGTCGGGCCATCCCTCGAACAGGCGCACCGCGTTCAGGATCAGATCGTCGAAGTCCATCGCGTTGTTCTTCTTGAGGGCGATCTCGTAGCTCTCGTAGATCCTTATGATGTCCTTGTAGCGCTCCACTCCCGCGAACTCCGAACGCATGTCGGCGCTTCCGAGCGCCTTCTCTTTCGCGGCGGAGATCTCCCCGAGGACGTATCCGGGGGAATTCCGCTTCTCGTCGAGCCCGAGTTCTTTTACGATGGTCTTTACGAGAGCCTTCTGGTCTACGGGGTCGTAAACGACAAAGCTCGACGTATAGCCGAGCTTTTCCGCGTCGCTTCTGAGGATCCGCAGACACGCCGAGTGGAACGTCTGTATCCACATGCCCCTTACGTCGCCGACGAGCTGGATGACGCGGTCGCGCATCTCGCCCGCAGCTTTGTTCGTAAACGTGACGGCAAGTATGGAGTACGGGCTTATGCCCTTCTCTTTTATCATGTACGCGATGCGGTGCGTCATGGTGCCTGTCTTGCCGGAGCCTGCTCCCGCGAGTATCAGGAGCGGGCCCTCGACGGACGAGGCGGCCTTGCGCTGCATCGGATTGAGTGTTGAAAGGATATCCGGCATAGATTATTTGGTGACGGTGCTTCCTCCTATGAATTCGCGCAGTATCGAATTGCCGGGTATGCAGCTGTCGTCGCGGAGCTCGTCGACGAGCTTCAGCAGCGATATGAGCCTCTGCGCCTCGGCGTAATACTCGTCGTCGCTTCCGATGGCCTCGAGCAGCGGCATGGCGTGATGGCGCAGCGCCGCCAGCTCGTAAACGTGCGCCGTGTTGAATACGGCGTCGGCGTTGTTGCTGTACGGGAAGATATTGATATATTCGCCCTGGCGGACCTTAGGCCAGCTCTCCATCGTCTTTTTGGCGTCCCAGCCGCGCTTTTCCGCGTCGCGCACTATGCGCCTGAGCTTTCTGACGTCCGTTATGAAGATCCTGTGGTGATCGTCGATCCGCAGCTGAGTGAGAGGACTGATGTATATCCTGAACTTCTCGCTTTCGGGGATCCTCTCCGTGAGCTTTTCGTTGAGGGCGTGTATGCCCTCTATGACGATCGGCTGGTTCGGGAGAGGCTTGACGATCCTCTCTCCGAACACCTGCTTGCCCGACTTGAAATCGAACCGCGGCAGATCGACCTCCCTGCCCTCTATGAGGGCGTTCATCTGCTCGTTGAACAGATCCAGGTCGAGCGCGTCGAGGTTCTCGAAGTTCTGCGTGCCGTCCGGACCGAACGGGATCTTGTCCCTGTCCAGGAAATAGTCGTCCGTGCCCAGATAGAGAGGCTTGGTGCCCTCGACCCACAGCTGCGTGCAGAGCCTGTGCGCGAACGTCGTCTTTCCGGAGGAGGAAGGTCCGGCGATCAGCACGATCCGCTTACCCTCCTTCGTGATGCGCTCGGCGAGGTCCGTTATGTTGTTTTCGTGCAGAGCCTCCGAGAGCTGTATTATCTCGTCTATGCTGCCGTCTTCGATAGCCTTGTTGAGATCCGAGATGCGCGATATGCCGGTCTTTTCGGTCCAGCGCTTCTCGAGCGAGAAAGCCTTGTACAGCAGCTTGTCGTTATAATAGCTGTCGAGACCCGCGGGATGTGTGTCGTCCGGGATGCGGATAACGGCTCCCCTGCGGTAGCTCTTTACGTCGAACGTCTTTATATACGAAGTGCGCGGAACGACGAAATCGAATTCGTCCGTGATCTCGCTCATCGGAAGATCGGCCTCGCATATCCTGCGCATCTGGCGCTCGATGCGCTCGGATCTGATGATGCCGATGCGCTGCGAGGTCTTGATGCTGGTGTATATGCCCCTGTTCAGGGGGTTCTCGATAAGTATCTCCGCGTCCGGCATCAGATCCTTGCAGGCCTTCAGATAGATGGCTATGATGCTGTTCTGATACGCCGTTTTGGCCGAAAAATCACGCATGTCGAGGAATACGACCTCGCAGTCCCCCTCAAGACGCGTATCGAGGCGCACGACTCTGTTGTCGAGCCTTGCCGCGTAAACCGGATACGCGAGCTGTCCGCGGAATCTGTCAAGCAGATCCTCGATCGTGCAGCCCTGCTGCGCTTCGGTGATGAGCGCTTCCGCCCTGGGTTCAGTTCTCAACGTGATCTTCATTGCTGTTCCTTACTGCGCCTGAGCGCTTTTCTTCTGGCTTCCCTTTATGACCAAGAGGGTCGCTACCATGAGCACTATCGCGATGGCGACGCTCGCGAACGCGCTGCGCACGAAGCCGGCTATGATGTAGCTTACGAAGCTGACCGCCGCGACGGTGAGAGCGTACGGGAGCTGCGTGGATACGTGCGTTATGTGATTGCATTCAGCTCCGGCGGACGCCATTATCGTCGTATCGGAGATGGGCGAGCAGTGGTCGCCGCATACCGCTCCGGCCATGCAGGCGGAGATGGCGATTATCATGAGCGTGTTGTCCATGTTGCCGCCGAACACGAAGACGACGATCGGGATGAGGATGCCGAAGGTGCCCCAGCTGGTACCGGTCGCGAACGCGAGGCCGCAGCCGATGAGGAAGATTATGGCCGGGAGCAGGTTCATTATCGCTTCGTTGCTCGCGAAGCCCTCGACGATGCCCGCGACGTATTCCTTCGCGCCGAGGGAGGACGTCATGGAATTGAGCGTCCACGCGAACGTGAGGATGAGGATCGCCGGGACCATCGCCTTGAAGCCGTCGGGGATCGCTTCCATGCAGCCCTTGAAGCTTATCGTTCTGGTAGCGATGCAGAAGATCATCGTGATGAGGAGCGCTACGAGCGAACCGTTGGCAAGTCCAACGGACGCGTCGGAGTTCGCGAAGGCGTTGACGAAGCTCTCGCCCTCGAAGTATCCGCCGGTGTAGATCATGCCGATGACGCAGCAGACTATGAGAACGATTATCGGGAATATCAGGTGGATTACCTTGCCGTCCCTGAAGGATCCCTTGTTGGGGATCTCGGACGCGCCGGTCATGGAAGGATCGGGCATCTGGGACGGATCGTAGCTGCTCTTCTCGAGCTCGGCCTTCTTCATGGGGCCGTAATCGAAGTTGGTGACGGAGAGCGTGATCATCATCACTATCGTGAGCAGCGCGTAGAAGTTGTAGGGTATCGCCTTGATGAAGAGCGTCAGGCCGTCGGCTCCGTCGACGAAGCCGGTGACCGCCGCGGCCCACGAGGATATCGGAGCGATTATGCACACGGGAGCGGCTGTCGCGTCGATGAGGTACGCGAGCTTAGCCCTGGAGATGTCGTGCTTGTCCGTGAGAGGACGCATTACCGAACCGACCGTGAGGCAGTTGAAATAGTCGTCGATGAAGATGAGGATGCCTATCGCCATGGTGGCGAGCTGAGCGCCGGCCTTGCTCTTGACGTGCACGGCGGCCCATCTTCCGAACGCGGCGGAACCGCCCGCCCTGTTCATGATCTGGACCATGGCGCCGAGGATCACGAGGAATATGAGGATGCCCACGTTCCAGGAGTCGGCGAGAGATCCTATGAAACCGTCGATGACGACGTGATTCAACGTTCCCACGAGGTTGAATCCGCTGTAAAGAAGGCCTCCCGCCAGGATACCTATAAAAAGGGAGGAATACACTTCCTTGGTGATGAGCGCGAGCGCTATGGCTATCACCGGCGGCAGAAGTGACCAGATAGTTCCTTCAAACATAATAATTCCTTTCGCTGCAGAACACTGCAAATAACAATAAAACCAGTACTAATAAAAGTATCATCCGGCATTGTTTTTGTCAATAAAACAGGGGCAAAAGAGCACCCTGAATTATTGACAATATTTTACATCGATGTTATTTTATATGTGCCGGATCGCGGGACGGTCCCATAAGGAGAAAGGCTTGGAAATGACAGAACGGTATCCACAGGAAAACAGAGCGTTCAGCGAGGTGAACGAAAGGCAGCAGGCATACGGTCAGGACGAGTTCAGCTACGAGATAAAGGAACATCTCGGCGTGCTGTCCACGAGCAATACGGGCTGGACGAAGGAGCTCAACATCATCAGCTTCTGCGGCCGCCCGCCGAGATACGATATAAGAGAGTGGTCGAAGAACCACGACAAGATGTCGCGAGGGATCGGATTGAGCGAGCAGGAGGCGTCGATAATATGCGGCCTCCTCAAAAAGCGCGGGCTCGGGGAGAGCGGGGAAGAACGCGCGGCAGCGCCCGCGGCGGCAGCTGCCGGGGACGATACGCCGTTCTGAGCTCATTCGAGCTCGAGGCTCTCTCCCGTGCCGAACAGATAGAGCAGCGCTTCCTTTACAGCCCTGCCGGTGCACTTTTCGAGCGCCTGGCGGTATAAAGCCAGCTGGGGCATATACGTCCTCCTGAGACGCTCATATGCCTCCTGTTTTTCAGCTTCATTCACGTAATTCGTTTTATAGTCAACGAGCACGAGCCCGTCATCCTCAGCGAAGAAACAGTCTATGGTCCCCTGCACCATCACGCTGCGCCCTTCGTACTCCGTCTTTATGGTGAACGGGGTCTCCTTTCTGACGTCCGGGCTCGCGAGGATCCGCTTTCCGAGAGGCGATGAAAAGAACGCGCAGATCTGCGCCTCGTCCACGGAGGACGCTTCCGCGGCGGTCATTATCCCGCGCGACGCGAGGCCGTCGATAAAGGCCCTCACTTCGCCCGGAGACTTTCCATCGGCTGAGAACGGTATATGCTCCATAACGGTATGATATGCCGTGCCGCGCTCCGCCGGAGAGAGCTTTTCCTCCTCCTCGTCCTGAAGACACAGCAGCCTCGCAGGTCCTCCGCCCGTCCGGCCCGCGCCGTCCTGATGCATCGCTATCTGCGACACGCTGTATTTGCGCTTCTGCGCGGAGAGCCCGGCGTCGGGAGGAACGTAGGAGAGCAGCTCCGCCGCTTCGGCAGCGTCCTCTTCGCAGCCCGTAAGATCGAATCCCGAGCGGAGAGAACGCTCAAGAGCTTCTCTTGCGGCGCGGCCGGCGGCCTGCCGCGCCGCGCCGGCCGAAGCGGGCGCGATCCTCACCTTAAGATCCGGGACAGCCGCCAGGAGCATGCCGAGATAAGTCCCCTCAGCGTACGCGGCGGAAGGGAGCACGTTCCTGCGCTCCTCCAGCTTTTCGGGGCTGCAGTCGCATACTGCAGAAAAGACGAGTATATCCTTGGGCCGCGTGGCGGCCACGTAGAACACTCTCACGCTTTCAGCGGTATCGTCGCGCTTCTTTCTGCGGCGTATCATCTTCAGAAGACCTGTGTCGGCGCTCAACCTGTTCTCATTATCAACAAGCGCCGTTCCGACGCCGAGATCCCTGTGGAACTCGGCGCTCATGCCTCTTCCCGTATAAAGATTTTTTCCAAGCCCCGCGACAAGCACGAACGGGAACTCGAGCCCCTTGCTTTTGTGGATCGTCATTATGCGCACGCAGTCGCTGCCCTCGGCGACGATCTTCGCCTGGCCGAACCGCAGCTTGGAGTCCCTGCCGCTTATGAGCTCGATATAAGATATGAAGCCGTACAGCCCGCTGCTGTTCTGCGCCTCGAACTCCGCGGCCTTGTCGACGAGCGCGCGCAGATTAGCGAGGCGCTGCTCGCCGGCATCCATGGCGGACGCGTAATCGGAATAGCCCGTCGTCACGAGCAGCTCCCATATGAAGTCGGCGAGAGGCGTAAACGCGGCCTTCTCCGCCCATGCGGCGATCCTGCCGCGGAAGCTTTGACATTTCTCCCTGAGCAGGTCGTCGCTCCCCGACTCCGCGTACATGTCGAACGCCTCGTGATACGGTATCTTCCGCTGATCGCCGCGGTCCGAGAAGATCCTTATCCGCGCGAGCTCGTCGGCGCAGAAGCCGAAGACCGGAGAGCACAGCACGCCGAGCAGCGGAACGTCGCGCTTCGGGTTGTCTATCACACGCAGAAGATCGAGGAAGACCTGCACCTCCAGCGCGTCGAAATAGCCCTCGCTGCGGTCGAGATACACCGGTATCCCCGCCTTCATGAGCGCGTTGTAATACAGCTCGCCGTCGCCTTTGACTGATCTCAGAAGAATGACCATATCGCCGTATCCGAGCGGGCGGACCTTGCCTGTTATATCGTCGTATATATCCTTTCCCGCGTATTCGCGTATTATCGCGACAGCGCGCGCGGCCTCCATTTCGGCCGCCTTGAGCTCCGCGACGGCCTCGTCCTCGATATCGTCGTCCGAAGCAGCCTTGTCCGTGAGATAGAGGACGGGCTCATACCCTATCGGGCCGTCGTACGGACTGCCCTTTTTCAGCGCGGCGTCGTCATCGTATTCTATGCCGCAGCCGCGCTCCGTCATGAGGACGGAAAAGACGGAGTTCACGGCGTCCACTACTTCCCTCTTGCTCCTGAAGTTGCTGTTCAGGTCGACGACGCAGCCGCCGCTGCCGCTCTTGTACGCCTTGTACCGCGACAGGAAGAGCTCCGGCTCAGCCTGACGGAACTTGTAGATGCTCTGCTTTACGTCGCCTACCATGAAGCAGTTGCCGCCCCGGGCGATCCGTTCGACGAGCGTATCCTGAAGCAGGTTGCTGTCCTGGTATTCGTCGACGAATATGTATTCGAACTTCTCGCGGTATTCGGCGCAGACGTCCTCGTTTTCGAGGATCTTCAGCGCGTACCGGCCGCAGTCGCCGAAGTCCATCAGCTTTTCGGCAAGCTTCTTTTCCGAATATATCTCAAGGTACCGGTACGTAAGCCTGAAGAGCGTCCCGAGCACCGGACGCATGAGCGCCCTCTCCTCGCGCAGGGCTTTAAGGCTGAGCCCCGCGAACGCGTCGGACGCCTTGTCCAGGAGCTCCTTCGCTGACGACCTGCAGAAGGACACTTTCCCCTTTACGAGATCGTACGGCGCTTTCTCCTCTTCCTCTTTTTTTGTGGGCAGTATCCTCTGAAATTCGCGCTTTTCCGAAAGAGCGGCAAATCCGGCCTCATACGTCGAAGGATCGTCGAAGAACGACGCCAGACGCCTTACGATCTCGAGATTCTCCGCGCATTTGCGCGCGAGCTTGGGCAGAGGCCCCGGAAGATCTCCGGTCCTTCCCGTCAGGATATCCAGCGCCTTTTCGTAATACGCGCAGGCGTCGGCGAGCATGCTCGCGGTCTCCCCCGCGGCGTACGCGAACCACCCTTCCTCGAGCCCCTCGCCGTTCAGCTGGAGCTCCGTGAAGCCCTGCGGGTCCGGCATGTTTCCGAGGAAAGACGCCAGCGAGGATATAAGGTCGCGGACCTTCCCATTGCCGGAGGCATCCGCGTATCTGTCCATGAAATCCGCGTACGCCGGATCCCCGCCCTCGAAGATCTCCTCCATGAGACTGTCCATAGCAGCCTCCTGAAGGACCGCGGCCTTATTCTCGTCGCAGACGGAAAGCCCCGGCTCGAGATCTATCACGTGATAATAGCGCCTTATGATCTCCAGCGCGAAAGAATCGAACGTGCTTATGTTCGCCCTGTTCATGAGCGACAGCTGCGAGCGCAGCATCCTGCGCTCCTGCGGCGAAGCGTCCTCGCGCGCGAGCCGGGCGCTGAGGCTCCTGTATATCTTCTCCTTCATCTCGGAGGCCGCGGCTTTGGTGAAGGTGAGCACCAGCATTCTGTCGATGGCCGTGCCCTTCTCCTCGATCAGCCGCCTTATGCGCTCCACGAGCACGGCCGTCTTTCCCGACCCCGCCGCTGCGGAGACGAGCATGTTATTTTCCGTGTTTTCTATCGCTTCGAGCTGCCGTTCCGTCCAGTTCATAAACTTGCTTCTCCTCGTGATTTATTATACACCTGGCCGCCGGTTTATGATAGAATATGACACTCGAGGAGGCAAAAGAACCGATGAACAAAAGACCTGTAATGCTCCTTATAATGGACGGTTTCGGGCTCGCGCCCGAAGGCCCCGGAAATGCCATATACGCGGCGAGGACGCCGAATCTGGACAGACTCTTTAAGGAACGCCCGCACACAAGTCTCAACGCTAGCGGACGCTCCGTCGGACTTCCCGAAGGACAGATGGGCAACTCCGAGGTCGGACATACCAACATGGGCGCCGGACGCATAGTCTGGCAGGAGCTTTCAAAAATAAGCAACAAGATCGCCGACGGCAGCTTTTTCGATAACGCCGCGCTGCGCTCCGCCGCGGAGCACGTAAAAAAGAACGGCAGCGCCCTTCACATATTCGGGCTGATGTCAGACGGAGGCGTGCATTCGCACATCGAGCACATAAAGGGCGCCTGCGAGCTCGCGAAGCGCTGCGGCATCGACAAGGTCTGGGTGCACTGCTTTATGGACGGAAGGGACACCCCGCCCAGATCCGGCGAGAACTACGTGCGCGAGATGGAAGAGTATCTGAAGGAGCTCGGAACGGGAAGGATCGCGAGCGTCATAGGAAGATACTACGCGATGGACCGCGACAAGCGCTGGGACCGCGTAAAACTGGCCTACGACGCGCTCACGGCCCCTGCCTCCGCGGACCTGAGCAGCGGCAGCGAAGCCGTCGCGCAGGCCTACGCGGCGGACGAGACGGACGAATTCATCAAGCCGCGCGTTTGCTGCGGCTTCGGCGGCATAGGAGACGGCGACGCCGTCATCTTCTGCAACTTCAGGCCCGACCGCGCCAGGGAGATAACGCGCGCCTTCGCGGACCCCGGCTTCGACAGCTACGGCTTTGCGAGAGAGCGCGTCGTAAAGGATCTCTGCTACGTCTGCATGACGCAGTACGACGCTACGATCCCCAACGTGCTCGTCGCGTATCCTCCGGAAGAGCTGAAGAACACGCTCGGAGAATACGTATCCTCGCTCGGCAGGACGCAGCTGCGCATCGCCGAAACGGAAAAATACGCCCATGTGACGTTCTTCTTCAACGGCGGCATAGAGCAGCCCTACGAGGGAGAAAAGCGCGTACTGATCGCGTCTCCCAAGGTCGCGACCTACGACCTCAAGCCGGAGATGAGCGCCTTCGAGGTGACGGACAAAGCCGTCGGGGAGATAGAAAACGGAGAGCTCGACATGATAATAATGAACCTCGCCAACTGCGACATGGTCGGCCACACCGGAGTGTTCGCCGCCGCGGTCGCCGCGGTCGAGGCTGTCGACGAATGCGTCGGAAAGATAGTGTCGGCAATGGAAAAGACAGGCGGAGATCTGCTGATAACGGCGGATCACGGCAACGCGGACGAGATGCTCGACGGAGAAGGGAACGTCGTGACGGCCCACTCCACGAACCCTGTCCCGCTCATCTACGTCGGTCCGAAGGATATAAAGCTGTCGGACGGAGGCGCGCTCTGCGACCTGGCGCCGACGATGCTTCAGCTGATGGGGCTCGAAGCGCCGCGGGAGATGGAGGGAAGGAGCCTCATCGCGCGGCCATAGCCCTTTCCGCGGCGTGGATGCCGTCGACCGCGGCGGACATTATGCCGCCGGCGTATCCGGCGCCCTCTCCCGCGGGATAAAGGCCTTCTATAAAGGAACCGTCAGACGCCAGCGCCCTCGCGCAGGCGTCTCTTTTTATGCGCACGGGAGACGAGCTCCTGCTCTCCACGGCGTAGATGCCGCTGTCCGGATCGCCGAAGCCCTTGAGTTTCCTCGCAAGGACGGGGATCGCTTCCTTAAGCGAATCGTAGACGAAGCCGGGAAGGCACGAGGAAAGAGGCGCGGCCGCGCGCGACGCCCTCCTGCAGGAACCGGCCGGCTGTCTGTGATCCTCAGCGCCGGCCCCGGCCGGGGGCTCTTCCCCGGGCCCGCTGAAGGCCTGAGCGAGCGTCCAGTAAGGCACTCTTCCGCCTCCAGCCTTATACGCGAGCTTTTCATATCTCTCCTGGAACGCCGCTCCGGCGAGCGGATGATCAGAACCCAGATCCGAGGTGTACACGTCGCAGAGGAGCGCGGAATTCGCGAACTCGCCGCTCCTGGCGCGCATGCTCATGCCGTTGGTGACGCAGGCGCCGTCCTCGCACGAGGAATCGACGACCTCTCCGCCCGGGCACATGCAGAACGTATACACGCCCCTGCCCGACGACGTCCTGCAGCTGAGCTTGTATTCGGCCGGCGATATGCCCAGCTCCCGCGCCGGGGCTCCGTACTGAGCCTCGTCTATCAGCCGCTGGGGATGCTCGATGCGCACGCCCATCGAGAACTGCTTCTGCTGCAGCATGAGCGACTTTTCGAGCAGCATCGCGAAGCTGTCGCGCGCGCTGTGCCCGATCGCGAGTATGAGCGTGTCCGTCTCGATCATCCCGCTTCCGTTGACGGTAACGGAGCGGAGCTTTCCGCCGGATATATCGATGTCGGTGAGAACGGAGGAAAACCGCACGTCCCCGCCGAGAGAGATTATCTCGTTCCTGATGTTTACGACGACGTCGCGGAGAACGTCCGTGCCGATGTGAGGCTTCTGCTTGTAAAGGATATCCCTGGGAGCGCCCGCGAGCGCGAGCGTTTCGAGCACGAAGCTCTTCGCCGGATCGTTTATGCCGGAGGTGAGCTTGCCGTCCGAAAAGCTTCCGGCGCCGCCCTCTCCGAACTGGACGTTGGAAAGCGGATCCGCGCTCCCGCCGGCCCAGAACCTCTCGACGTCGCGCACGCGCTCGTCCATGCGGCGGCCGCGCTCGAGCACTATCGGGCGAAGTCCCGCCCTCGCGAGCACCAGAGAAGCGAAGATCCCGCAGGGCCCGAAGCCGCAGACCACGGGACGCAGCTCCGCCTTTCTTTCGCATGCCAGCGGCTCGTACACCTCCGTTTTCGCCGGGCCGCATTTATACCTGTTCCGCCTCGCGGCGTCAGCCACGAAATCGTCGGGGAGCGAGCTCTCGATATCGAGAGAATAGACTCTGTATATGACCGGCTTTTCCCTGGCGTCGATCGATTCCTTCGCGATCCTTACGGCCGTGACGCTGCCGGGCGGCAGCCTCAGGCTCTTCTCCGCGAGCCTGCGCAGATCGGAAGACCTGTCCTTCGCGCACTTTTCCTTTATCTCGTGGACGCGTATCATTCGCCGGCTGCCTTTCCCGCGGCATATCCGCTCGCGAACGCCCACGTGAGGTTGTACCCTCCGCACGGACCGTCGACGTCGAGCGTCTCGCCGCAGAGATAGAGCCCCTCGCATATCGTGGACTCCATCGTGCCGGGATCCGCCTGAGAGAGCCGCACTCCGCCGGCCGTCGTCTGCGCGTCCGGCCAGCCCTTCGTGCCCGTGACGGTGAAGGTGAGCCTCTTGCAGAGCTGCGCTGCCGAAGAGAGCCGCGCGTCAGTGACGTCCTTCATGGGACCTTCGGGATCGATCCCTGCCCGCCCGAGAACGTACGAGGCGAGCTTGTCGGCAAGCACCGATTCGAGCAGCATGTACGCGCCTTGATCCGAGAAGGCTTCCCTTCTGGACCGCAGCACCTGAACGAGCTCGCTCTGCTCGTATTCCCAGAGAATATCGCATACTGCCCTGTATGACGCGCCCTCCTCTATCACGAAATTGCGGCTGACGTCCATCACGCAGATGCCTGAGAGCGAATCTTTAGTGAACTGTATCTCGCCGAAGCTGTCGAACGCCAGCAGGCTGCTGCCCTCTTCGGAGATCTTGAGAAAGCTCACGAAGCCCTTGCATCTGACGCCGGCTACAGGCGAAAGGTCTTCGGCGCACAGGAGCGGGACGAGCGCCGGTACGGGCTTTTCGACCGAATGTCCGAGGCTTTGGGCTATCTTGTATCCCCTGCCGTCGCTGCCGAAGCGTATGCCGGCCTTTCCGCCCATGGCGAGGATGAGCCTGCCGGCGGTGACGGTCCTGCCGTCGCCGGCGCGCAGTACGAAGCGTCCGCCCTTCTTTTCGGCGGAGACCACGTCAAAACCGCATATGATCTCGGCGCCCGCGCCTTCGGCGCTCCTTACGAGAGCCGACGCCACGGCCTTCGCCTGGCCGCTTCTGGGATACATGCGGCCGTCCTCCTCTTCGGAATACATGAGCCCCATAGTCTCGAATACGTCGAGGAGCTCTTCGGGGCCTGCCTGTCCGAACGTGCGCGACACGAAGCTTTCCGCGTCGGATCCGCGGCTGAGATATGAATCGGGCGCCGCCTCGCAGTTGAGGAAATTGCAGCGCCCGTTGCCTGTAGCGTATATTTTTTTCGCGGGTACGTCGTTCTTTTCGAGCACGACGACAGAACGTCCGCCGCCTGCGGCCGCGTACGCGGCCATGAGCCCGGACGCTCCGGCGCCCGCAACAGCTATGTCGTAATGATCTTTTGCCATGTCTATTTCGTGTCGCCCAGATTGAGCCAGTCGAACGTAAAGGTCTGGGTGAGCTTCATATCCGTCGCCTCGCTCTTTCTGTCGCTCAAAGGCTTTATGTTGAAGCGCTCGTCCGCGAACAGCTCCTCGAGCGTCAGCGGCGTGAAGCTCGCGTCCTGAAGATCGTCGTCCTTGGGCACTTCCTCGGCGAGCTCGAGCAGTATCGCTCTGCGCTGCTTCGACTCCCCTCCGCGCGAAGCGAGCTCCACCTTCGGCAGCTCGACTTCCTCGAACAGCACCTCCGGTGTGTAATCCTCTATCTTCTCGAGGTTGACGATCTCCCTCTTGGATCCGAGATCGAGCTGTTCGGCGGGCGCCTGGGGCTGCTCCTCCTCCGCCGGCTGCTCGGCGCGCAGCGTCGGGATGTCGACGGGGCGCTTCCAGGTGGGTCTGTGAGTTATCACGTCGTCCTCGGGCGGAGCCTCCGGCTCGTCGTCCCAAAGCGATTCGAAATCCTTCTGGATCTCCGGCTCGACTATCGCGGGCGCCTCGGAAGGCTCGCCCTGCTCCGCGGCGGCGCCCTGAGGATCCTGCTGCGGGGTCTCTTCCGAAAGCTGCGCGGGGACGGCAGCCGCGGGGATATCCTCCGCCGGAACATCAGCTTCCTGTC
>JAEEGL010139096.1_pt1 | contig 15799 bp, 11 predicted proteins | sample 9134231 | NCBI WGS metagenome assembly JAEEGL01 (sample SAMN16246548, study PRJNA631951) | gut metagenome | biome: gut microbiome; feature: rumen; material: fiber-attached | host: Bos | place: Iran: Karaj | collected 2018-10
ATATTTCTATTTCACTTTTGTCTCTACGCGTTTGTCTGATTCTATTTCGCGACCAGCTTCGTAGGCATCGAATTCAACCTTCGTCTTTGTGAAGTCAGGGGTGTTGAATGAGAATAGGCTCTCGCTGTAATACTCCATAGGGTGGCGCTGAGGAAGCATAAAGGGTTTGGAGAAGTGTCCCTTATCATCAACGCACGCCAGATACAGGTGAGTGTAGTATCCGTCATCACGACGACTGGTAAAGACCACCCAGTGCGAATTCATGCTCCAGTTATGATAGCTGTCTGCCTTATCGCTGTTTATCTCTTTCAGTTCGCGAGCCTCTCCTGTCTGCAAGTCAAGCAGCCATTGATCACTCTCGTTATGCCAGATGGAGAAATATCCATAATCCATCAAGGTAAACATCATGTACTTGCCGTCGTATGATGGACGTGGCCAAGTCAGACTCTTACTCATTGCTACAGCATTAAAGATGGTGTCCGCCTTCTCACCGAATTTTCCCGTCTCAGGATCAAAGGATATCTTACAGAGGTTATATTTCTCATCCTTATAATGGACTGGATAATCCTGTTGCTTGCAGGTCATATAATATAATGTACGTCCGTCGGGAGAGAATACGGGCGAGTTCTCGCTCCAGTCCTTTGTCTGCAATAGCGAATCGGTAAGAATTTCGTGGGTTGTAGGATTATATACAAAAACGTCACTCGACAAGTCGAAGACTTCTATACGCTCATCTTTTGTTACATGAAATCCCTGACGAGTCTGGTTTGTTGAGAATGCGCAGTATTTCCCGCTGGGATGCCAGTATGGATATACCATCGATCCTCCAAGCAGATCATTCTTCGCCTTCAGCCATTCTCTTTTTCCGTCGATCTGAAACATCGTAGCCCCATGAGAGCCGCGAACGTGGAACACGAACTTGTCTGGGCTTGTCTGATGTGCCGTATGGCAGTTGATGCACATTCCCGGGACTTGAGTATTCTCGATGATAGCATATTCTTCGAAGCTTGATAAGTCACGCTGATAAAGCCCCATCTTGCTATACACCTCATATCCAGGAGCAATACGGCGATAGGTCAGTCCCCATTCATCGAGGGCGTATGGGCTTACGTTTACGGTAAAGTCTTTATATTGTTTCCACTCTCCATCCTTCCTGCAGCATACGGTGAATGTGAGCTGGCCTCCCTTGTTCAGCTCCGTCAACGAGTGCCACTCATTGATGTCGAAATCGGCAAACTCTCCCTGCGAATGTATCTCTCCGCCTTTGGAACCACGCACTAAAACATCAGTAAGGTCGGCTTCGTCATCGGATAAATTGAAATTCAGCGGAGCTATTTCGGCTGGTATGGTAACCCCGATATAGTCAGGGTATATTTTTGGAAACTCTGATGATTTCTGAACGTTATCAGGCACTGATGTACAGGCGATGAGGAACGAAAGAAATGATATATAGTAAATGATCTTCTGCATAAGTATATTTTTTTCCCGTATCATTTAGTCAAGTAGTACCAAGCCGTATTTCTGAATCTTCCTAGTTCCGGAGAAGCGTTATTTGCGGAATAGATTCTGGCAAAGTCATTCAGTCTCTGGAATGTCTGCTGGCTGACCAGTCCCTGTGGAGGTTGCTGGCGCCTCTGCATGAATGCAAAGGCTATTCCTTCCTGAACAGCTCGTGGATTATATGCAATCTCGTTTTGTACAATCTGTACATACGACATGAATCGTGGGATATCCCGGTCTAGCAGCGGAGCCATCACAAGATATTGTACTGCCATCTGATTCTTATTGTTATGCATGAACAGTTGTCCGCATATCTTGTCTATCTCGTCTTCACTGAAGAGGAAATCGTCCTTTAGCCTGAACTGACGGAGGGTACCATATAGAGGGTGATTATCTATCAGTTGTTCATGGCCAAGCATAGCCATTGTACGCTTAGCCCATGAACGATAGAAAATGGTATTCTCCAGCATCTGCAAATACTTTCTTGCTACGCCATATTCTCCATTTACGAGATTTGTTTCGGCCAGACGTTTGATAACTCTGGCACTCTTATTGTAGTTTGGAATGGCCTCCATTGCCTCAAAGGCGAAGCGCTGAGCTGTATTGACCAATCCGAGATGGAAATAGATCTCGCCTGTAAGCTGAGTTGTGGAGAAATTCCTTTCAAACTTTGGAAGCAGCCCCTCACTTGTATGTTGGTAGAAGTCAAAGGCCCGATTGCCAAGTTGGTTTGTCATTGCCAGCGCCAGATTAGTGGCACTGACACTCATCGGCAAGTCTGGGGTCTGCTTCTCTGCTTTTGCTATGATACCGTTCCAGTCTTTTATCCTAACCAGGTAGTCATATTCCAGAAGTTCGTATTTCTTGGAGTCATAGCCTAAGTTAGGGAGCACAAGAAAAACTGTGGTGACAGCAGCTGCCTCACAATACCTTACCCATGACTTAGGGCTGGGCAGTCGCCTGATAGTAATCGTCAGTATCCATATGAGTGCCGGAATTGTGTAAAGAATATACGGCAGACTCTCTGGGAATCGATAGTAATTTAGCCCAAACATTACTCTCTCCATAGGGAATGGGACAAAGTGAGCACTCAGAAGCATTACTGCTAGTGCCCATATTACTGATATCGGCATAACACATAGTGCCACAAGCAGTATAATTGGCCCGATGAACCAGTAGAGTAGGGGAATGATTACAAACATCACTGCTGATTTGACCCAAATCTTTTGTATGTACGACAGGGGCCAAATTACAGCCATTGCTAATATAAGAGCCACAACGTATGTAAGCATCACGCTCTCGTCGCCCATGAAATACCACAATAGTATTGCAGGCAGGAAGCTCAGGAAGTAATGTCCTTCACTTCTCATCAGTCGCCATGTAAGTCTTTGCAATAGCATCATCAGTATCGCGATGATGGCTGCTCCTAAAGCGACACCGTTATAGAACTGTACCAGAAACTCTGCGATATATCTTGCTAATCCTCCAGGCTCTGCTATGCGCTCCAGGAAATAGTCGTTGTCGAAGAGGAACATTTGCAGTTGCTCCTGATATGTCAGTGCAAAGGGATAGCGCATTCTCCAGAAGAGAAAAACGCAGACTCCGAAGACCAGTGTCAATAGCCACTTGCTGTATTTATTCAGGAATTTCTTCATTTGTATCGGCATTCATCGTTACGATACGTCCATCAGGTAGCTTACGCTTATACGTCAGCGGGTAAAGCCCTTTTAGGAATTCATGCAGCGGCCCTTCCTTAAGGTTGTCTGCCATCCTTCGGGTGTAGTTCTTATATACCAAATGAAAACTGTCGGCACGCTGCTTCAGGTTATTGGCCTGCTCTATGTCACCAGCCTTGTTCAGCTCCGCAATATTCCTGCGCATTTTCCCTAATTGTGTATTGTGCATCTCTGTGTGTATCTTCCACTGCTCCAAGGAATCATTCTGTGGTGTACCTGTGGCATGACTGATACTGTCAATGCTGACCTTTATTTCTCCTGGTTCTGCAACAATGATAAGCTGTTGCAGTCCGATGCGATAGTGATAGTCGAGCAGAATCTTGTACATCTGCATTGAATCAGGTTCGAAGTGGAATTGTCCGTTGGTGATTTCCATAGAATCAACCGTCTCTGCTGTAGCTGGCCCAGTCAAGGGGACAAGGAAGATACGCTTTCCTTCATATTGTTCACCATTGACGGTACCAATAATCTGGCATGTTGTCGGATTTTTCTCCTGACAACTATACAAGATTGTTGTTGCAGCCAAGACCACAAAACATAATAATACTTTCTTCATCGTTATCTTATTTTTACTTTTATTCTCTTGTTGTCAAACACCTGTCCGTAAGCCTCATGAGCATCAAAGTCTACCTTTGTCTTGGTGAAGTCTGGCACATTATAGGCGTCCATCATTTCACTATAATACTTGCGAGGGTTACGCTGTGGCAGAAGAAAAGGCTTTGACACCTTTCCCTGTTCGTCGATGCTAGCCAAATAGAGTTTAGTGTACATGCCGTCTTCTCGCTTGCTGCTGAACACAAACCAATGGCTGTTGCCGCTCCAGTTGTGATAGCTTTCACTTTGGTTGCTGTTCAACTCTTTGATTTCACGGCTTATGCCTGTTTTCATGTCCATTAGCCATAAGTCGGCATCGTTTTGGCAGACAGGAAAATTTCCTCGGCTGCTCACGCAGTACATCATCCAGCGGCCATCGTACGAGGGTCGGGCAAGCACGTAGCTCTTATCTGTTGCCGGACCATTAAGAAGAGTATCCACTTGTTCACCGAACATACCCTTCTTTGCATCAAAACCGATACGGCAAATCGAACATTTTACCTTTTCGTATTCTGCTGGTACGTTGCATGGCTTTGAGCTGCTATAGTAAAGCCATTTCCCGTCAGCAGAGAATGCAGGGAATATTTCGAGGTCTTCCGTTTGCAGCAGTGGGGAAAGTATCAGCTCGTTGGTACGAGTATCAAGCACTTCTACATCGCTGAATCTGTGATATACCTCTATACGTTGGCCTGTGCCTGTAAAGAAACTCTGATGTACTGAGTTTACCGCCAGTGCCACATAGTCGCCCTGAGGATGCCAGTAGCTGTATGAGCCAGCAGCCTTGGTTGAGTCGGTCTTTGTTTCTACCCACGTCTGATGGCCGTCTTTCTGAATCATAGTCCCACCTCCTTCTCCTCGCATCTGAAGGGTGATTCTGTCGGGATTAGTACGGTTGGCTGTATGGCAGTTAAAGCAACGACCTGGCACAACAGTCTCCGTGAGGATAGCGTACTCCTCGAAGCTGTGGATTTCGCGCTGGTAGATGCCGATGTCGCCGCCTACCTCATATCCTGGTTTTATGCGGCGGTATGTCAGTCCCCAGTCATCAAGAGGGTATGGGCTTATGTTGATTGTGAAGTCCTTATATTGCAGCCATCGGCCATCCTTCTTTGCACATACTGTCACGGTCAGTTTCCCTCCGATATTCTGTTTCGTTAGTGTATGCCATTCGTCGATATCAAATTCTGCCCATTCACCGTTGGAATGCAACTCGCCACTTTTGCTGCCCTTGACCATCACATCCACCTGCTCGATAGCTTCGTCGCTCATGTTGAAGTTCAGAGGTGCTATATCTGCAGGAATTGTCACCCCGATATAGTCCGGGTAGATCTCTGGCAACCTGTCTGATCGCACAGGATTCTCAGGCTTGTTATTGCAAGCAATGACAAGCAACATTACTAACCCCATCAGTCCGATATGTCTTATTTCAGTAATCATATCTCTCACCTTTCACTTCTCACCTCTCACCTCTTCTGTTTGCCATCATTCTCTTGACATATTCTGCGTATGGTGATCCCGTTACGTTCCCCTGCATCTGTATGCATCGCATAGCGTCCTGGTAGCCTAATGGCATCTGTCGATATCCGCCATACTGCTGTACCCATCCCATATATTGCTGGAATCCCTGCATCTGGCCCTTCAGGAGCATCTGTCCCATAAAGTAGTCGAGTGCCATCTTGTTATCCTGGTTGTTGATAAACAGCAGGCCGAACATCTTCTCGATCTCTTCATAGCTATACAGGAAATTGTCTTTGTATCTCAGCTTGCGCAGTTTTCCATATAGTGGATGAGAGTCAACCTTGTTACTCTTTATCAGCGTCTCCATCTCCTCTGCCCAGTTGCTGTAGAAGAGGCTCTTTTTCAGGATGTCAAGTTGCTTGGCTGCAGTCTTATAGTGTCCGTTTACTATCATACACTCTGCAATTCGTTTGGTGCAGCGGCCGCTCTTCTTCCCGTTAAGTATCGACTCCTGGGTATCAAACATGTATCTCTGAGCCGAATTTATCATACCTAATCGCCAGAAAGCTTCTGCTGTGGGAAGCATTGATGTAAGGTCTCTCACACGTGGCATGATGAGTGCATCCTCGCCACTCTGGTAGAAGTCGAACATACGGTCTGCCAGCAGGCGTTTCTGAGACAGGGCCAGGTTAACGCAGTTCGACCAGAATGGAGTCTTTACCTGATACTCACCAGCACGCTTTACAATCTCATCCCATCTTTCATTCCTGACCAGATAGTCCTGACGGATAAGCTCGTACATATCCTTGTCATATCCGTTCAGCTGCGGATAGTGGAGTGGTATGCGGTAATATGTCAGTCCTGTCATCACTTGCCTTAGTGGCCACTGTGGCAGCAGCCATGCGTATGATATCATCATCACTGCCAGCAGCCAGCCTGCTGTCCACAGATGTTTCCATCCGGTCTGTATTGTGCGGATAATGACGTATATCCACACCGCCGGACCTGCAAGCCAGTATGCCACAGGGAGGATAAGGATATCTGTCCATGAAAGGCAACGGGTAGGCGAGCGCAGCTCGGGAATAAGGCTTTTCTTTATCCGCCAGCAGGCAAGTGCAAGTGACAATATTATTGCTATGGGCAGCGACAACATCACATTGATATCGCCCATAAGCCACAATAGCAATACTACAGGTATCAGGCTCAGAGCCCACCATGCTTTTGGCAACAGCCTTGCAGTAAGCACTTGTAATGCCATAAACACCAAAGCCAACAAAAGTGCTCCCAGCCAGTCTACATAATAGAACTGTACAATAAACTCTCCTATCCAGTCAGCAAAGCCCCCGGGAATGCTGCATTTCTCTATGAGATAATCGCCTGTCCAAAGAAATAGCTGATACTGCTCCTGATACGAAAGAGCGTGCGGATACCAGCAATACCAGAACAAGAATATGCCGATGCCCACCAGCATCGACACCCCCCAATTCCAGTATTTCTTAACCCCTGTTTTCATTATCGGTGCAAAATTACAACAATTCTCTGAAACAGCCAAATAAATCCTTCACAAAAACCGCCCTGCGGCGGTGAGGCTGCAGGGCGGTGATATAGAGTTTAGAATCCTAAGCGGGATTACTTCTTCTTGAATGCCCACCATGTAGCTTCACCCCAGCTGCCTGTGCCAGGAGCTGCGTAGATTAGTTTCATGTGGTTGCCGTCAAGCTGCATAACCTCAAAGTCAGTTGGCTTCTCGCCACCGCCATTAATCTTGAATGGGAAGAGAATTGAGCCTGCATCTGTATGCAGTTTACCCAGTGCCCATGCAGACTGTGATCCGTCAACAGAAGCGATGGTGCGAGCACCTTTGCCCCAATCCTGAAGTTCAAATTTGCCTGAACGGATCTGTGTACCGTTGCCAGCGAATGTTGTAACAGTTCCCTTGTCATAGTTGAAGGTCATGAAGGCAGCTGCATCTTCCTCGCCTGTAGCAGCACCTGTGTCAGAGTGCTTAAGCTGACCTGTTAAATCATTAGGAGGACATCCCCACCAAATACCGTTACCGTCATTTACGAACGACTCACCGTCGCCAGGAGCATAACCAAGGTTACCCCAGGCTCCACCGTCACTGCGGAAGCTTGTATCCCAAGTCCATGACTTCTCACCATAGTTGGTAAGAGAGCCTTCACCGTCGCTAGAGCTCTTGAATGCCCACCATGTTGCTTCGCCCCAGCCTCCTGTGCCGGCTGCAGCATATATAAGCTTCAGGTTGCTACCATCAAGCTGCATAATCTCGAAGTCAGTAGGTTTCTCGCCACCGCCATTAATCTTGAATGGGAATAGAATCGTACCTGCATCAGTATGCAGTGTTCCTAATGACCATGCAGCCTGTGAACCGTCGACAGATGCAAACGAGCGTTTGCCGTTATCCCAGGCCTTTACACTGAACTTTCCTGAGCGGATCTGAGTGCCGTCAGCAGCAAAGGACCTGATATTTCCGTCTTCATCGAGTACCATGTATGCACCTTCATCTTCTTCGCCTGTTGCAACACCAGTGTCAGAGTGCTTAAGCTGACCTGTTAAATCATTAGGAGGACATCCCCACCAAATACCGTTACCGTCATTTACGAACGACTCACCGTCGCCGGGAGCATAACCAAGGTTACCCCAGGCTCCACCGTCACTGCGGAAGCTTGTATCCCAAGTCCATGTCTTAACACCAGATGCACTGCAAAGGAACTTCATATCAGAAGAAAGCTCTGTTGGTACGTATACCGTAACATTCTTCTGGATTTCTACTACTGTACCGTCTTTATCGGCTGCACGTACATAGAATGTCTGTGAAGGGTTACCACCGCGCTTTGGCTGGATCTTAAAGTTTCCAGAGAAACCAGAAGCAAGGATGTTCTCTGCACCTTCTGCGTCGAAGTTATATACTACGACAGACTTGTAGGGTGCTCCTACTTCATAGAAGAAGAAGTTTCCGTCGGCGGCATCAGTGTAAGTACCGTCTTCATTTAATGCACACTGCTTGAAAGAGAACTCACTCTCTACGACAGAAGCAGTGAGGTCGGAAGCAGGAGCGCTGATACTGTCTACAGAAGGGTCACAAGCAGTGAGCATTCCGGCAACAGCACATAAGCCAAATATAATTTTTTTCATTTTATTTCTGTTTAATGTTGTAAATGCATTTACTAGTTGTTCCAGTCGATGTAGTCACTGCTAGAGTCAGTCCATCCGGCATTCTGGGTAAGTGCGCCTTCACTGAGTGTAATCTCTGTTTCTGGGAGCTTCTGGAAACCTGCTGTAGCCTTATAGCGTGCAGCGTAGCCTCCATTGTGCGCCCTGTTCTTGTCAGGACGTCCGCAGTAGTAGCAATCCTGGTTGGTCTGTTTCTCCAGAGCCTCTGCGGCAATGTGCCAGCGGCGGATGTCGTTGAAGCGCAGACCTTCGAATGCCAGCTCCCAGCGACGCTCACGCTGAAGGGCAGCAAGACTATAGCTTGGGATTGGAGAAAGACCTGCACGGCTGCGGAGCTTGTTGATTCCGCTGGCATCTTCCTTCAGCTCACTTTGCATCAGCAGTACCTCTGCGAAGCGGATAAGCACCATGTCGTGGATATTATTAAGCTGGAAATTCTCTTCTCCTGCCACTTCCCAGTTGCCTGGATACATCTCATTCTCGAAGGTACACCAGTAGTCACCACTTTCATCCTTCTTCTTTGATGTAACAGGAGAGAGCTTCTTTTCGTAGTAGTCGGTCTCCTGAACGAAGTCTTCCCATCCACCCTTTGTATAGTTAGGAAGGTCGTTCAAGTTCTGGATGGAAGCATCTAATCTTACGTCGCGTGGTTCTGCATTCTTCCAGTCGGTAACGAGGTTTGTTGCCACAGGACCGGCACCCCATCCCTGTCCGAATGGGAAGGTGTTGCCGTATGCCTGACCACCGCGTACACCGAAGTGCAGAGAGTAGCCGTTGGCATATCCGATAGTGGTCTGCCAAGAAGCCATCTTATTGAATTTGACAGCGAACATCGACTCTGGGTTTATAGCATTGTCGTCCTCTACCCAGTGCAGATTCTGTCCCTTGGTGTAGTCGTAGTCTTCAACAGTGCAACGATTGGTATATGCCCAGAGGTTGCGGAAGTCGGGAACAAGTGAATAGCCAGAGTTGTTGACGCAGTCGTCGATGTAAGAAATAACGTCAGACTTGGTCAGTGTAGTGCCGTCAGGCAGTTCAACGCTTTGAAGAGGAGAGTAGTTAGAACTTGTCAGCTCTTCAATACTCTCACCATTGCAGTACATTCCTGTATAGAACAGCCAGCAGCGTCCCAGCAATGCTTCTGCGCAGTATTTGTCTACGTGTCCGTCAGTATTACGCTTAGCTGGCATGCAATCGCAAGCATCGCGCAGGTCCTGAAGGATCTGTCCCCAGATTACGGATGCAGCAGGAGGTGTTGCATCTTCTGGCTTGTCAGCTGTTGTCAGAAGGGGTACTCTGCCGTACATGGAAGCCAGCTCGTAATAGAAGAATGCACGCATAAACAGAGCCTCGCCTTTGGTCTGGTTCTTCTGAACCTCGTCAAAGTCTACAGAGGCAAGAGCCTCCAGCAGTGTGTTGGCGCGGTTGATTCCCTGATAGCGCTGCTTCCAGAAGTTGCGGGTCATGTCGATATTGTAGTTCAGGATGAGGTCCATTGCCTGCATCAGCTTGTCGTTGGTTCCACCACCGCCATACTGGTCATCGCTGGCAAGGAGTGCATAGTAGTGCCAAGTTTCCTGAGGGTTGGCATTTACTGCGTTCAGGTTCTGATAGATACCGGCAAGCGCTTGAGCGGCATCATCAGCATTGACGGGGAAGTTTGAAGTATCCTTCTCTGTCAAACTCATGGAGTCCAGATCGCAAGACGTTAATGTCCCAGCGAAGAGCATTGCACCTAAGAAATATGCTATTTTTTTCATTTTGTCTAATTCTTAATGTTTTATTATTTAAAAACTTGGCGTTTTATTTTACCTCAGAGATGATAACAGAGCGTGAAAGCTGCTTGTCGTTGAAGTACATATAGTCAACGCCGCCCTTAGAATCCTTTACAAGCTGAGATGCAGGAATGCCATACTTGTTGATGAGGATGTCATAAACGTTCTGTGCGCGGCCCTGTGCCAGCTGGGCATTGATTTCTGAAGTTCCGGTCTGCTGGTCTGCATAACCGATAACGCTGTACTTCTTGTCAGGTGTTGCCTTAATCATCTTGGCTATACTCTCGAGATTAACCAGCTCACGGTTCACTACATCTGTGTTGTTCACTGAGAAGTTAACCAGATATGGGAATGTTACAGTCTTGTCAACAGTCTTTACTACCTCTATTTCCTTTGCAGGCTGATTGCGAAGCTGGTCGTTCTCTGCGCGAAGGCGGTCAATTTCACTGTTCAGGCGCGAGATCTCTGCATCGTTTGTAACAACGGCAGGAGCAGCTTCGGCCTTCTTGGCTTCGTTGCCCTTGAACTTGATGTTTACACCTAGCATATATGTACGAGGCTGAGGATAGTTACCTACGTCAACACCAGTTACCCATGACTCACTGCCGATAGCCTTACCGTTTTCAGGATCCATACCCTTGTAGCCAGTGAAGGTGAGCAGGTTCTGTGCTGCGAAGTAAACGCGTAACTGTTGGAATGGGGTCTTCTTCAGGAAATTAGAGAAGTCATAACCTATTGTTACGTTCTGGATACGGAAGTAGGATGCATTTTCTACATAAATATCTGATACCTGCTGCCAGTTAGCACCGATATTACCTGGCTTCAGCATAGGATACTTGTTAGAAGTACCTTCTCCATGCCAGTAGTCAAATACCTCTGTCGTGTAATTCTCAAACTGAGAGTCGGTGTTCTTACGCCAAGAGCGTACAACGTCATTACCGAACGAGCCGTATGTGGTTACAGAGATGTCGAAGCCCTTGTAGGCTGCGTTCAGTGAGAGACCCATTGTAAGGTCTGGATGCGGGCTGCCGATTTCTGTCTTGTCGTTAGAATTGATGATACCGTCACCATTTACGTCAACGAACTTCAGGTCACCAGGCTGGATACCTGTGCTTTGCAGTGAGTTGGCAGGGTTACCATTACAGTTCTGTGCAAGATAAGCCTGGAGGTCGCTTGCGTTCTGGATCACACCGTCGGTCTTGTAACCGTAGAAATAGCCAATCGGGTGGCCTTCTTCCATACGTGCCATATAGCCTGTGCTCTGTGCAATGAGGTCGTTACCGCCCTCAACAAAGTGGTTGGCGTTGTTAACCTGTGTCACTTTGTTTTTGTTGTGGGCAAGGTTAAGGTTGATGCCGTATTTGAAGTCACCGATGTTATCGTTCCATCCGATGGCTGCCTCAATACCAGTGTTCTTAACAGTACCGGCATTTGCATAGTAACCGTCCTGTCCTACTATAGCCCATACAGGAACCCACAGCAGCAGGTCCTTGGTCTTCTTCTGATACCACTCGAATGTGGTTGTCAGACGACCGCGAAGGAAGCGTGCGTCAAGACCGATGTTAAGCTGTTCTGATGTCTCCCAAGTCAGGTCGGGGTTAGCCAGACGTGCTGGGTATCCACCTTGTGTATATCCATCCTTATTATTATTAAAGGAGTACTGACCGTAGTCACCGAAGTCGAATGTAGACTGCCACTGGGTAGAAGGAATATTGTCGTTACCGTTCTGACCCCAACCAGCGCGAAGTTTCAAGAAGTCGAGCCATGAAGAAGTGCTGCTCATGAATTTCTCGTTAGTGATTACCCAACCTGCTGATACTGATGGGAAGTAGCCCCACTTTTTACCGTCAGCAAAGTTAGAAGAACCGTCGGCGCGGATGATACCGGTCAACATGTAGGTCTCCTTATAGTCATAGTTCAGACGACCGAAGTAAGACATCTTTGCTCCGTATCCGCTTGGATAACCGTCAACGACAGCTGATGAGCGTCCTGTTGTATTGTGCAGATATGCGTGGATGGCATCACCGAAGATATTGCCTGATGCAGTAGCGTTTACTGATTCACCCATGTGTGGACGGCTTCTGGAATACTCGGTACCGGCCATAACGTCGAAGTGGTGTTTGTCTACTATATCGAAGCGATAGTTCAATGTGTTCACCAAGTTCCAGTTCCAGCCAACGTTCAGGTTGTCTGTAACCTGGTCAGTAGAGCGGAAACCGCCAGAGTTGTCGTGAATGCGGAATACTGGCAGATAGCACCACCAGCTGCCAGACCACTGCTTGTAAGATACCTGTGCACGATAGGTCAGGTTCTCAATCGGCTGTAATTCTGCATATGCTACGGCGCTGAGGTTGAAGTTCTTGCTCTTGTTGTTGCCGGCCTGTGTGTAGACTGCTGCAGCAATAGGGTTGCTGGTAAAGTTGTTATATGGGAACCAGCCCATTGTTCCAGATGCTACGATGTCATCGTACATGAAGTAGCCTCCATTAGCATTATAAAGAGGTACGCAAGGATTAGCGCGAAGCATGTTTGACAGGTCGTTGGCATACTGTGTTCCAAGCTGTACACCCTGGCTCTGGCTGTGCTGGAAGTAGAGGTTCTCACCAATCTTCAACACGTCTCTGTTGCCTACGCGATAGATAACGTGGTCTGAGTTCAAGCGGAATGTGAAACGGCGATAGTCAGACTTCACTGGACCACCGAAGACACCATCCTGATACTGATATCCGATACCAGTAGAGAACTTTGACATCTCGTTACCGCCAGAGATGTTAAGTGCATGGTTTGTTACTATTGAATTCTTGTTGCGGAACTCCTCAATCCAGTTAGTACCAGGATTTGATCCGTTCTTGTATGCTGCCAGCAGATCGGCATCGATATATTTCGACCAGTCGTACAAACCACCGCCTGAGTTGGTGCTAACCAGATCCATGATGTTCATGTACTGCTTTGCATTCAGCGTCTCGGGCATCTTATATACGTTCTGCCAGCCGATGTTGCCGTCATAGCTCACTTCTACGGCACCGGCCTTTCCCTGCTTGGTGGTGATCAAGATAACACCGTTGGCAGCAGAAGAACCGTAGATGGCAGCTGATGCAGCGTCCTTCAGTACGTCGATACGCTCAATGTCGGCAGGGTTCAGCGAGTTGATATCACCACCAGCTACTCCGTCGATGACGTAGATAGGAGCGGTGCTACTGTTTGTACCTGCACCACGGATGTTGATCTTGAATCCGTCGCCAGGCTGACCAGAAGCTGCCTGAATGGTTACACCAGGAGCCTGGCTCTGCAGAGCGCCAAGAGCCTGAGTGGTGTTAAGCTTTGCAATGTTCTCACCTTTTACTTCCAGAGTGGCACCAGTGACCAGCTTCTTCTTCTGGACACCGTAACCTACTACAACTACTTCTTCGAGTACGGCATTGTCCTCTTTGAGCACAATGTTGTAGTTTGTCTGGTTGCCTATTACAATCTCTTGGTTTACATAGCCGATATACGAAACGACAATCGTAGTACCCGGCTTGACATTGAGAGTAAAGTTACCGTCGAAATCGGTTACTACACCGTTCGAAGTACCTTTTTCAATAACACTGGCTCCGATAACGGGACCCTGAGCATCGACTACAGTACCTGTAATCTTCTTCGTTGCCTGCTGAACATCCTGTGGTGCTTCAGCGGCATAGGCTTTAGGAGAGTAACAAAGTCCCAAAAGGGAGAATGCACCCACCATCAGCGCAGTTTTTCTAAAGTTTTGATTCATACGTAAGTGTTATACTTAGATAATATTGTTGTTGATTCACATTAAAAATTAGAAACGAAAATTCGTTAGTAATGCACCAAGTCATGGCACATGCCTTTGTTAGGTTGAGTTGTTAATCTTCATACGCTTTTATTAGTTATATAATCAGTCTATAGTCGTTCGAAAACATACTAAATCGGTTGCAAAGATATTGTAAATTTCTTAAAAAGCACAAACAATTATTGACAAATTCTGATACTTTTTTGCTAAAATTGGCTTTTTAACACAAAATCGGTATAATTTTAGCATAAAAGTACGAATAAGTGTAAAAAGTACAATATTGAATTTAAGGTTATAATTGCATTAAATGTAATTATTACACTTATTCGTGTTTTTCTTAAATCCATGTTATTTTGCGGCGGTTGTTTGATGGTCTGGCGGCAAAATGTATCCACAGTGATGTGCCGCGAGCTTCGAGGATGAGTTCGTCGAAGTCTGGACTATACTGATGCTCTTCTGCGATGTCGATCAGGATGACTGCATATCTAAGTAACTGTATCTTATCCTTGCAACGTATGTCTGCTGCACAACCTGTCAGGTGGTTCGAACTAGCCACTCCACCGGCAAGACGGTTTACCTCGGGTGAGCGGTAGCCGCTATTGATGATTATCGGTTTCTCCTTGCCGCTACTGTCGCCATAAAGTCGATTATAGCGTCTACGTAACTCTTCCAACCAGTCTGTACAGAGCCTGCGCAGGTTTTCGATTATTACTCTCGAAGGGATGTTACCATCCTTCGTCACGTGTTTTGTCTTGGTCATCTCACATAGTGTGAAATGCTCTGAAAGCTTTGCTTTGTTGTCAATACTAACCTTTTCCATAACTCTTAATTCTTAACTCTTAATTCTTAACTCTATTACGGTTCTCCTAATATCTTGACGATCTCCTCCACCTGAGCCGGGGTAAAGGATCGTACTCTCAGTTTTGTCAGATAGCAGAGGTCGGGGTTTATGCTCAGCCATAGCTTCAGTTTTGCCCATGCTGCTATCGGATGCATGTTGGGGAAATACTCCTGTGCCAGTTCCGTGCGTCCGTAGAAACGGATCTTGAATTCATGTTGTATCATTGCCGGATATTGATTAAGTTTGTTTTCAGATGCAAAGTTACACACGGATTCAAATTTTTCCAAATGTTTTTACAAAATTAACTAATATAAACTAATGTTTTCTTCTTGGTAAATAAGTGGCACTTATTGAATAATAAGAGCCACTTATTTGAACATACTTGGCTCTTAATATTCTATAAAAGCCTCGGGTTCGCAAAATCATGCGCAGCCTGCTAAAAATACTTAAAAATTCGTCTCTTCGTGCCCGTTTTTACGCAACGTAGCTGCGTGAGCACTTTCCCATAAAGACATTATCTTTGTAGAAAAAATCAAACATTGAGATGAATAACCAACGATTAGAAAACTTAATCCTGAAGATTATGGACACAGCAAGGAAGGAGACAAAGTTGCAAGAAATGAAGTCAATTGCTCATATCGACAACCGCTATTTCAAGAAAGAGTATATCTGGAAGGTAAGTGCCGCCATCTTATTGCGTATTCTTGTGAATATTGCATATAAAATGGGACAGGAAGACTTCGCTGACTTCTTCGATGGCATCCGTGACCAGATTATCGATATAGCGGAAAATCACTTTGACGAATTCAACGATTGCCATGCAAGAAAATGAGAGAATCTTAAACGAAGAACTGCTGCTAGCCGGCACTGATCCGGAAATGGCACGTAGGCTCGAGGCGCATCG
>JAEEGL011608970.1_pt1 | contig 15799 bp, 12 predicted proteins | sample 9134231 | NCBI WGS metagenome assembly JAEEGL01 (sample SAMN16246548, study PRJNA631951) | gut metagenome | biome: gut microbiome; feature: rumen; material: fiber-attached | host: Bos | place: Iran: Karaj | collected 2018-10
ACGTCGGCTTGCTTATTACTTATTATACTCCGGTCAATGTTGACAAGCTTGCCAATCTCTACTGTAGTGAGATATTTGACAGATCTTGCTAAACTGTCATCTAAATTTTCCTCTAGGGCGATATCTGTTATTGCTTGAGCAGATGCCTTGCAGAGTAATCCGTTGTCAGAAGCCTGTCTGCATATCTTGCTGATAGTCTCCAAATACTTTTCAACTGTGTCTGTTTTACGTCCTCGTTTGAGTCCCCAGACCAAGAAATCACGAACAAGTTCTTCGGTAATGTTGCCAATGAAGAGCTCATCTTCTTTCTCGCTTCCCTTCTCACTCAGAAAGATCTTGAATTGGTTCAGAATGCTAACAGAATTTTTGTAGGTAGATATTCTTATCTTATGTCTCATATACTGCTTTTCTAGAATGTCGAGTGCATAAGTGACGAAGTTCCGCCCCTTGTCTGCTCGCAACGGTCTGTCATCACCACATATAAAGCCTTGGATTATGTCCGGACTAATCTTACCATTTTGCTCCACATAGTCGAAGATATTTCCATCAACTTTTCTGAGCAGTTTTTGAAGTTGCTGATTCTTCTTTTTGTAGTCTGACCCGTAACTTGCACGCAGTTCACCAATGCCGTGATTGGCATTTTGATTCCAGTCCTTAATCATAGCCATAATACTGGTGCTCTGCCTGATTTTCTTACCACCGCAGAAATAATAGAGATAGACAGGGTACAGTTTTCCCTCGTCGACTTTAGCCGGTGTGCGAAGGAATAACCCTCCAGTTGGATATTTACGTGCAACCCTGCCCATCTTATTACTGTGCTACAGTTTAGAACAACTCATTTGATTTAGCAACAATATGAGCGTAACCAATGTGGCATGAGGGTTCCGTGTGGAATTTGTTGTGTCCAAAATTATAGGCGCTCTCAGATGAATTGTAACCATATCCTTGTGCATCGTCTATTACTTCACCGGAGACACACTCAATAATCGTGTATCTCCTATTGTTTTCCCGCCTGATTCCCCAGACAATGTCGTTTGTCTGGTTCTCATTTTTCTTAGAACCGTTACTTGAATTTGAATTTGTCGTTGTGGTCAGTCCCTGAACATCAACCACGTTTAGTGACTTTTTCATGCGAAATACTAATTGGTTTAATCATTTCGGTGGCAAATATACGACCTGTTTTTTATATATACAAATCTGTTTTTGTCCATGGAAAGGAAGTGATTTCCATGGACAAAAAAAGGATCAAAAAGCATAAATAAACGGCACATTTCCATAAGGAGACGTGCCGTCTTTGGACTATTATTTTGTCTTTCCGATACTCCTAATTGGAACTATCAAAAGGCAAAAATGATAATATCTTTCTTAATGAACATGAGTGTTTATCAATTCGTATACACTTGCATATTGAGTGTCATATCTGGTTTTGGAGGTATAACTCTTTTTGGAAGAGTCTAAAATAGCAGCATCTAATTCATTTGTCGTATCGATATCAATGGCTATGTATATTTCTGTTGTATTTATATTCTTGTATCTGTCATTGTCTACTTCTACAGAGGCCAAAACTCGACAATTGCCTTTCACAGCAAAGAGGTGTTGACCGTCTTTATGGCGGTGATGGAACAGGACGTAACCGATAGATTTAAGATGCTCGATAATATCCATACTATCTTTTGTATATTTCACACCAATTGCCAGTTTGCCTGAAGGCAAAAACATGGAACTCTTGCTTATATAGTTCTCCATCATTACCATTAACACGCCGTTACGTTCTGGATTGTCAACAATAGCATGGGCGTTGAGACGCACTGAGGTGAGTTTCTCCAAGGGGCTCTCTCCCAAATCACACTGTTCAACATAGAAAACATGCCGTAACTCTGCTAAGAGTCTTGCATTGTTACCTTCTGGGTCGGTATCGTCCAATGCCAATGAGTATATGTCTGGTTCCGCAAATGGTCTGTAAATTTTGCCAAGAACTTCCTGAAAATGAGTTTTGAGATACTGCTGTGCGTTTATACCAGGCTTGGCTGTCATCGCAAAGAAGGTGAAGCGTTTTTGTAGCCAATCCCGAATGTCCGTTCGGAAAGTCTCACGTATTTTATTTCTCCAGATTGTCTTTTGACCAGCATTCTCACGGGCATACAAAGACAATACGAAGAGGAAATTTACGTCGTAATAGAATAATAATAATGTATCACGGTCAAACAGGCGATTTTCGAATTGTCGAGAAACTTTAGGGTCTTCCCACCTTTTCTTTACGCCATCATTGGTATATGAGAGATCTTCGTCCATCTGTGCCGAGATGAAGAAGTTGGGTATAATGTTGTAGCCTTCTGTTTTGTTGTCACGTATGATATTTTCTTTCTTGCGTAGTTCTATATCTTTCGGCTTATCAGAAAGGAAGAGGTTCAGGTTCCACTGTATTATATTGCGAGCGTATGTGTATTGCTTGTAGATTGACTCCCGTCCCAAAGGAGCACCTATCTTATAATACTTACTGTCACCTATATAGTAAATACTCTTATTGTTGTTTTCAATGAGGGGCCTATACTTATACATATGGTCAACTTCCTTGCCATCGTACTGTTTTATCAGCCCAGCAGGGATGTTCTTCTCTCCGATAAGTTCGTCAATGATGGCTTCGAAAACTATATTGAAGTTCTTGACTAAATAGTACTCTTGTTGCTTGGAGCTTACTTGTATCTTACTCACTCGGTCGAAGAATGCCATGCACATCTCCCAAATGGTCAAAGCCTTATCTGAGAAATATTTGTATTTTATTTGTTTAAGGCGTTGTACACCAAAGCCATTTAGGTATTGTTGGAAGCGGCTGCCGGTTATAAGTTCAAACCCCAAATCAATCTTTGCCTTGAATCCATATTTGTCGTTTACGTAGTTTAGAATGGAATAGAAGATGATGAGGAGCTCTTCGTCAAAGTTTATCTGTCTTCTCTTATTAATAATATCGGTGTATATGGGGACTCCGCTATTGACTATGGCCGTTGAATGAGAGATTGTTCGGGTCCAATTTATTTTGTTGTATCCTAAGTGTAAGTTTTTTAAGACAAAGGTTAAGTAATTTTGATTCTCCTTGTTGAAATTGACAAGTGCCATCAGGATGTCGAGGAAAGTATTGCTGATAAATCGCTTATTACCTGCCATCTTTTCCACCTTTTTGCGGTAGACTATTTCATTCTTATTATCCCTGTTGAAAACCTCAATGGCACGATAAACCCATACTGAGAATTCATATATGAAACTATGTTCTTCTGGGAGTAACCCATCAGCCTTGTCCATGTGTATTATCCTTTCAGGTGTCAGGTGCTTGAATACCAAATCATTCTTGTCCATCAGAACCTTTGGCAGAATAAACACACAATCATTGATATACGGATTGTAGAAGTAGCCGACATAGTTGACACAAACATAGCCTTTAACATCCTCCAAGGCATCAATACCTCGAAGAACATCACGGACATCCTGTGCCCGGTACTTATACTCTTCTATCAGTATCCGCATATCTTATCTTGCAACTTCATCAACATGCAAACCCCAATCTTGGTTATTTACAGCGTCTATTAATGCTTGCATAACCCCTTTGGTCCCCCAACCATTAGTAGAAACATACACGTTTTCGCCATTGCATTCAATTGACATAACGCGAGGACTATTATCGGTCCGCATTTCAAATTCGGCCTGAGTTTCTATGAAATGCGTAACAAAGGTACCAAGTGATTTCCAATTGGTGACAACCTCTGATGCGGACATAGTCGGGTTTTTACGGATGTATTCTGAAACTAACTGAAAAGCAAGTTGACGTTTAGATATCTGGCCTTCACCATTGATACAATATCGCGTAAAGTCCTTTCCAGATGAATCTCCTTCATCCTCATTATCATCATTATCACTGACAATATTTGAAGTGATTTTCATTAGCATATTGTCGAATAATTGTTTTACTTGTTGTTCTCTCACGTCGCCATTTGATTTGAAGAATGAGCGGAAAGTCATATCTCTACCGTCGGCATCTTTGAAAATTGGTTTCCCGTTTGTGTTGTTGCGGTCAAAACCATAGTCCTTGAAAACATCATTCCATAAATAAAAAACGACCTTGCTTACGAACCTTTTAGCAGAAATGATGCCGTCCTCATCTGCTTTGGTGAAATAGTAACCGAGCTTCTTGTCTTCTGATGATGTAGCATCTTCTACGATGTCATTCATTTTTTCCAAGAACTCCCACCAATCATATAGCTGACCACAAACTTCAATCTGCCATTCCTTGCCCCCGTCAGCTATTGGAATATATTTCCAATCCCAGCGCCGTTTGAATGCAGAGTCAATAGGGAACAGACTTTGGTCACTCGTATTCATTGATGCCCATATATGTAAGTTTTGGGGAAGAGAAAGTTTCTCGCCCTTCAATATAGTATCTTCAGTGAACATCATCTTCTGTTCGTCTGAAAGTGCAGCAAAACCATACTCTTTGTCAAGACTCAAGAACCTTTTGATGTCTTCATCTGCCTCAATAGGGTACTTTGAATAACCATTATCGTCACGGTCTAACAATTGGAATAGATCACCGAATATTTGAGCACAGTTGCCGCGATTAATTTCCTCTATGATAAGAAAGTATGGTTTGGGCATCTGTTTCCAGGCATTCACATATGCCTTTAGGAAAGCCTGAGGTACAAATTTGTATACGATCTGCTCTTCAGTAGTTGTTACGCCATTTCTGGAGATTACATTTGTTTTCATTGTAGGTTTATAAGTCCCAACAAAAGATGCATAGTCACTATCAGGGTGGAATGTAGTGCGAATATGTGGATACACACTAACGGCTTCATCAATTTCGTGTGATTTGCCAGTACCAGGAGCACCATAGTAAATCTGTTGAAGAGAATCAAATGGATCAGAAGATTTGTTAACAAGTGGCATAATCTCAACTCCTAATGATTCTTTGGCCCAATTTGTGAATGCATCGGGTACCTTATTATATATAATATCATATTGGTAAGATTGACCATCAGCTACGACAACGAAAAGGTTATTTAGCGACGCATAACGTTGTTGTATTGCTCTGCTAACTAAATTCGAAGAGTTAACAGCAGAATCACATACAAATACAACTGTAGAAGCTTTGTGCTTGAATTGTTCTGCAATTCTATTTCCTATTTGTTTGTCTTCTTTTACATTAGAAACTGTCGCATTAATCGAAAATGATTGCTGGAACCATTCTTTCATGTCGTTTCCTTTAGAAGAATTCCTTGGGTTTGCATTCAGCAATGAGGTAATTGTTGCCTCAAAAGAATCTTTAGTAATGTTTGCCATATTATTCACTCATTAGTTCAATATGATGTTTAATTGTCTCCTTAAAGAATGATGGGCTACGCATACCACCTTCTGATAATCTTTTCTGAAATCCCATGGTCGCTTTCAGAGATAATGGTTTCCTTGGGAACTGGAGGAAGTCTAGAAGAGAAATCCGTTTTTGTCCTGACGGGTAGAGGCTTGCTTTGGATTCTTTCCGGATTCCATTAGCCCCCCATGCCGATTTAGGCCATGATTTCTTTATTATCAGGTCTTTATCTTTAGCACTGTCATATGCAGCAGGAGTTAAAATTTTCTTCGCAATCCATTCAACAGTATCTACTGTCACAGCATTGCCTATTAATTTCCATCTACATGAAGGTTTTGACATTTCTTCTGCTGATAAAGTCCAATCAGGTGGAAAACCTTGAAGTCTCTCAGCATCACGAATATCTGGAGAAGAAACTTCACCATCAGGGAATGCAATTGCAGGTGGCGAAGGAATCCCTATCGTTGATCCTGCTTTTAGTGTGGGGATACCGTCTTCAACAAGGCCAAGCGCATGCTTGCCTTCAGTCCAATAGAAACCAAGGGGATAGTCAAACTCATCATAATTAATCTTCCCGAATGTATTATTAGATTCGCCACTAAGGATGATGTCTCTCGGATCATGATGCAATGAGGCAACAACATAAACCCTGCATCTGTGCTGAGGTACAAAAGATATAGAATCTATTGTTCGGTATGCCCAACTATATCCAAGCGCCTCTAATTCATCGACGATAGTGTTGATGGCTTCTCCTCCATTTAAGCTCAACATGAAAGATACATTTTCGAAGATTACCCATTCTACCTTATTGCTTTCTAATAATCTGAATACTTCTCTTACAAGGGATGAACGAGTACCAGATAGGCCCTGCTTCTCTCCTACTGAACTTAGGTCTTGACAAGGGAAACCTGCACAGAGGATATCTGTTCCTTTAGGAATCGATTTCATTTTACAGACATCTTCAACTATGGGAACATCTGGTAGGTTGCGGTGGAGGACATGCTTTGCTATGGCGTCTATTTCGCACATCAATGTGGTTTCGACACCAACTTTTCTGAATGCCAACTCAAAGCCTCCTATACCAGCAAAGAGACTGACCATATATTTGGGGGTGTTACCTTTTTCTTTTTTCATCTATAGACATTATTTGCTTACAGATTATTTCTATTAGTCTAGGTGGTACGCTTTCACCTATAATTTGACAACATAAGTTCCTTCGTATCGTTTTCCCTGCAATTCTAAATTTGTAGTTGTATTCAGCGATTGTTTGCAACACTAAACCTTCATACACTGATAATACACGATTTTGTTCGGGATGCAACTTCTTATCAGAAGCTTCATACTGAAAATTCTGTGTCAAAGTTCCTGCAGGTGTGTCCCAAGTCATTCTTCGATAAGCGCTATCAAATCCTTTAATAATTCTACGTTCACCGGTAATTTTGTCAATCATAGTTGGTCTTGGAAGGAGAGCCCCACACTTTTCGCAATAGATTGGTGTGTTCTTTTTTGATTGATGGCGCCCATCTAACATACACATACCGTGTCGAGGATTATCCTTATATCCACAAGCAGCGCATTGGTTATTATAGGCTGTCTCGTTATAAGGAGTATTGTACACCCACCAGAACTTTTCTTCTTTCATGATTGGAACTATATGCCAGGGTATCTTGGAATTTTCATTTTTGCCTTTTTGAGCAGACAATGGTGGCATCGTTCCAATAGCATCTCTCAGTGTTACCCATTTCTTCAGTCCATTTAAGCCGTCTTCGGAGTGGGTCTTGCGGGGAAGAAAACTATTGTGAACAGCAAAATATGCCTTAGCGATGGGAGAACGAGAGAATATTGTTATCAACCTTTCCCTTTTCTGAGGAATTCCATAGTCTGCACAATTAACGACTTTGGCAATTCCAACATAATCATCTGAAAGTTCTTCTGCGATATAATCAACAATTTTCTGGTATCCCTTTTCTGTGCTTATTATTGTATTTTGCATCTCGGGAACATTCTCTAAAAGAACCCAAAGGGGGCGTAAAGACTTTATTATTCTAATAGTAGGTATGATTAGTCTGTTCCTAGGGTCTTCTTTGGGCCTTCTCCCTTCTCGGATTTCTTGTTGTATTTTTCCTATACTATTAAATGACATACCTTGACAAGGAGGTGTGGCATATATTAGGAATGGAGACTCAGGACAAATGGTATGCCACTTGTCTGTTATTTCATTTTCCTTTTCCCAAATATCGCCACAAATGCTATATGTCTCAGGATAATTCTCCTTGTATAAGTCGCAACGTTCTTTAATAAGTTCATTGCTCAGAAGTATATCCATGTTGCAAGCCTTAATGCCTAACTCACCTATTCCTGCAGAAGAGAATAAGCTTAAAACTTTGTATGATGATACTTCCTGAGTCATTTGTTCTTATTTGTTATACTTGTTGACAGCGCAAGTTTATTTAGTATATCTTCAACTCCAAATATTTTCATTCTATTGTCTAAGATACGTATAAGACTAATTACCTAGATTGTGAGGACCACAGCAGGTCTTTTACATCGACATTAAGACATTTTGCGATCTCAAGGAGGGTCTCAAGACCAGGTTGTGATGTGTTTGTACACCACTTACTAACTGTTGCAGGGTCCTTACCAAGTTGCTCAGCCAACCACTTGTTCGTCTTCTTCCGCTCTGCAAGCACGACCTTCAACCGGTTAATATCTTCTCGTTCTATTTTCATATAAAATTGCGTTTTGTGCAAAGATAATGATTTTTTGCGGAATATCTATGAAAAATAGGCTCTTTTTCACAAAAAAATACAATTATTAGGTTGTTCTCTTGGAATTATGCCTAAAAATACCTAATTTTGCGAATTAGTAATCTGAAATGATATGAGAATAAAGACTTATGACCAGAACAACGTACTTATCTCAGATAATGAGATTAAGTGTGACGTCCCCAAGTATGTTAGAGAGTTCAACAACAACCGTCCATTAGTACGTATCAACAGCATGGAACACAAGTTGTTGAATTCAAAGTCTGAATCAATAGATAAGTTATTTCTCATAGAAAAGTTCAGGCAAATACTACAATATGATTATTCTTTGTATCTTCATTCGGAACATGCACATTCGTTAAAATGTAGGTTGCGTGACAATGCCTTTGGATATGGCATCCAGGAAGAGCTGGAACCACCTTTAGAAATAAAAGAAATCTTACGTGACAAGAATGAATGGCTCGAAAACTTACTAAATAGAGTCGATGAATATGCACAAGAGAGATGGCGGAATCCCGGCAACATGTGTATGTGGCTTGCATATATAAAGTCAGAGTCGAAAGACAGCTGGACTAGTTTCTTGAATAATATACCTTATGAGGACTATTGGAAATACAGTGATCACGACTTGGAAGAATCTAATGATGAGTTAGAGCAAGTGTCTTGGCGATGCGCAAAAAGATATCGTTTACTATTAGATACTCTGCGGAACGAAGTGTATCCTCAGCTAAAAAGAAAATCAATGCAATCCATTCGATTGAAAAGTATTCTAAACCTGATACCAACTTCATATTCGAGTCAACTAAAACCGTACTCTTTTAATGATGACAAGTTTGTCATTAAACTATGTAATACATTATATGAAACTAACTGCAAAAGAAGAAGTGAGGTTTATGGCATTCTATTGACTTACAACTTTATGACTCAAATGATTACAACACCAACTGTGAGCTTAATGTTGGTAGAGTCCGAAGATTATGTTTTTACAATAGATTCGTATGGAAACAGTAAGATTGAGATAGTTTCATCATCTCAAGAAAATGCATTTATTAAAATCTCAGATCATCCTAAAAAGAACATACGCTGTTATAAGGAATCGCTTGATGTGATGTACGATAGTTATGTTAAAACTAAAGCGAAAGAAATAGAAAAATATACTGAAGGTGAATTTTTAACTCACGATATTAAAATTAATCATTGGAAAGAACTTCATTCAGCATTGAGGAAAGATATCTCTCTAAAAAAAGATTTAATAGGACGTAACAGGCCTGAATCTTATTATTATTTAATGATACTCAAATATGACGATAATAAAAACAATATAATTATTAACGATGAATTCATAAAAGATTTATTAATTGTTAATGACAAGTTCCATTCGGTTGCTCTGACAGACATTTTTGACTATATATATCAATTCAATTATATTAAAAGCAGGGCTTATCCGATAAAATCTAAATTGTTTGATAATAATATTGTATTTACTGATGATCCATTTGTATGGGAAAACAATTATGAAAGAAAATACACCTTAGAAGAGTCAATAGAGAGAGCATTGGCATTTATTTATCCGATATTAAATAGTAATTTTATAGAGAAAGTTAAGGGAACGGACAGCTTGTGCGTAGAACCAGATTGTTTCAGAGAGATTTTTAGAAAACTATTTAGAGAGGTTTCGGATGAGTCTGTCCGAAGTAACTTAGAACTTTTTAAGGAACCATATAAGGAGGATGGTTATCCATATCAAGGATTCAATTACAAATTATTATTGAATATTATAGGAATGCTTAAGACCTTCCATTATAAGAAAACAGATAGAGATGTTATTCGCATCTTTAAAAAGAAGAGCAAGAATTTGGCAGACGAATTGATGGATAATAGGAGTGCGATTAAGGTGAAACATGGCTGGTCTGCTTTTAGAAAGTATATTTCTGATTACAGAAAATACACGGATAGTTATGATTCAAAAAAATCATTTTCCATAGTTAAAGCTGAAACGATTAAGTTTATTCAGGAGCGTTATAATATAGAGCCGGATATCAATTTCGAATTTTAAATTTGAACCATCATCAGCGTCGTAACATAGTTATGACGCTTTTTGTATTATGTATTATCCAATGTAGTGATAACTTCCCAAAGTTCCTATGGATGATCTAAATGAAATTTGTCCAATATCTATAATATTCAAAACTATCGTAAACAGCGATGCCTCTGCTTTTCGTCTATGAGTGGATTCCACACATTAGCATTCTGGGATGTTATCACTACATTGAATAGTATTATATTGTGAATCTTCTGATAGCGTTAGCGTTGGACAGAACTATATTTGACAATTAAACAAATAGTAGCTTTAAAACATCTGTTTTAGCAATTTCTTTGTCCATAAAATGCGTTCCTTTTCCATGGAAAACATGGAAAAGACGATTATTTTCATATTTCTGAAAATAGTTGTACGTTTGCAACAGAATTCTAACTCAAACGAAAAAAGTATGGACAAGAAAGAACTTTTATTGATGATTTTGAATGGTCTATTCATTCAAGTTAAAAAGGCTCCTCTGAGTATTGAAGTTGGCATGAAGCTTTCAGAAAAAGCTATCTATCGTAGAATATTAATTATAGCTAAGTATGTATGGGTAAACAGGATGTATGAAAAGTTGAGCGCATATGGAATATCACGACTTCAATGTGAATTTGTTGGTCTTAATAAGATTAACAAAGCAATGGATGATATGATGGATTATAAAATGAATTCATCGTTTAAAATCGAAAAGTATTTTCCGACGGTTAAGAATATAAATCACGCTGCAAATATCTACAATGCTTTCCTACGTCATTGCCGTTCAAATTATGATGACTTCTGCCATGAGGTTGATAAAGTGATGGGTAACGTAAGGAGTTTCTCAAAAACGGAGATAAGAATTCTTTGGAGAAAACAGTGTCCGCAGGAGTTCGCAGAGTATGAGAAAAAGTGTCTCATTCTCGATAATATCGGAAGAAGGGATTACAGTGGACATTTCTGGATGGGTTCTTTGTATTAACACTATTAAGATAGAAACTATGGCTGATAGCATTATTACACTACCGTTGTCCAGCAATATGCGTAAGGATGTTGCAGATAAGTTACAGACCGCATGTCTGAAGGTAAGAAGAACTTTATTCTATGACCCGAAGTTGGGTTATAATCACAACATGGGTGGAGTGCGAACTAGTGCGTCACTTGGGAGTGTCACAAAAGAAGTGAATGCCATTACTGATGGCTTCATTACCTTCCACTTCGTATCACACCGCAGGTTATGGTTTGAGGTTAAGGGCGTTGATAAGCGTTACACACTTCACTGTGCTAACGAGTATGCCTTCTATACGAGAGAGTCTGCTGCTATCAACCCCTACAATAAGATAGCGGCTGCAATCATTAAGGCTCTTAAGGAGCGAGATGAGATGGAAAGAACGTATCAACTTTTAATAGCTGCATAACTATGGAGCAGAACTTTTTCACATTGGGTGCATTGCCCGCTCGTATGGAGAAACTGGGTGACAACATCAAGCATCTGTATCACACAGCAAACAGGACCGTGGTTAACGCCGAGCTCGTTGAACATAAAGTTGATGGCATATATGTTCAGTTTGGTGCTGACGAATACAATCAGATTGGTGTAACTTTTATCAACCAGTTTGGTATTGAGAGCGATAAGTTTGTCATTAGAGCAAGAAGACTTGCAACTGTAGTAGAGACAATTAACAAAGTATATAGTAACTTAATAAAAAAAGGATTCAAAACGATGAGAAAAGACAAGAAGACTGCCGCAAAGCCGGCAGCAGTAAGCAACGAGGTAAGTAACGTCACGCCAGTGGCAAGTGTTAACTGTTCATGTTCTGCTGTTATGAACATGTTGGTGGAATTCATTATTCAGCAACATGAGCATTCCGGCAACCTTTACGAAGCATCGGAGTTCATGGATGTGTCACGACTGTATCAGGCGAAGAGCCGTGGTGCCGTGAACAATGTCGTGTTTAACGGTGATAACATTGCCATCGAGGGTGCTATCAGCATTTCATTCAGTGTCGCAGGTATGAACCAGTCTGAACTCCGTGAGCAAATTATTTGGGCCCTTCAGACAGTTGTTGAAAGGAACAAGCAACTTGTAGAACAGAAGGGTGATTGTACTGAGCATAAGAAGTCAGTGGCAGAGAACAAGGTAGAAGTTAGGGGAGAGGTCAAAAACGCGACTAAGATCAAGCCCTTTAGAGGGAAGGTTAACGAGAAAGCTTTCAAACGATTCAACGATGCTGTTGGTAAAGGTATTGATGCTTTGGAGTCTAGCCTTATGGGAGTTTGTCCAGGCGCATCAAGTCAGATTATTCGATGCTATCTTAAGAAAGCAGCTATCGACTCGCATCTTAAGTTGCCTGACACATATGGTGTGACACTTGCAAAAAACCTAACTCTATACAACATTGAGCTTCTGCATGCATTATGTGCGACCGCGAACTGTAAGGTTCCTCCATTCTTGCAGATGAAGACAGCAATTGTCTCATCAAGTTCAAAGAGCGTGACAAGAGCATAAGTACGTTAACTTACTAACTTTCTGCATCTATACTGAGAGACTCTTTCGGTACCCTTGCCGGAGTGCTAAAAAGAGTCTCCCTGGGGATGCTATGTCTAAAAAATGATGCAACAAAAAAATTATTTACATTATGAAAAAAAAGATTATTATCAGAGTTTTCTCCGCATTTGCCGGATTCGACACACAGTTCATCGCACTTCTTGCGTATGCAAGATGGTACAATCAGAATACCAATGGGCCGCTGATCGAGTTCGTACTTGTTGGTTGGTGTGAGATAGACGAGGATGCCATTGCTAGTCACAATGCATTGTTCCCTGAGTATGCTGAAAAGGCTATCGAGGAACCGGGAATGTCTGAATACAAAGGATTTCACTACAAAAATATCAAGGAGATTAAGTGGGAAAAAGTTCCGCATTTTGATATGATAATATATTCATATCCTTGTCAAAGTACAACAGGTGCTGGGAAACAGGAGGGGATGGACAAAGATTCTGATACGCCCTCTGCTCTTGTCTGGGACATAGAAAAGGCAATAGAAATCAGAAGACCGAAGATTTGTCTTCTTGAAAATGTACCGGCATTACTTACATGTAAGTTTGACGGGCCATTTGAGAAGTGGAGAGACACCGTTTCTAAGTACGGTTATCGCAATACATGGTCAACTATGTGTGCTGCTGATTATGGAGTACCACAAAATAGAAACAGGGTATTCATGGTGTCGCTGCGAAATGACATCAATAAGAGGCTCTATTTCCCTGAGCCCATTGGGTGCAAAGTATCGGCAGAAGATCTTTTAGAGAATGTTGTGGACGAGAAATACTACTTCTCAGAAGAAGATGCATTAAGCTTCCTGCTTGATATTCATGACAAGCAGCCTGAACATAATGTCAAGATTCGTATTGAAGATAAGGGTGTCTATTGCAAGCAGATTATAACACCATCTTGCATACGTAAGAAGAACAAGAAAAATAAGCAGGCCACACAGTATGACCTACATATTTGCCCGACGTTAGTTGCTGATGTGAACTATGCCAAGGGGAATTATAAGAAGTTCTTGTCCTCTACTCACTATCCGAGACCTGGTGTAATTGAGGTGTGGCATACTACAGAACAAGTGATGATTCCCTACAAGGAACTTATTGACAGCGCATCTATCAGCACAGAGCGTAAGTTTAAGATTATCAATGCCAGTAGGAATGATATCCTTGAGCAGTTGGACAACTTGGGTATTGGTGACTATTTTCGTCTTCGTCGACTCACCCCGAAAGAGTGCTTCAGATTTATGAGTGTTGAAGCGAAGGACGTAGATAAACTTGTTAATTCTGGCGTGTCAGATGCTCAGCTGGTTAAACAAGCTGGGAATGCTATTGTGATCCGAGTTCTGGTCAACTTGTATAAAAGTATATTTGAAGATGTAAGCAAATGGTGGTATTAATAATATGTTTACGTATGAAAAGGAAATTCAAAATAAATGTGAGTCTCCCAGACTTCGAGAAGATGTCTGATGAAGAGTTTATGTCTGAACTTCGTGTTTACGAGGCAAAGCTCTCGGAAAAATCCGAGGAAGAATCAAACGGAGTTATAACCGGTTCACTGGTTCCGAGAGGTGCTCATCTCGGAAAATCCATTATTCCGAGAAACAGTGTCATTGACTACAAAGAGTCTGCATATGAGTACTTCCTCTCCGTCAGAGCCAGGAAGATAATACACGAAGCAATCGGAGAGAAGAGCACGTTCGACATCAAGCGGTTTAAGAAGCAGTTCCCAGAGGAAGATGAACTTATCAGGGAACTTGAGGAGACTTCGCTGAACTTGCCGACAGTGAGGCAGAACAACGGGAGAATCCCTTTAGTTCCGGCAACTGACTTCTCCATATTTTCAAACTCTCAGGAATTCGAGCACTATATAGACTGCTCCCAACACGATGTAGTTCACTGCATTGCTGAGTATGTCAGGTACAAAGCTGCTTCTATCAAGAGGAACAGCATACTGTCCCACTATCCATCAATCGTCTATTACTTATTAAAGCTCGAGTACGAGAACGGCTTAACTATCAAGCCGGTTGTTGTCGGGAACCTGTTTTTTACCAAATTCGAGAAGTATCTGTATAGTCACTGCTTATCGACGAAGACTATCAAATCCATGATTAGTTCACTAAAGACTGTTTTGAAGTGGTCGGCACTTTACGGAGCAAGAGTAGCAATCGACATCGATGCGTACAGTCTGAAGGAGAACTACAAAAGACCGAGAATATCACTCACTTATGAAGAAATCTGCAAGATATACTACTATGACTTCAGTCATATGGACTTGTCTGATCATATGAAGAAAACATACGAACGAGTTCGGGACCACTTCGTACTGTCTTGTTTCCTGGGTCAGCGTTTCTCTGATACGGTCCGCATCACTTCGACCAACTTTGACAAGTCAGCAGGCAAGTTCAAGATTACACAGCAGAAGACCGGCAACAAGGCAGTCGTGTGTTTCAATGACATATTCGGAGAGTTCCCTATCATCGCTCGTGAGATCTTGGAGAAGTATGAGTACAACGCACCCTATACGGGAACAATGTCGATGTTCAATCAGAGACTCCATGAGATATGCAAGTATGCTGGACTTGACGACTGGGTGAAGCACGAAGTTAACATCCGGGGAGCTATCGTGGTGAAGAGCTTCCCGAAATACGAGCTTATATGCTCGCACTGCGCTCGAAGAACTTTTATCACCAACTGTGTCAAGAGAGGACTTCACTCGCAGCAGATCAAGAGAGCATCCGGACATACTTCGGACAAGTCGTTTGGATTGTACGTTATCTGGGGTGATGATGTCGATTGATAGATAGTTTAGTAATTCATACCACAAGGGCGAAGTCCCATACTAAATGACCTTTGCTCTTGTGGTATGATTGTGTTTATGGGTAACTTTGCACTCAAGTTATTGATTTATGCTTAAAAAGTTTGTTGTTTTCAAAAAGATGAGTAACTTTGCACCCGAAAATATTGTTGAACCCTTTAATCATAAGAGAAAGGGTCGCACGAATGAGTATAAAGTAAGTATATATCTCCACAGAGCATTGGTGACTGCAACCGGTTGGTTGCGGCATAATTTAGGTG
>JAEEGL014084521.1_pt1 | contig 15799 bp, 14 predicted proteins | sample 9134231 | NCBI WGS metagenome assembly JAEEGL01 (sample SAMN16246548, study PRJNA631951) | gut metagenome | biome: gut microbiome; feature: rumen; material: fiber-attached | host: Bos | place: Iran: Karaj | collected 2018-10
AAGGTCACGATTAGTAACAATACCCATCAGATGTTTCTCCTCATCCACCACGGGGATACCACCGATATGGTACTCTGCCATAAGTGCAAGGGCGTCACGGATGGTGTTGCCGCGACGGATAGTCACGGGGTCATATATCATTCCGTTCTCGGCGCGCTTTACGATTGCCACCTGACGGGCCTGTTCGGCGATTGACATATTCTTGTGAATCACGCCGATACCTCCCTCACGGGCAATGGCAATAGCCATACGTGATTCGGTAACGGTATCCATAGCTGCTGTCACAAACGGAATGTTCAGACTGATGTTGCGTGAGAATCTTGTCGAAAGATTGATGTCACGCGGCAGAACTTCTGAATAAGCGGGGATGAGCAGGACATCATCAAATGTCAAGCCCTCCATTGCAACTCTATCTTCTAAAAATGACATAATATTTGGTTTTTGTTAATTACCCATTTCAGATATGAACTTTATACGAACCAGACGTATCTCCTCCTCGCTGTAATCATCACCCAACTCATCTATGGCATCATCGATTGAATCGCTCTCGGACTCTCTGAAGTACTCATAAATGTCCTCCGAACGGTCCTCATCCATGACGCTGTCTATGAAATAGTCTATGTTAAGCTTTGTACCGGAATAGACGATGGCCTCTATCTCGGTCAGCAGCTCGTCAAAATCAATACCCTTGCTTATGGCTATGTCATCCAGGGCCACCTTCATGTCGATGCTCTGGATTATGCTCACTTTAAGTTTTGACTTATTGGCTACCGTACGTACCCGCAAATCCTCAGGACGCTCTATCTCATTCTCCTCAACATGACGCTTGATAAGATCAATGAAATCCTGTCCGTAACGTTTGGCCTTGCCGGCTCCCACACCCGGTATGTTCTGGAGTTCATCCATTGTAACGGGATAGGTGGTGGCCATTGCCTCGAGCGAAGGATCCTGGAATATCACATAAGGCGGAAGCTGAAGATGCTTTGAAATCTTCTTGCGCAGGTCCTTGAGCATTGAATAGAGTTCAGGATCTACAGCAAACGATCCTCCTCCGCGCATCGGACCTTCAGTCTCCTCGTCTTCAAACTCCTTATCCTCCACAATCATGAAAGATTTGGGGTTTTTCAGGAAATCACGGCCCTCGTCGGTCAGTTTCAGAAGCCCGTAGTTCTCGACATCCTTCTTGATGTATCCGGCTATCAGGGCCTGACGGATTACTGCATTCCACGTCTTCTCCTCCTCATCGGATCCGGAGCCGAATGCTTCAAGATCATCATGCATGTGATCCGTTATCTCCGATGTATCCTTGCCCAGAAGCATGTCAATTATGTAATCGGCCTTGAAATTCTCCTTCACAGCAAGAATACACTCCAAAACCGTCTCCAGAAGCTGCTGTGCCTCAACCCTCTTTTTGGGATTCAGACAGTTGTCGCAGTTTCCGCAGTTTTCCTCCTCATAGCTCTCGCCGAAATAGTGCAGCAGCAGTTTACGGCGGCATACCGATGACTCACAATACGCTGTAGTCTCAGCCAGCAGCTGACGGCCTATATCCTGTTCTGCCAGAGGCTTGCCCTCAAGGAATTTCTCAAGTTTCTGGACATCCTTGCTGTTATAGAATGCTATGCACTGACCCTCTCCGCCGTCACGTCCGGCACGACCTGTCTCCTGATAGTAACCTTCAAGGCTTTTGGGAATGTCATAATGGATCACGTAGCGGACATCTGGCTTGTCAATACCCATTCCGAATGCTATGGTAGCCACTATCACGTCAATTTTCTCCATTATAAAGGCATCCTGAGTCTTGCTGCGTGCGGCTGCCTCCATTCCGGCATGATATGCCATGGCCGATATATCGTTTGCCTGGAGTATCTCCGCCAGTTCCTCAACTTTCTTGCGGGACAGGCAGTATATGATACCGGACTTTCCGGGATTGGACTTTATGAACCTTATGATATCCTTGTCTACATTCTTGGTCTTGGGCCTTACCTCATAGTACAGGTTCGGACGGTTGAACGACGACTTGAAGTCCTTGGCATCCTGAATGCCCAGATTCTTCTTGATATCGTCACGAACCTTGTTGGTGGCTGTAGCTGTAAGGGCTATTATCGGCGCTATTCCTATTTCCTTTACTATTTCCCTGATCTTGCGGTACTCGGGACGGAAATCATGTCCCCATTCCGATATGCAGTGAGCCTCATCTATTGCATAGAAAGATATCTTTATCTTTTTGAGGAAATCAACATTCTCTTCTTTGGTGAGTGATTCAGGAGCAACATACAGAAGCTTGGTCTTACCTTCCAGGATATCGGCTTTTACAAGGTCTATGGAGGTCTTGCTCAGTGACGAATTGATAAAATGGGCAATACCGTCCTCCTCGCCCAGGTTGCGCATGGCGTCGACCTGATTCTTCATGAGAGCTATCAGGGGGGAAATCACTATTGCGGTACCATCCATCACAAGTGCGGGAAGCTGATAGCAGAGAGACTTTCCGCCTCCGGTTGGCATCAGCACGAACGTGTCGTTACCAGCCAACAGATTACGTATGATAGCCTCCTGGTCTCCCTTGAAAGTATCGAAGCCGAAATGGACTTTCAGGATTTCTGACAGATTAACGTCTTTTGCCATACAAAAAATAATAAAACAACCATTCTATCTCAAGAGATAGAAAAACAAAGTTAAGTACAAGAAATTCATTCTTGCAAACTTTTTACTAAAAAAAACTGCAAAAATATTTAATAATAATGCCCTTGAGGGGCAAGGACTACTGATAGGCCGTCATGAGTTCTCAAATACGGTTCCGTCGGCCTTATCCAATTGTTTCTTTGCGTAATCAATTGTCACTGTATAGCTTTTCTTTCCAGACGACGGTATCTCATACATTGCATCTATCATTATTGTCTCCACTATGGACCTGAGTCCGCGGGCGCCCAGTTTGAACTCTATCGCCTTGTCTACTATGAAATCCAGCACCTCCGGCTGGAACTTAAGTTCCACGCCATCCATCCTGAAAATCTTTGTATACTGGTTTACAATGGAGTTCTTGGGCTCCGTAAGGATATTGCGCAATGCCTCCCGGTCCAATGGCTGCAGGCTTGTCACAACCGGCAGACGTCCGATAATCTCGGGTATGAGTCCGAATGACTTGAGGTCCTGGGGTGACACATATTTCATCAGATTGTTGAGATCCACCTTGCTGCGTGTCTCAACTGATTCAAAGCCCACCACCTGTGTGTTCAGACGGCTGGCAATCTTGCGTTCTATACCGTCAAACGCACCTCCGCATATAAAGAGTATGTTCTTGGTGTCCACCTGAATGAACTTCTGTTCAGGATGCTTGCGGCCTCCCTGTGGAGGAACGTTGACCACTGAGCCCTCCAGCAACTTCAGCAGGCCCTGCTGTACACCCTCTCCGCTTACATCACGGGTAATGGAGGGATTGTCGCTCTTACGGGCGATCTTGTCTATCTCATCGATAAACACTATACCGCGTTCTGCAGCATCCACATCGTAATCCGCTACCTGAAGGAGTCTGGAAAGGATACTCTCCACATCCTCGCCTACATAACCGGCCTCTGTCAGTACCGTGGCGTCAACTATGGTGAACGGGACCTTGAGCATGCGTGCAATGGTCTTGGCCAGCAGAGTCTTTCCGGTTCCGGTGGCACCTACCAGTATGATGTTGCTCTTTTCTATGTCGACATCATCGGCACTGGGCTGGGTAATGCGTTTGTAATGATTGTAGACAGCTACGGAAAGATACCGCTTGGCCGCATCCTGCCCAATCACATAGTCGTCAAGAAATTTTTTAATTTCCTTAGGCTTGGGCACGGAATTCATGGTAAACGACGGCTTTTTACTGCTCTGCTTGGAATCACGGACAATCTCCGATGCGCGCTCAACACACTCATTACAGATACAACCGTCAATGCCGGTTATCAGGAATTCCACCTCCTTGTCCGAGCGACCGCAGAAACTGCAGCTCCTGCCTTTCTTTACCACTGCCATAAGATTAGGTTATTTACGTTTTTCCAACACCTGATCAATCATTCCGTACTCCTTGGCCTCCTGTGCGGTCATCCAATAATCGCGGTCGCTGTCGGCCCAAACCTTGTCAAATGGGGTATGTGAGTGTTCGGATATGATAGTGTAAAGTTCTTTCTTTAATTTCTGGATCTCACGGGCAGTAATCTCTATATCACTGGCCTGACCCTGTACACCGCCGAGAGGCTGATGAATCATGACACGGCTATGAGGCAGGGCTGAACGCTTGCCCTCCTGCCCTGACACCAGAAGCACCGCAGCCATGCTGGCAGCCATGCCTGTGCAGATAGTAGCCACAGGACTGGATATGAACTGCATCGTATCATAAATACCCAAACCTGCTGTCACGCTGCCGCCGGGCGAATTCAGATAGATGGAAATCTCCTTGGAAGAGTCTACCGAATCCAGGTACAGCAACTGCGCCTGGATTGTATTGGCCGTATAGTCATTGATTTCCGTACCCAGGAATATGATGCGGTCCATCATGAGACGGGAGAACACATCCATCTGGGTAACGTTCAACTGACGCTCCTCCAGAATATAGGGGTTCAGATACTGGGACTCTGCCTTGATGACATCATCCAATGCCTGGCTGTTCATACCGAGATGGCGGACAGCGTATTTGCGGAAATCATCCATTGCCGTTGTATTTTAAAGACTCTGAGATAATATACTCTTATTTCTTGGCTTTCTTTCCCTTGGCAGGCTCTGCCGTCTCAAAGAGTTTGTTGAACTCATCCACTGTAACCTTCTTGTTCTTGAGCTTTACATCACCCTTAACGGCTGCAGTCAGTTTGGTCTCAATCGCGCGGTTTACCAGACCGTCCACTGTCTCACGCTTCTTGAGCATATCCTTTGAGTAGTTGTCCAACAGTTCATCAGGAATGTTCATCATGCCGTACTGGGCAAACTGGGCGCGTGTGGCTTCACGGGCCATTGCCTTGACGTCGGCATCCTCTACCTTGATGTTGTACTTCTCAACCAGTTTCTCCTGGATAAGATGCCATGTGAGCTCCTCAAGGCTGCGCTGGAATGTTGCCTCATCCTGCTCTGCATCGGGCTTGTTGGCCTTCATGATACGCTTGAGAAGATCCTCGGCATACTCCAGCTTACCTACCTTCTCCATCATATAGGCGCGCAGGTCAAGCAGGAACTTGTAGTCACTGTCAGGCACAAAGCTCTGAGCCAGAGACTCCTCCACCTTGGCGCGGAAACCGGCTTCGTCCTTAACGGCATCTTTGCCGAATACGCGGTCAAACACCTCCTGATTGAGCTCGCTCTCAACAAAGCGGGTGATATCCTGAATGGTGAGTGAGAAATCGGCGTCGATGCCTTCAACCTCCTCTTTCTTCTTGTTGAGGAGTGAGGAGATCTCTATTGCGTTGCCTTCGTAAGCCTTGGCGGGATTGAATGTTATTACATCGCCCTTCTTAGCCTTGCCGAACAGTTTCTTCTGACCTGCATCCTTGATGTACTGAGGCATCAGGGTGGCACCCTCCACTACGATTCCGCCTTCCTTGACGGAGCCGTCAGCGTTCAGCTCAACCAGCTGGCCCTTGATGACATCGTTCTCCTGATAGCTGTCCACCTGCTCGTAATGACCGTTCTGCTGAGTGTAAGCCTTAACCTGACTGTCCACCATCTCGGGTGTAACCTTAATCTCATAATAGGCTATGGTATCGTCCTTGCCGATCTCTGCATTGAACTGCGGAGCAAGAGCAATGTCAAAATAGAATGTCTGGTTGTCATCATCCAGGCTCATTCCGGCCTCCTTCTCCTCGTTGGGAAGCGGCTCGCCCAGCATATCAATCTTGTTATCCTTGATGTAGCCGAAAACCTTCTCCTGAAGGAGCTTGTTTATCTCATCGGCCTTGATGGACTTTCCGTACATCTTCTGCACAAGGCTCATGGGAACCATACCCGGACGGAAGCCCGGCATCTGGACCTTCTTCTTGGCATCCTTGAGCGCCTTGTCTACATTCTCCTGATAATCAGCCTTCTCCATGCTGACGGTAAGCAGGCCCTGTACCTTGCTTACATTCTCAAACTTTACGTTCATTCTGTTTTATGATTGTTTTGTTTCTCGTCTGTTTTTAATAGGGTGCAAAATTACTGCTTTAATCACAAACGGAGAAATAATTATATTTTTTTATTACCTTTGGCCTCCGATATGGAAGAATCAGTTCAAGAAAACAATCTCGGCCACAAAATGGTGCTGAGAACTGACAATCTTGTAAAACGCTACGGTAAGCGCACCGTGGTAAACCACGTCTCATTCGATGTCAAACAGGGTGAGATAGTGGGTCTGCTGGGTCCCAACGGAGCCGGTAAGACAACATCGTTCTATATGACCACCGGCCTTATCACTCCCAATGAGGGGCACATTTACCTGGATGAGCAGGATATTACCGATTACCCCGTTTACAAGCGTGCCCGTGCCGGAGTAGGCTATCTGGCTCAGGAAGCCAGCGTATTCCGCAAGATGAGCGTTGAGGACAATATCGCATCTGTCCTGGAGCTCACTGGCAAGCCTCTCTCTTACCAACGTGAGAAGTTGGAGAGTCTGATTGCCGAATTCCGCCTTCAGAAAGTACGCAAGAATCTGGGTGACCGTCTCTCCGGTGGTGAACGCCGCCGTACCGAGATAGCCCGTTGTCTGGCCATAGAGCCCAAATTCATCATGCTCGACGAGCCGTTTGCCGGCGTTGACCCGATAGCCGTTGAGGATATCCAGCAGATAGTATGGAAACTCAAGGACCGCAACATCGGCATACTCATCACTGACCACAACGTACATGAGACTCTCAGCATCACTGACCGTGCATATCTGCTGTTTGAGGGACGTATCCTTTTCCAGGGAACGCCCGAAGAGCTGGCTGTGAATCCAATAGTAAGGGAAAAATACCTGAGCCAGAGCTTTGAACTTAAGAAAAAAAATTTCCAGAACTGAATGAGGTTAGTCAGACACATTCTGGCCGTTTCGGTTTGCCTGTTTGTGTTCTCATCAGGTCAGGCCGTTCAGATACGCAGGGAGCCCGGCCATCGGATTCCCGAATATGTGATACCGACAGACCGTGACAATCCGGCCCTTTGGACCAAACCTCAAATTATGACCAAGGCTGCTCCTCCGGGTCATTACGCCAACAGCAGCGCCTTGAGGACCGGCATTATCGAGTATCCTCTCATTCTTGTCGATTTCAGCAACCGCGGCTTCACAATCAGTGACACTCTGGCTCTCCTGGAGCACTACGACAACGTATTCAACAGTAAAGGTTATACCGACAACACCATCTACACCCATGGCAACGAGACCTATTACGGTCCCGGGGGCAGTGTGTCAGACTACTTCAATGATCAGTCATACGGAAAATTCACACCCACATTCAGGATTGTCGGGCCGGTCCATCCGTCACGCGAGTACCAATACTACGGCAGTGGCTCTGACGCAAATCTGATAAACCTGATCAGCGAGATATGTGATTCGGTCATCTCAATGGGTCTGCTTGACCTTTCTGAGTATGCAAGAAACGGTGTCATCGAGCAGCTGTCAATCATATATGCCGGAAGAGGCGAAAACTATGCTGGCTCCGATCCCAACACCATCTGGCCTCAGGCAAGCATCCTGAATCCGGACCGTAACAGGGCATCCACCCTTTACCGGAAAGGCGTAAACACAGTCAAATACGCATGCACGTGTGAGTTGTTCTGGGACTCGGACAGCATACTTGACGGCATCGGCACATTCTGCCATGAGTTCTCACACACTCTTGGACTACCTGATTTCTATAACACCGCGTCAGCATCGGAGTCAGAGTCAAATTCCGCCATGGGTTTCTGGAGCATCATGGATTACGGCAACTATGAGGACGGAGGATTCTCGCCGGTAGGCTATACTGCATTTGAGAAGTTCTCTCTGGGCTGGATGGATATAGAAGAGATAGGATATGCCGGCAATTTCACCCTCCAGGACATAACGCATGAACCTGATCCCGATGCCGATATCCATTCCGCATACCGTCTGAGTACCGGCAATGATGACGAATTCATAATCCTGGAGAACCACAACAGGACAGGATGGTACAGTTACCATGCCGCCGAAGGGCTGCTGGTAACGGCTGTCAGCTATGACAACAACGCCTGGCACCCGGACATGAACAAGGTCAACAGCAACAGCCGGTTCAAGCGCTACCAAGTACTCCCGGCCGACAACAACTACAACAGGAATACCAATGCAGGAGACCCGTTCCCCTACAACGGTAAAGACAGCATAACCGTAACCGGCAATCCGCAGCTCAAGGCCGGCAATTCATATCCGTCCCTCTCCGTTTACAACATTCGTAAAAAAGATGGGGTCATATCTTTTTCCGCCGGTCCGGACATCATATCGAATGCGCCCGGCAGCCTTTCCGAAGAGATAATGCTGAGCATTGCAGACGGCAGCCTGACTATCTGCGCTCCTTCCGGAACCCTTGTTACCGTCCATGACATGTCGGGCAGATCCGTATCAGAGACAATAACCACCGGGCCCGTCCAGCAGATAGCTCTGCCGGGACAGGGTGTATGGATAGTCAAGTGCGGAAATATTGTCCGCAAAATCACTTCTGCCTTATAAAGATATTGATGGGGGTTCCGCTGAAATCCCACTTCTCGCGTATCTTGTTCTCAAGGAAACGCTTGTAGGGCTCTTTTACGTACTGTGGCAGGTTTGCAAAGAATATGAATGTGGGAATCTGCGGTCCCTGCAGCTGAGTGCAATACTTGATCTTGATATACTTGCCCTTGGTTGATGGTGGCGGATAGGCCTCAATCAGCGGAAGCATCTCGGCATTCAGCTTACCTGTGGATACATGATTTGTCTTGTGTCTGTATACATCCTTGGCACACTCCAGCACCTTAAGTATACGCTGTTTCTCTATGGCCGATGTAAACACTATCGGAAAATCCGTGAACGGAGCCAGACGGGAACGGATGGCATCCTCATAGTTCTGCATCACCTTGGCTGACCGGTCCTCAATCAGATCCCACTTGTTGACCACCACCACAAGCCCCTTCTGGTTCTTGACAATGAGTGACACAATGTTCATGTCCTGACTCTCAATGCCGCGTGTAGCGTCGAGCATCAGTATACAGACATCACTGTTCTCTATGGCGCGGATGGAGCGCATCACGGAGTAGAACTCCAGGTCCTCCTCCACCTTGCTTTTCTTGCGGATGCCGGCGGTATCCACCAGATAGAAATCAAATCCGAATTTGTTGTAACGGGTGTATACCGAGTCGCGTGTAGTACCAGCGATATCGGTCACTATGTTGCGGTCTTCACCGATGAAAGCATTCACTATTGAGCTCTTACCCACATTAGGACGGCCCACAACAGCAAAACGCGGGATCTCGTCATCCACCTGGGCATCAGCCTCAACCGGCAGCTTGGCCACGACTGCATCCAGCAACTCGCCTGTTCCGCTTCCGTTGGCGGCCGATATACTTACCGGATCACCCAGACCAAGGCTGTAGAATTCGGCTGCGGCATACTGCAGGTCAAAGGTATCCATCTTGTTGGTAACCAGTATGACAGGTGTCTTGGATCGGCGCAGTATACCCGCTACCTCATCGTCCAGGTCTGTCACTCCGTTCTTTATGTCAACCAGAAACAGGATCAGGTCTGCCTCATCAATGGCCACCTTTACCTGTTTGCGTATCTCCTCTTCAAAAACATCATCCGAATTAACCACCCAACCGCCGGTATCCACCACAGAGAAAATGCGGTTCCCCCACTCGCATTTACCGTACTGACGGTCACGGGTGGTACCTGCCACATCATCTACAATAGCCTGACGGGTCTGGGTAAGACGGTTAAAGAGTGTCGACTTGCCGACATTGGGACGGCCAACTATTGCTACCAGATTGCTCATGCTGAATATTTGTATTAATCCTGTCCGTAACCAAAATTCCTCAATTCACGGTCAGAACTGCGCCAGTCCTTGTCAACCTTTACGAACAACTCCATGAATATCTTTTTTCCGAAGAACTTTTCCAGATCCTTGCGGGCTTCGATGGCCACACGCTTCAGAGCCTGTCCCTCATGCCCTATCAGGATTCCTTTCTGTGACTCACGCTCCACATAAATCACGGCATTTATCACGATTCGGGAATGATTCTCACGGAACTGCTCCACCACGACTTCCACCGAATATGGAATCTCCTTGTCATAATGAAGCAGAATCTTTTCCCTTACAATCTCTGATACAAAGAAACGGGCGGGTTTGTCAGTCAGCTGATCCTTCTCAAAGTATGGAGGACATTCAGGAATCAGTTCATTCACACGCTTGAGAACGGTCTTTACTCCAAATGCCGTGGCTGCAGATATAGGGATAATCTCTGCATTGGGAAGTTTCTCATGCCAGGATTCAACCAGTTTTATCAGATTCTCCTCATCTGTCAGGTCTATCGTGTTGATGATGACCAGCACCGGGACTTTCATCTTGGCCACTTTCTCCAGGAAATCGGCATTCTTATCGGCCTTCTCTATGACGTCGGTCATATAGAGCAGCACATCGGCATCAACCAGTGCGCTCTCCGAGAAAGCCAGCATAGACTCCTGCAGCTTGTAGTTGGGTTTGAGCACACCGGGGGTGTCCGAGAAGACTATCTGTGACTCCTCCGTATTTACGATACCCATTATCCTATGACGAGTGGTCTGCGCCTTGAATGTGGCGATGGATATATGCTCCCCCACCAGCAGGTTCATGAGCGTGGACTTACCTACGTTAGGATTACCGACTATGTTAACGAATCCGGCCTTGTGCATTTGAAAATCCTGTTTTTGTATGAGTCAAAAAAAACGCATCTTGAAAGGATGCGTTTTTCGTTCTTGTTTATTCAGCGGCTGCTTCCTTGACTACTGCCAACTTGCCTCTGTAATAACCGCACTCACCGCATACTGTGTGAAAAACGTGCCATGCTCCACAGTTGGGGCAGATTGCTAGTGTCGGTGCTACTGCCTTATCGTGGGTCCTTCTCTTTGCAGTTCTTGTATTGGACTGCCTTCTTTTAGGATGTGCCATTTTGTTTTGTTTTTATTGTTATTGTTATTCGTTATCTGATTCCAGAATACTGTTCAATGCATCCCAACGGGGATCTGAAGCTCCGGCATCTGCCTCTCTGCTGTCTTCATCACCCTCTTCGGCCGAGTGCTCATCCAGTTTCTCCATCATGCCCTTATTGCACTTACCGGGTGCATGGACATGCTTGATGGGGATAGCCAGAGCGATGAACTCATAGATATACCATGCCACATTGACAATACCCTTGTCTTCCGGGACCACTACAATATCACCTTCATCTGCAAAATCAGGCCCCAGCTTTACTTTAAGCTCTCCTGTATTCTCAATATCCAGTGACATATCGTCAAGGCAACGGTCACAGGTTACGATAACTGTGCCGGCCACCGAAAAACCGAGATGGTATACACCGGATGCCTTTGTCACCTTAAGGTCCACATTAACCTTACCGCGTTGAACCTCCTGGCCCTCCACTATATTGAAGAACTCCTGGTCAACGGTCCAGTTGTAAGCGGAATTACTTTCTGTAAGCCCCTTAAGTTCAACGTTATATTTATCCAGTCTTCCCATCAGACAAATTTTTCGGGGCACAAAGATATGACATTATTTTGGCAAAGAAAAATGATTAAGGTTTTTTTTAAAAGGTCACTTCAACAGTTCTATGCGGAATGTAGTCCCTTTGCCCAGTTCGGAGTGTGCCACATAGATACGGCCTTTATGGTATTCTGTTACAATGCGCTTGGCCAGCGACAATCCCAGACCCCAGCCGCGCTCCTTAGTGGTATAACCCGGATCAAAGACGCTTTTCCAGGAGTTCTTGGCTATTCCCTTGCCGGTGTCTGTGATATCAATGGTCACGTGACTCTTGTCTTCAGTGAGTTTTATAGTCAGTTTTCCCTTGCCGTTCATGGCATCCACGGCATTCTTGCATATATTCTCTATCACCCAGCCGAACAGGGAGGCGTTAACCTTGGCATTGACGGGAGGATTCGGGAAATCACGTACAAACTTTACGGTAGCTGGAGACCGATGCTCCACATAGTCAATCACGCCGTCAAGTACGCCAACCATATCTGCCTGTACGGGTTCCGGCATTGATCCAATCTTGGAGAATCTCTCGGCCACCATCTGAAGCCGGTTTACATCCTTCTCCATCTCGCAGATAAGTTCATCATCATACTTGTCCTTCAGCAGTTCGGTCCATGCCATGAGTGATGATATGGGAGTACCCAACTGATGTGCCGTCTCCTTGGAGAGTCCTACCCACACGCGGTTCTGTTCGGTCTTCTTGAAACTCAGCAGCGCAAATATGGCAATCAGCACGAACAGCATGACCACGCCCATCTGGATATACGGATAGATAGTCAGGCGGTTCAGGAGCAGCGACTCGTCAAAACACACCTCATTGTAATGATCCTGGTCCGATTCATCATAATAAATCTTGATGGAATTACCCAGCTGACGCATGCGTTCCACATAGTTCTTGAGATAGGACAGAGTATCAGCCTTCCTAATCTCAATATTCAGGTAACTCCTTATGTCACCGCTCTCGTCCACGACAATGACGGGAATGGTTTTGTTACCGCTGATTACAGCCAGTACAAGACCCAGGTCCGTATTCTCGTCGGCATCGTCCAGTGAACGGTAAGCGTCGGCAAACAGTTCCATTTTGGAATGCTCCTCACGCGACAGGTCTTTGACCAATGACTGTGATACGAACAGCGATATGAACGCAATTATGATGGCTACGACTATAAGGATAGTCCTTATCCGCTTGAATTCCTTAATTTTCCTCATCGTAAGGGGCCGTACTTTTCAAGGTCGGCAAAGAATAAACGGATTATTTTCACGTATATTGTACCGGGAGTCAAAGTCCGAACAGACGGCAGGCATTCCGGCTGGTCACATCAGCTAACTCTTCAAAAGTTATGCCATACACCTGAGCCATCATATTTGCGGTGTTTACTATATATGATGGTTCATTGCGTTTTCCCCTGAACGGCACAGGAGGCAGATAAGGGCAGTCTGTTTCAAGCACAACCCTGTCCAAAGGTATAAGCGGCAGCACGGACGGCAGAACCGATTTCCTGTATGTCAGCACTCCTCCTATCCCGAACATGAACCCATCGAACCGCATAAGGGCCGATGCCTCTTCGGTCGAACCGGAAAAGCAATGGAATATTCCTCTAAGTGCGCTTTCCCTATAATCAGAAAGGATATCATATAGCTGCGGAAATGAGTCGCGGGAATGGATCACTATGGGCAGATTATATTCCAGAGCCCACTCTATCTGAATCCGGAAGGAGTCCGTCTGTTCATCCAGGCGTGACTTGTCCCAGTAAAGGTCAAGGCCGGTCTCTCCAATGCCTATGTAACGGTGGGAACCACCCTGGGCCTGGTCCATGTCAAGTCTTGACTTGAGTTCTGAAAGCTGGCTGTGATAATCATCCGACAGGTCTTCGGGATGAAGTCCGATCATAGGACGACACAGTTCCGGCCAGACATCACATACATGGAGCAGATCATCCAGAGTTTCAGGATTTATGTTGGGGAGCAGCAGATATTCAAGCCCCGCGTCTCTTGCCCTTTCAATAACCTCAGGCAAATCCTCCCTGAACGCCTGGTCATAGACATGACAATGAGTGTCAATCAGCTTTCTCACCCGATCTGTAATAATATATCAGGCCGTAGTCGCGGCATGCCTTCAGTTTCTTTTCGCCCGAATAGTCCGAGAAATAGTTTTCTATTGAGTTCCAGACTTCCAGAATGACCTCGTCCACCTGCGGTCTCATGAGCGAGACAACCATCAGGGTCTCATCCGTCAGCTGACGCAGTTCACACTGCTTGTCATACAGTTCCTTGAAAAGGTCAAAATGCACAACCACCTTGGCTATGGTAGGGTTATAGATAGGTATACCTCCATTATCAGTCCTTGCTTTCTCTCCTCGGATGGTATTCTCGCAGCATCTGATGACAGCTATGTCACTTGACATATCCGGCAGCTCTCCCGAATCCTCCGGTATCGAATAGTATTTCCTGTCAGAAGATTTGATTTCACCGCGCTTTACGCACAGATTGAATACAGTCAGGAAATGTGACACATACATCTTGGCGTTCTTCAGTTTGGTCTGATACGGCTCTGACTTGGAATAATTCACCTGGGTCTCGAGCGACTTGACATATCTGTCTACCGCATCCTTGAACTGGAACAGTTTCTTTTCGGCTCTCGAAAGGAGTTCAGGCGATATGACCGGAGCGTAATAGTCACTGTTACGCATCTTTGTTATCGCCGTTTCCAGAGAACGGATTCTCGCTTTGTCTGTGTTGGGTAATCTTCTGTAAGGCATAGTAATTAAAGGACTCTGTTTAACAGGCTTCCGGCATATTCTCTAAGAAGGGACTTTCGGCTGGCAGGAAGACTTACTGCATCAAGTTTCAAAATCGCTTCGTCAAACAGTGAAGCTATAAGTTTCTCAGAGAGCGACCTGACTTTCACCGCATCATAGATGGAACGGACAGCAGCTATCTTTGACTCCGGATCATCACCGTCATAAGCGGCCCATCTGTCCAATTCACTGCGCATACCGTCATCTGCCAGATTATAGGCATTGATATACAGGTAAGTCTTCTTGTTGCAGAGAATATCACCGCCTATCTTCTTTCCGAACACAGCGGGATCTCCGTAAACGTCAAGAAGGTCATCCTGAAGCTGAAATGCCAGACCTACCTTCTCACCGAATTCATAAAGCAGACGGGAATCGGTTTCGGATGCTCCGCCTAGAACCGCACCCATCTGGGCACATGCGGCCAGAAGCACCGATGTCTTAAGCCGGATCATCTCAATGTATTCCTGCTCGGTAACATCGTCGCGGGTCTCGAATTCCATATCATATTGCTGACCTTCCATTATCCCTGTAAATGTTTCGTTGGCCAGGTCCAGTATCCTCTTGAGTTCCGGACCCGATGTCATTGAGAGATAACGGTAAGCAAGCACCAGCATACCGTCACCCGACAGGATTGCCACATTCTCATTCCATTTCTTGTGAACGGTAGGCCTGCCGCGGCGCATGTCGGCCTTATCCATAAGATCATCGTGAAGTAACGTGAAATTGTGGAATATCTCCATACCTGCTGCAGTACAGAAAACCCTTTCTACATCATCGGCAAACATATTGTAAGCCATAATCAGGAATGTGGGACGGATACGCTTGCCGCCCAGGGAAAGAGTATACCTTACCGGAACATAAAGGCTGTCCGGCTGACGGGAGTAATCCAAAGACTGGAGATAGCCCTCAAATTCTTCCTGTATTTGCTTTGCTGTTTTCATCACAAATGCAAAAGTAAGAAGTTGTTTTGGAATTACACAACAAAACGAAGATAAAAAAGCGAAGAGGCCCAAAGAGGCCTCTTCGCAATTTATCATCCTGCTTATAAATCAGTTAAGACGGAAGTTTACAGGTACGGTGTATTTTACGCGTACGGGTTTGCCACGCTGCTTGCCCGGCTTCCAGTTAGGCATTGTTGAGATCACGCGCAGGGCCTCCTGGTCCAACTGCTTGTTGACGCTCTTTACTACCTGCGGCTCTACGATTGCACCATCCTTGTTTACTACGAATGATACAAGCACACGACCCTGGATTCCGTTCTCACGGCAGATTGGCGGATACTTGGTATTCTTTCTGAGGTAATCCAGAAGAGCC
>JAEEGL014257045.1_pt1 | contig 15799 bp, 9 predicted proteins | sample 9134231 | NCBI WGS metagenome assembly JAEEGL01 (sample SAMN16246548, study PRJNA631951) | gut metagenome | biome: gut microbiome; feature: rumen; material: fiber-attached | host: Bos | place: Iran: Karaj | collected 2018-10
AATCGCAAGGCCCGTGGGGCTGGATCTGAACGGAGACTCGGTTTACGATGAGACTGACAGATACGGTTTCGCCAATAACAATTTCGGAGTTATAGCCTATTTCTATTCTCAGGGCTGCCGGTTTATCACCAAAGACGATGACGGCGAGGTTGTATTCAGCTACGGCGACAAAAAACAGGTAGAGGTTCTTACCAAAATAGTAGAGGTCCTCAACGACACGCGTTACACGCTGTACGGAGAAAAGTACAAAAACCTGATGGACAACGGGCGCGTTCTGGTAGGTCAGGCTGCTTTTGCAGAGGACCGTGCGCTGTTCACGACTGATCTTATGTCGCGCGGTCTGCTGATGAGGGCGATTGAGCAGGATTACGGCATTCTGCCGATGCCTAAATACGACACGAACCAGAAAGAGTACATTCAGTATCTGCACGGCAATTCGAGTTTTATGTCGGTTCCTTACACATGCTCCGATCCTGACAGATCTGCTCGAATTCTTGAGGATATGACTTTTTATTCGACGGATACGGTTCGCGACGCGTACACTGAGATCCTTGTCAAGGAGAAGATGGCAAGAGACGAAAATTCAAAGCGCATGGTCGACATCATATACAGCTGCGTGACGTTCGACATGGGCTATTTCGGAATCGGCAGCATGGACGGCGATCTTCGCGGAATGGCTGACAGGAACGATACGAATTTCACCTCGTTCTTTGCTTCCAAGTCCAAACTGTGGGAGAGAACGCTCAGCAATTATCTGAAAGCTTTTGAAAAATAATTTGAAAATAAAATGAAGACGGCGTCTTCGAAAGATAAAATGGAGGATATTATGTTCAAAAAACTATTATCTGTTATGGTTGCGCTGACGATGGTTCTTGCCGTATTCAGCCTTATAGCGTTAATGCCCGCGTCGGCTGCCGACGCGAGCGTGTGGGACGGCACCGTACCGCGCAACGAGGACGGCTACACTCTTTCGGGAAGTGGAACAGAGTCCGATCCGTACCTCATTCAAAGTGCGAACGATCTTGCGTTCTTTGCACGCTGCACAAACAACGGCGTAAGCTATGCGTCAGGGACGTACCTTAAGCTAACCTGCGACATAGTTGTCAATAGCGACCACGAGAATTATATGAACTGGATTACAACGCCGCCGCAGAGAACTCTTCCGTCGATTTCCAAGAAAGGCACGAGTTTTAAAGGCGTTCTGGACGGTGACGGACACGTGATCTACGGGCTTTACAGCATCGACAATTCCAATACCGGATGGCAGGACGGCGGCCAGATAGCCTGTGGTTTTTTCGGTTATCTTATGGGAACCGTTAAAAACCTCGGTTTTGAGCACTGCGTCACTATTAGAACTGCCGACAACACTGTTGGCGCGGGGACAATTGCATCGTATCTGGGAAAGAGCGGTAATGCTGATAAGGCAGTTATAGAGAATTGCTATGTGAAGGACTGCTACGTCAGTTCATGGAGAGTCGCCGGTCTTCTCGCCGGCAGCGTTGCAAATGCGGAGATAACAAATTGTTATGCGATAGGAACGGTAGCCGGAGGACGTAGCGGCGAAGCGGATATAGGAGGTCTTATCGGATATGTCCGCAGCGCGGCATCCACGATTACAAACGTTTATGTTCTGTCAGCAATGTCTCTCGTTTCCGGTTCCAGCGTTGTAGGAAGCATTGCGGGAAACAGTGACCAGACCGGTACGGTAATTGACAACGCGTACTTTGATTCAACCGTTTCGGGTCAGTCGAAAGCAATAGGTTATGCGAAATCAAGCGGAACGCAGACGGATATGAAAAAAGAGGACATGACAGTTCAGTCCATGTCTCTGAGTAGTGAAGTTTGGAAGGACGTTGAGAACGGTACACCAGTTCTTTCGGTTTTTGCGCCTCATGTTCATACACCGGGCGAGCCTGTCGCTGAAAATGCTTCGGAGGGTACCTGCACCAACGGCGGGACATACGAAGAAGTGGTGTATTGCACCGGATGTGGCGAAGAGCTTTCAAGGGAGACGAAAACCGTAGCCGCCGAGGGTCACAAGGCTTCCGAAGCTGTCAAGGAGAACGAGGTTTCTGCTACGTGTACTTCTGAGGGTTCTTACGACGATGTAGTTTACTGCTCCGTCTGCGGGGAGGAGATTTCAAGAACGCACAATACCGTACCGGTGACCGAGCATACTCCCGCGAAGGAAGTCAAGGAAAACGTGGTTGAGGCCGAGGTCGGCGCAGAGGGTTCGTACGACGAGGTGGTATACTGTTCAAAATGCGGAACGGAACTGAGTCGCACCAAGAAAACCACTCCAGCGCTCGAATTCGTGGCAAGCGTCTGGGACGGGGTTACACCGAGAAACGAGGACGGGTATACTCTCAGCGGGTCAGGTACGGAATCCGATCCTTATCTGATCAACAACGCCAACGATCTGGCATTTATGCTCCGTTGCACAAACAACGGCATAAGTTTCAGTTATGGTACTTATTTCAAACTTACGACAGATATCATTGTAAACGCCAACTTCTCAAAGTATATGACGTGGCTTACAAATGCTCCTTCCCAGCAGCTTCCTTCAGGTTCGAAGGGCGGAAGTTCATTCAAAGGAGTATTTGATGGAAACGGTCATATAATTTACGGCGCGTACTATGTCGATAACGATGCAACCGGCTGGGGGCAGGAAAAATATTTGAGCGGTTTCTTTGGCAGACTGGAGGGCACGGTAAAGAACCTTGGTTTCATTAACTGCGTTGTCATCAGAGGAGAAGGGTCAATAGGCGCTGGGATTATTACAAGCCGTCTCGGGAGAAGCGGGAATGATAACCCCGCAGTGATTGAAAACTGCTTTGTTGCGGATTCGTACGTTTCCGCGTGGAGATGCGCGGGACTTCTTTGCGGAATAGCGGAAAATGCCGAAATAAACAACTGCTATTCGACCGGAATTGTTGCTGGCGGAAAAGACGGTGAATCTGACATGGGCGGTCTTGTAGGTTATTGCCGGAACAACGGCAAACTGTCCAATGCATATTCACTTGCAAAATTTGATCTTGTGGAAGGATCAGCCACCAACGGATCGGTGGTTGGTAACTGTGACAATGTTGACTTTGAAATAACGAATCTTTATTTCGACTCAGCCAGATCAGGCAACACAAAAGCATTCGGCTATTTCAAGGACCGCGATTACAGTTCGGCTGCGCTTGACGTTTCCGCCGAAGGATCAACGATCAAACTTAGAGTAAGCGATATGAAGTTCAGCAGCAAGATTTGGGCAAACGGTTCAAAGGGCCCGGTTCTCAAAATGTTCAGTTCGGCTGCTACTTCTGATTATTCAATAGTATTTTTAGCAGTTGCTTTAATTGCAGCCGCCGGCATTATTGCAGTAAAGAAAAAATATTGATCAGGATTATTCCCGCTGCAATTTCTGCTACTTAAAACATATTGGAATGAAACGTATAATTATCGTTGCCTTTATGGCTGCAATAACGGTTTTTACTGTCTTTTTCTGTAGCTGCGGAAACAGCAGACCGGATGTCGAAACTCAGGCAGATAGTACCGAAAAAATGGATGAAACAGTGAGATACGGAATCAGTTACAAGAAAGACTTTTATATTCCGCTTTATGACTGGTACAGGAAACAGCAGAGAACGTCTGACGGGAGAAGCGTTGTCTATTGGAACAACAAGGTCGCAAAAACCCTGAGTTGCAACTGGATAAACGTTTTCCCGTCAGGATTAAGCAGAGACGGAGAAAGGGGACTTCCAGGAGCCTTTCTTCTCGACGTCGACAGGATAATCGAGTATACGGCGAAAGGCCTTGAAGATTCGCACAAACTCGGGATAAAGATTATGACATCCGCGCCGATTTCAGAGGTTTTTCCCGATACTTGGACGGACTGGGGCTATGATCCTGATCTCATAAGGGCCGTTTGTACTGACGGAAGTCTTTCGCCTGTATACAGCAACGGCGTGAGCCACGCGTGTCACAACAACATTATTCTGCGCGAAAAGCTGTTTGAATATGTTGAAAAGGTGGCAAAGGCGGGATTTGACGGCTGTCTTTTTGACGGCAATTCATACGGTTGTTCTCCCGGCTTTTTCTGCCAGTGCGAATTCTGCAGGGAATCCTGGAAAAAGTACTCATCCGAAATGCTAGGCAGGGAGTTTTCTCTGCCCAAAAAGACGCTTGATATGTCGAATGACATTATGGCAAGGGCATTCTTTGTCTGGAGAATGGACAGTTTTTCTAAACTGCTTGTCGAACTGCGTGAAACGGGCAGAAAATATAATCCCGATTTTGAAGTATATCTAAACGGAATGATGTACGAAATCGGCGAGTATTACTATTTCAAAAACGGTCTTGATGTAGTTACCAGCGAATACAGTTCGAACCTTGATCTCGGACATGACTCGACACTTTTTATGTTCGCGATGAATGAAGCAATAACCGACAAACAGTTGATTTCATTTATTCAGAATTACAAAAATATGTTTGAAAACGACAACGAGTATTATTCGGTTATGGCGGAGGCGTACGCGGCCGGAGGAGCCATGTGCGTTGCCGAGGTGTCGCGCTCCAACCCCATGGAATACTATGTCAACGAAATTGGACTTGGATTCAGCAAACTAATAACCGGAAACGAAGACGCTTTCCGGTCATCCGGCAACAGAGCGGAGACCGCGGTAGTCTATTCATGGATGAACGGCGCATTCTCTCAGATAGGAACGCTGAAAACCTTTGAACAGGCGGAATACACGATGATCCGTGAAAACTGGGCTGAAAACAGCGCCAGGCGCGCCTCGGCTCTGCTTGCCAGAAATTCGATACCTTTTGACTATATTGTTGCCGAAGAAAACAGGGATGTCGAAGAATATGATACTCTTGTGTTAAGCGAGCAGGAAATCATATCAATCGAACTGGAAGACAAGCTTGCGGAGTTTGTAAAAAAAGGCGGAAATCTTCTAATCTTTGGCAATTGTTTCGGCGAAAAATATCCGGCTGACAGCGACGGAATAACGCTTGAATACCGTGATTACGATCTTCTTGAAAAAATCGCGGGGAAGAAGTTTTCTTCGTGCGGGAAATACGAGGTTGTTCCAATCGGAGATTCAAAGATCGTTGTATGCAAAAATTTTATGCGTACGTCTTCAAATGAAGGATCGATGGTCGTTGACGGGAACGTCAGAAAAGCTTTTTCCGAGCTTGATCTTGACAGGCAGGTAAAAATAGAAAAAAAACCTTCTCGGGGATATGTCGAAACAACTTATCGCTCAAACGCCTACGGCAGTGAATTCTATCTGCATCTGATAAATCTCGATGTAAACGATAATTATGTTCCGGAGAGATATGCCGTGTCGGTTGAGATACCGGACGGCGCTGTTTATGTTTCGGCAGAAGCATTTTCGCCGTTTAATGAGGAAGTCGCTCTCGAGGCGACCGAAAAGAACGGTAGAATATTTCTTGAGGGCGAATTCGGTATATATTCCATGGTCAAAATAAAATACAGGTACTGATATATGAGAAAAACAACAGTAATAATTCTGCTTGGCGTGCTGCTTCTTGCGGCCCTGATTGCCGCCGGTTGCGGCAAAGGCGGCGGCGATAACGACGGCACGTCAGGCTCGGAAAGCGGCAAGGGGGAAAACCTGACAGTGAGATACAGAGTAAGCGAAAAAGAGGATTTTTATATTCCCCTTTACGACTGGTACAGAAAGACGCAGCGGTCGAGCGACGGCAAGGGTCAGGTATATTGGAACAATCAGATCGCGAAGAAGCTCAGCTGCAACTGGATAAACGTTTTTCCCGCGGGGAATTATAAAACAAAAAATCAGACCGCGCCGGGCGCTTTTCTGCTTGATTACGAGCATATCATCGAATATACGGCCAAGGGTCTGGAAGAATCCCACAAGGCCGGTATAAAGGTAATGACTTCCGCTCCGATCGCCGAGGTGTTTCAGGATACCTGGCTCGACTGGGGAATAGATCCCACCGATATGCTCACGGTCGGCGGCAAAAGTGGCAACGGAAGGAGAATAGTAAACGATAACGGACTGAACCACGCCTGCAACAACGACCCCGAATGGCAGCGCCACCTTATCGTATATACCGAGAAAATGGCTCAGGCGGGTTTTGACGGCTGTCTTTACGACGGGTATACGTACGCCTACGATCCCGGTTATTACTGCCGTTGCGAGGACTGCCTTGAGGGCTGGAAGAATTTCTGCCTTGAACTTTTCGGTGAGGAGAAACCGTTCCCGTCAGACAGAAACCTTGCCGTTCACACGGACACGGAAGAAACCGACCGCGCCTATGTCATATGGAGGCTGAAGACGCAGAGCGATTTATACAACGCCCTTCTTGCGGCCGGCAGGAAGTACAACCCGGATTTTGAGGTATACATCAATTCCACAATGTACGATATTTCTCTTTCGTATTTCTATCTAAACGGGCTTGACGTGACTTCTTCCGAGTTCAAGCATGATCTCGGGCATGAAAACTCGATGTTCATGTATGTGATGAACGAGGCGCTGACCAACAAGCAGCTGATCTCGTTTACAAACGTTTACACAAATCAGTACGATACCATAAATGAGTATTATGTTGAGCTAATGACGTCGTTCGCGTCCGGAGGCGCTATGTGCGAGGCCGAAGTGAGCCGGACAAAGGACATGGATTTTTACGTGACGGACGTCACAAAGCGTCTCGGCGATATTCTGACCGATGAAAACGAGCAGTACAAGTTCCGTTCAAGCGGCAACGCCGCAAAGGCGACGGTTTTCTACTCCTGGAGGGACACCAACTATTTCCAGGTAAAGGGCTTTGCGGAATTCAGATCCGCCGGAGGGACCAACATCCGCGAGAAATACGACAACTGCTCTTCCAGGAGAGTGGCGGTAAATCTCGCTCGCGCCGGAATCCCTTTTTCCTACATGGTGGAGGAAACGAATCCCACTGATGAGGATTTTGCGTACTGCGGGACGATTATCATTCCCGAGCTTACGATTCTTGACAGAGACACCGAGGAGCGGCTTCTTCAATACGTTAAGCAGGGCGGAAACATAATTATTGCCGGAAGTGTTTTCGGCACCTGCTATTCGTTGGACGAAAACGGGTTGAGGCTTGAAAAACGCGATTACGACGTTCTAGAAAAATGGACGGGGACTTCTTTGCGTAATTCGGAAAAATATGCCGTTTATACGGTGGGAAGCGGCAAAATAGTCGTGTGCAAGAATTACGTTACAAATACTGCGGTCGAGCTCAGTTCCGCGCTCAGCGAGACGATGATTAGGGCTCTTGAAGAGACCGGGGCTGCCGCTCAGGTCAGAATAGAGACTCAGCCGCCGCAGGGGTATATTTGTACGTCTCTGCGAGCCAACGCAAGCGGGACGGAAATGTATCTTCATCTGATTAATTACGACGTTGACGATTCGTTTGTTGCCGGAAGCTATACGGTTTCAGCAGAGATTCCGGAGGGATCGACCGTTTCCGGAGCAGCGGTAAAATCCCCGTTCTTTAACGGCGACGGGAATTTCGGCAGGGAAGTGAAGAATGGACGTATATATTTTACGGGAGATTTTGATATTTACTCGTATATTACGATAAATCTGAATTACCAGAACTGAATTTTGTTAAAGATCCGTTTCAGAATACGGACGCTGAAATGGAGGAAATTTTGTCCGATTAAGAGGGAAATATGAAAAAGATTTCTGTTTTGCTTGCTGTCGCAATGATAGCATCTCTGTTTGCGGCGTTTGCCGTAACCGCTTCCGCAGAGGAAAGCATATGGGACGGGACCTATCCCGAGGTTAACGCCGAAGCCGCGTTCGGCGGAGGATCCGGAACGGTCGATGATCCGTACCTTATTTCAAGCGCGGCCGACCTTGCTCAGCTATGTGTCAACTCCAACTCGGAGGATAAAATCAAGGATTACTACGGCGGTATTTATTTCAAATTTACCGTTGACATCATTCTTAACGAAAATTACTCCGAGTATGCCAGCTGGGGCTCGACTCCTCCGGCAAACGTATGGACTCCAATCGCTCAGAATCTCGCCGACAACAACTCGATGTCAGGCGGCATTTTCAAAGGTATAATCTACGGCGCCGGTCATGTCATAAAGGGTATGTATGTTAAAGATGACAGCGAAAAGTGGACGATGGCGGCCGGCTTTATAGGCATGATGGGAGGAGACATCTACAAGCTCGGATTTGAAAACTGTTATGTAGAAGCCAACTCAACCGCAGGTGTCGGCGCCGGAATCATTGCGGCATCGCTTGGGAACACCAACATCAACAATGTCACAAAGTGCGATCAGTGCTATGTAAAGGACAGTTACGTTTCTGCATGGAGGGGTGCAGGTCTGATATCCGGAATTACTCCTCACACGTATGTTACAAACTGCTATTCGACTGGAACGGTCAACGTCGGCCGCGAGGAAGGGGAAGCCGACTGCTCCGGCCTGTGCGCATGGTGCAATTCGGCGTCTTCGGAGGTAACTATTGAAAACTGCTATACCGTCTTCAAGATGACGGGCGGTACGGGAATTTGCGGAAATATCATGGGAAATGTGACTTCCGGCGTTGCCACTATAGATAACTGCTATTTTGATTCTCAGTATTCAGATGTTGAAAATGCATTTGGGTGGGTTTGCGAAGACTCAAAAGAATATTGCTATGCAGAAGATTTGCAGTCTGCCCAGATGACGGTCAGCAAAATGTCGTTTAAAAACTCAGTATGGTCCGACACGGAAGGCGGGACACCGGTTCTGAGCGTATTTGCTTCTCCGGAGGCTGCTGATGCAGATATCATTACGGGCGAATCCGCCGATCCCGGCATTCCGGATACGGACCCCGTTACTTCCGAACCCGTTGATTCGACGGTGCCGGTAACTGATGAAAATCCCGGTGAAATCACCGAACCCGGCACAAAAGAAGCCGGAACGACAGAAAAGAACAATGAAACCGGATCGGCACCCGACACGGATAAAGCCGGTGAGAAAGATAAAACTTTCCCGATATGGATTCCTATCGCCGCGGCCGTTCTTGTAATAGCGGTTGTTGCCGGTGTGATAATAACCAAAAAGAGAAGATAAAAAATATCTGCCCTCCCTGCGAAGGGAGGGCAATCATTCTGACGGCACTAAATGTGTATCAGAGCATGAGTGTGCATAATATTAGATTATCAAAGGAAACTCTTTTATGAACAGGAAAATTAGAATTGGAGTCTTCGGCGTACATCGCGGAAGCACCATGATAACGTTCTGTCTGAACTACGGAGACACGGACGTTGTTGCCCTTTGCGATAAATACGAACCGGCGCTTCTTGAATGGAAAAACAGAATTGACGAAAGAAGAGAAAAAGGGGAGTCGCTTCCTCCGGTTTCTTTGTATACGAGTTTCGAGGATTTTATAAAGGACGAGAACATCGACGCCGTTGTGCTCGCTAATTACGCGCACGAGCACGCGCCTTTTGCCATACGCTGCCTGAACGCTGGAAAGCACGTCATAAGCGAGGTGCTTCCGGCGCATACAATGGCTCAGGCGGTGGAACTTGTCGAGACTGTTGAAAAAACCGGGCTTGTATACGCTTACGCGGAAAATTACTGCTATTTTCTGCTTACAAACGAGATGCGCCGTCTTTACCGCGATGGCAAAATAGGTGAATTTGAATACGCGGAGGGCGAATATATTCACGGGAACGTTCATCAGTGGCCAAATCTTTCATACGGCGACCGGAATCACTGGAGGAACACGATGTACTCCACATTCTACTGCACGCATTCGCTTGGCCCGATAGTTCATATCACCGGTCTGAGGCCGGTAAAAGTGACAGGATTTGAGAGAAAGGTCCCCGAACGCTGTCTCGAAGTCGGAAAACTGAATGCAGGCGGGCTTGAATACGTAGAGTTTGAAAACGGCGCGCAGTGCAAGAGCATTCACGGACAGCTTCTGCGTGAACCCTCGTCGGTCTGGTACTGCATGTACGGTTCGGGCGGCATGATGGAGGGCGACCGCTGGGACAGCGAACACAAAAAAATATATGTCTGGGATAATGCAGTTAGAAAACTTGATAATTATGAATGCAGTCCTGCGATTTCGTCGGACGTAACCGACAAGACGACAGGGCACGGCGGCTCCGACTGCTATACGATGTATTATTTTATCCGCAAGATTCAGGGGTGCGAAGATGGCATTGAAAATTCCATCGACGTTTACGAGGCGATGGATATGTATCTGCCCGGCCTTGTAGCTTACAAATCAATTATGAATGGCGGAATAACGCTTGACGTTCCCGACATGAGATCAAAGGCAGATCGCGAACGTTACCGTTTCGACACGTTCGGAACAGATCCGTCGGTCTGCGGTTCGATGCTTGCTCCGTCGTTTCATACGGGAACACCGGATATTCCTGATTCGGTTTACGAGGAAGTCAGACGCCGCTGGATAGAAGGCGGGGCAAAATAAGTTTTAAGGTAACGATACAATGTTTGGTGTAACAAAATGGAATTTTGCGCCGTATCATCCGTGCAAATATGACGGATCTGACATTTTCATTTGTCACGTCGTTCCCGCCGAGACGAGCATATTTATCGAATGGTTCTATGAAAACGGAAGCGACGGAGTGACGATCGTATATCTCCGCAAAAGAGGTCAGAACGCATACGAGTGCTTCAGTGCGGACGGATACAGTTATCTGTTTGATAATCTGGAGCCGGAAACCGATTACGAGTTCAAGATAAGAAACGGAGATCATTTCAGTGCGAAACGTCTGGCGCGGACGGGGAGACCGATCGGAAACGTGGTGAACTATCTTCATCCCAATGACGAAGTGTACGGTTATGTCGGCCACACTCTCGGCAGTCCATCGCTTGTGCGTTTGCCGTCAGGTGCGCTTCTCAGCAGCATGGACGTGTATTCAAACGGCTGTCCGCAGAACCTGAGTATTGTTTTCCGTTCAGACGACGATGGCAAAACATGGCGGTACGTCACAGAACTGATGCCATGCTACTGGGGGAAGCTTTTTGTTCATAGAAATAAGCTCTATATGCTTGCCTGCTCTAATGAATACGGGGATCTTATAATAGGGAAATCTTCCGATGAAGGAAACACCTGGGAAGGACCGGTGGTTTTGTTCCGAGGTTCCTGCAACAGCTTTTTTCCTGGCTTTTTGTCCTGTCCCACTCCGGTGGTTGAGCTTAACGGCAGAATATGGAAGGCGGTGGATTACGGCGACAGACGAGCCTATGACCCCAAAAAATCCGTTCCGCACATGCACGCGGTCGTATCAGCCGGAGTTGATGATGATTTGCTGGATCCGATGTCGTGGCATCTTAGCGAGCCGCTTCCGTATAACCCGGACTGGCCAGGAACCGCGAAGGCGAGTCCGGGATTTATATGTCAGGGTGGCCTCGAATCTAATGCGGTCGCCGGTCCTGACGGGGAACTGTGGGTGATCCCCAGATATCACACATACAACTGCGATCCGGATTACGGAAAACTTGTACTGTATAAAGCCGACAAAAACGATCCCGACAGAATGATTGATTTTTACAAAGTCGCAGACTTCAACGGAAATACTTCTAAGTTTGAAATAATCCGGGACGGCATAACCGGATATTATCTCTGCGTTCTCAACGGTCTGGATGAAAGAAATCGCAGCCTTATTTCCTCGCGCGATCTGATGATGCTTTATAAATCGTCAGATCTTGAGCACTGGGACTACGTCTGCACCATAACCGATCTTGTCGGACGCGAAGGAGAGGGAAGCCAGAACGCCTCGGTCGTTATAGACGGAGACGATCTGATAATGACATGCCGTACCGCAATAAACAACCCGATCGGCCCCATGTTTGCGAATTATCAGACTTTCCACCGTGTTGAAAAATTCAGAAATCTTTTATAAAACAATGTCCGTTTCAATGCTTTAAAGGAGTCACTATGAAAAAAATAAAAATCGGATATCTGCCTTTCTTTCTTGAAATGTATGACGCGGAGGATCAGCATTACCGCGATCCGCTTGTGGATTATATGAAAACCCTCATCAGAAAAATTGAGAGTTGCGGAATAGAAGTTGTTCTGCCGGACGACATTTGCCGTGTCAAGAATGAGTTTTCAAAAGCTGCGGAGCTGTTCAATTCGGAAGGCGTTGACGCTGTTGTGACTCAGCATCTCGCGTATTCGCCATCGCTTGAGTCGATTGACGCGCTTTCATCTTTAAAAGCGCCTATTGTTGTATTTGATACGACGCCCGATTACGGGATACTGCGGGAAGCGGATTCAAGAGTACTGATGCGTGCCAATCACGGGATACACGGCGTTCAGGATATGTGCAGTATGCTGACCAGAAGAGGAATTAGATACTGGCTTTGCGTAGGCCACGCCGAGCAGAAGACAACGTGGGAAGACCTTGTTTCCGCATGCCGCGCTGCCGCAATGTCGATGGCGTTCAAACGCGCTAGGATAGGTTCTGTGGCTGGTTCTTTTGAGGGCATGGGGGATTTCTCCGTTTCTGACGAAAGAATTTCAAGTACTTTAGGCGCCCGGATCGTCAGAATGGACGCGGAGACCGCATCTGCGATTGCAGGCGAGGTATCTGAAAGTGAAATTGATGAAGAATTACTGTACGAAAGACAGTATTTCAATGTTGTCGCCGCAAACGAGAACGCTATGCGCAATCAGGCCAGGTGGGGTCTTGCTCTAAGAAAATGGGTCGACAGAGAGCATCTGTCCGCTGTATCGGTCAATTTTCAGTCGCTTACAGACGGCGGATTCAAAGCCATGCCTTTTGTCGAATGCAGCAGAATGCTGTCGCGGGGGATCGGGTACGCCGGAGAGGGGGACATTCTCACCGCCGGACTGATAGGAGCGATCGATTCTGTATACAGCGACACAACGTTTGCCGAAATGTTCTGTCCCGACTGGGAAAAAGATCTTGTTTTCATAAGTCATATGGGCGAGATGAATCCCGCGCTCGCACAATGGAAACCATCTATAGTAGACTGCCCTATGTCCGGAAAATCCGGGAACGACACGGTTTACGTAATCGGATGCGCAAAACCGGGCAAGGCGGTCTACGTTAATCTTGCACCGCTCAGAGAAGGGTTCAGGCTCATTCTTTCCGACATTGTACTGACCGGCGACGGCAAACAGGGCAACGCGTACGACAATTACAGAAATCAGGGATGGTTCAGACCTGCCAAGCCCGTTTCTGATTTCCTCAGGGAATTTTCAATGCTTGGCGGCACTCATCACTCTGCTGTTGTTTACGGCGGGGATATAAGCACACTGAAACTGTTCGGTGAAATGATGAATTTCGATGTAAAAATAATCTGACAGACGACAGTTTGAACGGTTCGAAAGGGGACAAAAGAATATTATGGACATAGCAGGAGAGTTTCTCGGCATACCGACAGGAAATATTTGCGATATGATGAACAACCGTGAGGGAGCCATGGATGAGGCGATGAAACCGCTTCATCATTCCTTCAGACTCGCAGGCCGCGCGTTAACCGTTGAGTGTTTTCCGGGCGACAACTTGACAATTCACAAAGCAATTACGGTTGCCAAACCGGGAGACGTGCTTGTGATCGACTGCAAAGGTTATATGAAAGCCGGTGTTTTCGGTGAAATATTTGCCTCGTCATGCAGAAAAAGAGGAATAGCCGGCGCTGTTATTAATGGATGCTGCCGGGACAAGCATGATCTGATTGAAATGAACTTTCCGGTGTTTGCGCTCGGCGTCAGTCCGAACGGAACCGTCAAAGAACGTCTGGGAAAAATAAACGAACCGGTTCTGATATGCGGAAGAATGGTTAGAGCATGCGACATAATCGTGGGCGATGCGGACGGGGTTATTGTTATTCCGTCTGAAAACGCAGAGGAAATCTTAAAAAAGTCAACGGCAAAAAAAGAGAAAGAGGCCGAGTGGTTAAGGCTTATAGAAGAGAAGAACCTGACAACTGCAGACTTTCTTAATCTATATGAAAAATTCTGAGGTTAAAATGGCTGACGGAATCATAAATAAATACATCGACATTCTTAAGCCATCCGTTTCTATTGAGGTGGCTGCAAAAGCGAAAAAGCTGCAGGATGAGGGAAGGGAAATACTTCCCCTGACTCTCGGAGAACCGAATTTCGATACTCCCAGGCCTGTTGTAGACTGTGCAATCAGAGAACTGATTAACGGGAATACGCATTACGCGGTCGGGCGCGGAATACCCGAACTGCGCGAAAGAATCGCAGATAAACTGAGAAAAGAAAACGGGATAAAATGGAGCACCGGACAGGTTATTGTGACTCCGGGCGCAAAATATGCCATTTATCTTGCGATACGGACGCTTATCAATGAAGGGGACGAGGCAATAATTCCGTGTCCATGTTGGGTATCCTATTCATCGCTTGTCACGGCTTCAGGTGGTGTCCCTGTCGAGCTAGAGCTTGATTTTGAGGACAATTATTCGATTTCTGAGGAAAAGCTCGAAAGCGTCTGCACTCCCAGAACAAAACTCCTGATACTGAATTCTCCCAACAATCCGACAGGGCATATACTGACGCGTGAAGAAATTGATATCATCCGCAGATTCGTTCTTAAACACGATTTATATATCGTGTCGGACGAAATATATGAAAAAATCGTTTTTGACGGACGCAAAAACATATCTCCCGGAGCGTTTGACGACATTGCCGAGCGTGTTGTTACCGTAAACGGCTTTTCAAAATTCGCGGCTATGACTGGGTGGAGAGTAGGCTATCTTACCGCCCCGCCACAGATTTCTGACAAGATATACATGTTGTTTCAACATACTATAACATGTATCCCGGGTTTCACGATGAAGGCAGCATGCGTTGCGTTCGACTGCGTTGAGGAGGCGGAAATAATGAGGCAGGCTTTTGAGAACAGGCGCAATCGTGCGGAAAAAATACTTGCAGGATGTTCCGCAATATCGTTTAACCGAAGCGAAGGCGCATTTTATATGTGGCTTAGAATTAAATACAAAAATATGAACAGTCTGGAACTTTCTGACTATCTTCTTGAAAAAACCGGTGTTATAGGTGTGCCGGGTGAGGCGTACGGTCCCGGAGGAAAACAATGTATAAGATTCTCTCTTGCCGTTGACGAGGATATTCTAGAAGAAGGTTTAAGGCGGGTTGTTTTGGCGTTAGGCGGTCATTTATGAAAAATTATGTTAAAACAGCATTGCTGATAGTTGTTGCTTTTGCATGTCTTGTGTCCTGCAGTAATCACGGAGAGGAAAAAATGACAGACGAATCTGTAACGAACGAAATGGAATCCAAGCTGACATCAGAGACGGAGCACCCGCTCCCGATTGTGAATGAAATAACGGCGTCGAATGCGGATTTCAGAAAATATATCAAAATAAACGGCCGGACTCATTCAAACAGGCGTTCAGGAACGGTATACTTTAATTATGTACTGAGCGGTTTCGAGTTCAATTTCACAGGGACAGGAGTAAGAGCTGAACTTGTTTCCGGACTCGGTAACGGAACGGAGGAGAAAAACTGCATACTCAGCATCTATGTTGATGACATGGAGACACCGTATGCCGCTATAACGCTGAATAAAACAAAAGCAGAATACATCCTTGCCGAAAATCTGAAAAATGAAGTTCACCATATCTGGGTCGTAAAGCGGACAGACATTTCGTATTCAAGCGCCGGAGTTAATAAAATAATTCTCTCCGGTGACAACGCTTCTTTCCTTGCTCCCCCCGCGGGAAAGGACAGAAAAATCCTTTTTATGGGTGATTCGATAACCTCCGGTGTCGGAAACTTGGTTTCCGACGGCTCCGGAAATT
>JAEEGL014494440.1_pt1 | contig 15799 bp, 25 predicted proteins | sample 9134231 | NCBI WGS metagenome assembly JAEEGL01 (sample SAMN16246548, study PRJNA631951) | gut metagenome | biome: gut microbiome; feature: rumen; material: fiber-attached | host: Bos | place: Iran: Karaj | collected 2018-10
AGCGGCTAAATTAGTTACCGCACCTGATGATGTTAATAAAGAGCAATCTCAAGCAAATCAGGATGCTGTTACTGTAAGTTAGAGTGGTAACAATATAGTTATTACTGGTAGCTTAGATGCACTTAATAGTTTTGCTTCTACAAATCCTGCACAAGGATCTGCAAAGTGGATTGGTCTTGATTTAGATACTAATGTTGATGATATCACCAAACTTACTTGGAATGGTAGCGCATTAACTGCTGATGATGTAGCTGAGGCTGCTTCTGTTGGCTTAGGCGCAGGACATATTATCTTCTGGGCTAAAGCAGAGCAATTACCAAGAACTATTAAGATTGGTGGAGAAGGCTATACTGAAGCTGAACTCACCGTATCTTTTGTTGAAGGTTAATAATTTCATTAAAGTATTTAACTTGGGGAGTGGGAGAATAACTCCCACTCCCCGATTTGTTTTTATGAGTAAAAGGAGATAATTAGATATGGCAAAAATAAATCCAAAAACTTATTTTTATAATGTAAAAAATCGTAGTGCTGGTGTGGCTGTTTATAAGATTCCTGAAGAAGGTATTGTAAGACGTTTTATGCCAGGAGAAACAAAACGTATTTCTTATGATGAATTACTTAAATTAAGTTATCAGCCAGGTGGTCGTGAAATGATGGCTAATTTCTTATAGATTCAAAGTACTGGAGTACCTAAAAGTCTTGGAATTAAAACAGAACCCGAATATTATATGTCTGAACAAGATGTTATTAAACTTTTATAGAGTGGTACTTTAGAAGAATTTCTTGATTGTTTAGACTTCGCACCAGCTGGCGTTATTGAACTTGTAAAACAATTTGCAGTTTCTTTACCACTTGCTGATTATGATAAACGTCAAGCTTTAAAGAATAAAACTGGATTTGATGTTGATGCTGCAGTAAGTAATTCTGGTAAAGAAGTAGACAGTAAGCAAGAAGCAGAAGAAAAAGCTGCCGCGAGCACTCCTGCATCTACACGTAGGACTGCTCCAAAGTATAATGTAGTAACAACAACTGAGAAATAAAATTTTAAAAAGGAGGCGATCAACGTAAGATGACTAATTTTACAGATGTATATAATCGCTTTCTTGGTAAAATTACTGATGATATGTATCTTGAATTAACACCCCAAGACACAATAAAAGATTTACGCAATTTATTAATAAATGCGCTTCCTGGGTTTGAATTTCCTAGAGTGAATCTTTATGATTATAATATTCTTGAAGAAATAAAACCTGAAGATGAAGTTTAGGAAGATGAAATGATTATTGGTTTGCTTTGGGATGATACAATTGAAGATGATGATCTGGGGAAAGCTCCTCTTGTAGTGGTTGAGAAATCTACTTTTAGTGGAGATCTTAACTCAGAAGAAATAAATATTTTAGCTATTCTCATGATGATTGGTTGGGTTTAGCGATAGGTTACTTCTATTGAAAATACACGTATGAAATATAGTGGTTCTGACTTTAAAATGACAAGTTAGGCTAACCATTTATAGAAATTATTAGGTTTATTAAATGAATGTCATAGGCAATCTCACCATATGCAAAGACTTTATAAAAGAAGAAAGTTTAATTATGATTAGAGATATATGTCTAACTGGACAAATGCTTTAGGACATGGAGTTTATTATTAATGTCTAATAAATATGATATTGATTTCAGTAAAGAAGAAATAAAAAATGAAATATTGCGTTTAACTAATTAGTTATGGAAATTAATTCCTATGTGGGAAAATAATGAAGACTGGCAAAAATAGTTAAATACAGTTATAATAGATATTGCGGGTAAGGATGAAATTTTTCTCCATAACTCGCATTTTTTATAGCTTCTTTCTAAATTAGAAGGAATACGTGTTTTAGAAGAAATAGAATTTAATATTTATCGCAAAACAATTTTTGAATGTATCAATTTAATAAATGAGGTTGATAAAAATGGCAATTAATCCATTCGGTCCAGTCCATAATATTTCATTAAATTTAATGAATAAACGATTGGGATCTTTAGATATTCCTCCATTATATTATAGAGATACTGTTGATAATGCTAATCTTATGGCGAATGTGCTAGAGATGCGTGGAGGATATCCTCAACAAGAAAGAATGATTCGAGATAAAAGAAAAGCATTAGATCATGCTACTAAGTATTCTTATTAGGCAGCTCGCATTCGTAAAGTACAAGATAAAGATGATATTGATAAAGATATGTCAAATGCTCCACAAGTACGTGCTTTAATTAATCCAGATAAATTAAAAATGGATTATGACTAGAAAATACTATCAGTGCGTTTTGATCATGATTTTAAATCTGGTGATGTATTTGAATGGGCGCGTACAGGCAGTTATTGGATTATATTAACATAGGATATAGATGAGATAGCTTATTTTAGAGGAACTATTCGAAGATGTTCTTATTAGATAAGATGGATTGATGAAAATGATGAAGAACATGCTGTTTATTGCGCAGTTCGAGGTCCAGTAGAAACTAAAATAGATGACTATGATAGACATAATATTCTTTTTAATGATCCAAATTATTCATTAGATATTTATATGCCAAAGAATCCTTTGACTATGAATAGATTCAAAAGATATGATAAATTCTATTTAGCAGGGGCAGAGGATCCTGATGATAAAATATGTTGGAGAGTAGAGGCAACAGATTCTATTTCTACTCCTGGAATTTTAGAGATATAGGCAACTGAATATTTCTCTAATAATACAGAAGATGATGTAGAAAATGGATTAGTTGGAGTATTAATTACCCCTGAAGTTGATCCTAATCCATCTACTGAAAAGAAAGTTATTTTTATTGCAGGAGAAACATTTATTAAACCATCTAAAATTTATGATTACACTATTGGAATAGCTAGTCAAGCAAAATGGGAAGTTGACAAACGTTATCCTGTTAAATTAGAACCTTTTGTTGATAATTTAGGGCATAGCTGTGTTCATGTAAAATGGACTTCACCTTATAGTGGAGAATTTGAATTACGAATTGGAGATCATAAGAAAACTATTGTAGTAGAATCTTTAATGTGAGGTAAAAAATATGAGAGTACAAAATTATGAAAGACCATAGTCTTCTTTCTTATCTGTAGAAAAAGATATGGGTATTATTATAGATAATATTTTAGATAATCCTCGACTTCAAAGGCTACTGTATTATACTTCTGCTGATGCTTTAGATAAACCAGATTTAAATGATGACTAGAAACTGTCTTTATTAGAAAAAAATATTAAAATTGTACCTAAAATTACAGTTGATAATGTCGAATATAATTATTTATTAATTAGTTTCAATAATTTTATTTTAAGTAGCAATCCAGAATTTAGAGATAATGTTATTGAATTTGATATAGTTTGTCATTTAGAAAATTGGTAGTTAAAAGATTTCCAATTAAGACCTTTTAAAATTGCGGCAGAGCTTGATTATATGTTTAATAAAAAAAGATTAACAGGAATTGGGTTATTAGAATTTCTTAGTGCTTAGGAAAAAGTATTAAGTGATGAATATGCAGCAGTTTGTTTAAAATATATTGCTTATCATGGCGGAGAAGATAAATATTATCAAATTAATCCTAAAAATGAAGAGCAATTACAAAAGGATTTTTGGAATTATAAGAAGAATCGTAAAGAGTAATGGATACAAGATTAGCAATGATATGTGGTACTAATATTCCAGTACCTTCTTGCTAGTTAGTATTGCATTAGCCTACTTTAGAAGAGATATCTTATATAGGAGAAAGGAATTTTTTTTCTGGTGCATAGACTTTATGCTTGCATAAAACTATGTTTATAGAGGACAAAGTTCTTTTATTAACTACAACTAATTTTTAGATATTTATGATGATAATGTCTGAGAAAGAAGCTAAAGATAAAAAGGAAGATGTTAAACAGGTGTTAACATTATTACTTCCTGATTATTAGGTTTTATTTACACCTAACTCTTTAGTTTTAAAAAAAGATGACATGACAACACTGATAGATGAAAATAATTTTGAAGATCTGCAAGAAGCTTTAAGAGATATTTTTTGTATGAAAGATGGACCTATGGATTAGTAGACTTTTAATCCAATTAATGATAAAGCAAAAGCTATTGCTGATAAAATTATGAGAGGTCGTCAAAAAGTTGCAGAATTAAAAGGAAATAATAATGTCAGTGTGTTTACTTAGTATATTTCAATGCTAACAATTGGATTACATATTTCAATGTTAGAATTGAAAAAGCTAACAATGTTTCAACTATATGATTTAGTTGAGAGGTTTATGCTTTATATTAATTGGGATATTGATTTGAGATCTCGATTAGCAGGAGCAAAACCTGATGAGCATCCAGAGAATTGGATGAAAAACATTCATTAAAAATTTTAAGGAGGAAATATATATGCAAAAGTTCGGCGTACGCGAGATATGCAATGTAGTTCTCAAAGCGAAGGCAGCTCAGAAAGTCGGAAAAAAGATTTTCTATAAAAATGAACCTGTTATGTATTTCGACACTTTAAAGACTTCTAGTCTTGAAGGTCAGTCAAGTACTGTATATGCCCAAGGTGGACGCGGAAATCCTCGTCTCGTTGCTTGGGAAGGTGAACGCACAGTTACCTTCACCATGGAAGATGCACTTATTTCTGCTGAAGGCTTAAGTATTCTTACTGGTGCAGGCTTAATTGATGCAAAAGATAAGGTTGTTTATCAACATGTAACTGAAATCATTGACCGTAGTGAACTTAATCTTGATGAATTTACTTCTGGTCGTGTTCGCATCCCTCTTAGTAATTTACCATATCTTCCTACTGATGCTGGTGAGAACTTTGGTTATGTTATGTTTATGAGAGAAGGCGAGATCATTACCGAGCCTTATATTCCTATTCATACTGATGCAGCAGATGTTGAAGTTGCAGAAGTGGCTGAGGATGGATCTTTTGAATTAAAGGATAATGTTACTGCTGTTACTCATAATAATATTACTAAGTATTGGATTACAGTGTCTGATCACATAAACTATGTACTTCCAAATAGTTTAGCTGATCGTCAAGAAGAATCTCATGCTTATAATCCAAAAGAAGCTCAAAAAGGCGATAGACTTAGCCCAGTTGAAGGTTATGAAGCTGGTAATTATGATGTGCGTGAATTCCCATTCATGGTTGTAAATGAAAAGACTATTTATACTTTTGATAGTGTTCTTGTTGATTATTATGTTGCTCGTGATGCAGGTGCTACTCAGATTGAAATTACTGCTGATAAATTTGGTGGTAACTACTATCTTGAGGCTGAGACCCTCTTCCGTAACCAGAGTGGTCAGGATATGCCTGCTGAGTTTGTAATTCCAAACTGCAAGATTCAGTCTAACTTTACATTCACAATGGCAAATAGCGGTGATCCTAGTACCTTTACATTTACTATGGATGCATTCCCAGATTATACTCGTTTTGATCATACTCATAAAGTCTTTGCGGCAATTCAAGTAATTGAAGACCTTGCTAAAGAAGATCTCCATCGTCATAGCACAAGCCATGAGCCTGAGCATGATGATCTTGAGTGGTTCTAATTTAATATTTAATTTTTTAAAAGGAGGAAACTTTAATTAGTTTCCTCCTTTTTCTTTTTATCTCGTCAGAGGAAGGAAGTGAAATAATATAGTAATATGGCAGATAATGTAACAAGAGATTTGGCTAGAATGATATATAATTCTGCTTTATCTGAAAGTAAAACTCGTAATATTAGTTTTAGTGATGCTATAGTAGAAATAAAATCACGTTTAGAAGAAACAAAAAGAATTAGAAATCAATTAAAAGAAGCTCAAGAAGCTTATGAAAGATTATATAAGGATTTAGATAGCTATATGCAAGAAAATTCTAGAAGGAAATATTTTAATTCTAATACAATTTTTAGTCAAATTTAGAGTATTATGAATTCACAATTTGATTTAAATGAAGAAGGGTATTCAACAACCAAAACTATAACTAGAGATTTATTTAAATTTAAATCAGGTAGTTTTTATGCTGCTTCATAGGTAGAGATTACTAAAAAAGCAAATGAGTTAGCAAAAGCATATGATAAATTATATAATGCTACATTGGCTGGAATGAATATTTTACGTATAAATGGAGAATCCATTAGAGGAGATAAAGCATTATATCATTTAGGGATAAACGGACAATTAGATTCAAAAACTGGAAAACAATATAGTTTACGCGAATTATTAATTTCTGGTGAAACTTGGGAAAAAATGGAACATCAAAGAGGAATTTTTGAAATTGCTTATAATCCATTAGATAAGGAAAACCCAGGATTAAACTTAAGAGTTAATAGAGCAGGGCAAAAAGCAATTTAGAATTAGATTTTTAAAGCTACTGGAAAGACTATTGATTTAAGTGAAAATTCTAAAGAATTAAGTAAAATATTTGCTCAAAATCGAATTATTAATGCAGGACGTGGAGCAGGTGGTGAAAATGTAACACGTCAATAGGTTTGGGAGTTACTTATGTAGTCAAATATTCCTACTATGAGCAGTATTCAAAAATTTCCAAATGATCCATCAAAGTGGAGTTATATAGAAAATGCAGATAAATTTGAATTATTAAATTCTGGGCAATTTGATAAAGCTAAAGATTTAAATGAAATAAAAAATATAATTAATAATCAATATGTTAATTAGGGAATTGTACATGATTCATCTTTTGGTCAAGCTAGAGGAGATACTATGATATAGATGTAGTCATAGATGGGTTTATAGTCTTTTGCTTCTCAGGAAAAATATAGTGGAAAAGGTGGAGGTTTTAATATTATTAATTTACAAAGTTTAATAATGGGATTAACTTTTTACACAGATAATAAATTTCTTGAGCAAATAGATGAAAGAAAATGGGATGAATTATCTCCATAGGAACAAGAGTAGTTTATTGAAAATACTTTAGGAGATTTTTCTGATGAAGGACAAGAAGATGGTGGATTAGAGGGCTATGCTTATTCAATGACATCAGAGACTTTAGAAGAAGGAGGATTAGAACTTATTTAATTTTATTGACAATTATTAAAAAATATTTTATAATAAAATTACTTATAATTAGAGATAAAGGAGATTGATATATAATGGCAAAAATTGCTTTTACAAAATTATCTCTTTCTAAAAATACTTCAGTAAAAGAAGTTGAATGGAAAGATCAAAAAATAGAAGTGAAACAATATCTTCCAGTAGGTGATAAATTAGATTTAATTTCAAGAATTGTAAATTATGCAGCAGATGATCATGTATTTTATAATCCTTGTAAAGTTGAAATTTTTGAGCTTATTGAAATTATTTTAGCATATACAAATATTAATGTAACTGAAAAGCAACAAGAAGATGTTATAAAATTTTATGATTTATTAGTAAGTTCTGGTTTTGCTGATAAAATAAAAGAAAATATTCCTGATAAAGAATTAAATTATCTTGATGAAGGAATTTGGGAAACTATTACGGAAATTTATAGATATAGGGATTCTTTTATGGGAGTCATGGAGTAGACACAAGTAAGTTATAAAGATCTTGATTAGGAGATAAGTGATATTGAAAGTAAAATATCTAATCCAGATAACCTTACATTATTAAAAGATGTAGTAACCAAATTAAATTAATCTTACTATTTAATTTTTAAGATAATAGTAGGAATGATTATACAAGCGATAGGATTTCCTATCGCTTTTTCTTTTTATATAAAAAGTTTTTGGAGAGAAAGGAGATATTTGAGTTATGCCAATGAAACCAATTCAAGTAAGAGCTAATTTTTAGCTTGATACTAGCGCAGCAAGAGCGCAATTATAGGGATTACAAAGAGAGTTAAGTAGTATTACTAAAAATAGTAGTGCTTAGTTAGGCGTAACATAGTAGATTACTGAAGCTATTAAAGCAGCAGAACTTTTAAAGCAGACTTTAGCTGAAGCTACCAATATAAATACTGGAACATTAGATTTAGCTAAATTTACTACATCTATAAAAGAAAATATGAGTTCTATTGAATAGATGAAAAAAAGTCTTTAGACATTAGGACCTGAAGGTGAAAAAGCTTTTAATAGTTTGGCAATGAATATTGCTACAGCATAGGTTCCTTTATAGCGAACATCAGAATTATTTGGATAGTTTAAAACAGCAATTAGTAATGCAATGAAATGGTAGATTTCATCAATGGCTATTCATAAAGTAACTGGAGAAATTAGTAAGGCTTTTAACTATGCTTAGAATTTAGATAAGTCATTAACAAATATTGCAATTGTAACAGGTCATAATGCTGATTACATGCGTAACTTTGCAGTTTAGGCTAATAAAGCTGCATAGGCACTATCAGCATCTACATTAGAATATACAAATGCTTCATTGATCTATTATCAATAGGGTTTATCTGATAAAGAAGTACAAAAACGAGCAGAGACTACTCTCAAATTAGCAAAAGTAACAGGTGAATCAGCAAGTAAAGTATCTCAATAGATGACTGCTGTTTGGAATAACTTTTCAAATGGAGTAGATAATCTTGAACGCTATGCTGATGTAATGACAGCTCTTGGTGCCACAACAGCATCTAGCTCAAGTGAAATTGCTAAAGGTCTTGAAAAATTTGCATCTGTTACTAAAACAATTGGTTTAAGCTATGATTATGCAGCTAGTGCTTTAGCAACAGTTACAGCCCAAACTCGTCAAAGTGCTGATAGTGTAGGTACAGCATTTAAAACATTATTTTCAAGATTAGAATCTTTAAATCTTGGAGAAACATTAGACGATAGCGTTACTTTAAATAAATATTCTGAAGCTTTATTAAAAGTTGGCGTTAATGTTATGGATGTTAATGGGCATCTTAAAAATATGGATAATATTCTTGATGAATTAGGTGGGCGTTGGAATTCATTAAATAAAGCTTAGTAGGTGGCATTAGCATAGACTGTTGGTGGTGTTCGTAACTATACTTCATTAATTACATTAATGGATAATTGGCAAGATTTTTAGACAAATATTACAACATCTCAATTGGCAGAAGGAACTTTATAGAGATAGGCTGATATTTATGCTAAATCTTGGGAAGCAGCATAGCAAAGAGTAAAAACTGCAAGTTAGGGTATTTATGATACTTTAATCAGTAGTGATTTTTTTAAAGGAGTAAATAATGTTACTGCTTTTGCTTTAAATGGAATCAATAGTTTAGGAAGAGCATTAGGGACAGGAGGATCTTTAGCAGGATTAAGTATGTTAATTAATTCTGCTTATAAAGAAAATTTAGCTACTGGTATTAATAATTTAGGTAATAATATATTAGCTAATACAGCATATGGATAGAACTAGGCAATTTAGGTTAAAAATTAGATGTTACAAGATCTTCGATAGGATTTAACTTATAATGATAGTAGTCTTAATGTTTTTAGAGATAAAATTTTAACTGAAGCAAATATTGCTTCTAATAATTTTTATAAGACTAGAAATGAATTACCAAATAAAAATGTTCAATAGGCATATGGAAATTTATTAATGCAAACTAATCAATAGGGTATTAATGCTTTAAATCAATTGGCAAACTTAGACTAGTTTAAAACGGTAGACTCTAAAATTTTACGAACTAGAACTATAGAAGAATTAGTTAGCCAAAGCAAAGCTGGACATGTATTAACAAGAGATATGGCTGATTCTATTTTAAGCTAGATTGATAAAAGTTCTACTAGTGCGGCTTTTGCTAAGAGTTTTATGACTAAATTTGGTGATAATATACTAAGAGCTATACCAGATTCAAAAGGTATGGTAAATACTTAGGCTGTGGCTTCTTTAAAAGAACAAGTATCTTCTTTTATACAAGCAAATTATGGTATGACAGCAGAATAGTATGCTAATGATCCTCGATTTAAAGGAGCAATGAAACAAGTAGTTGATAATATAGTAAAAGGTAATATTACAGGTGATACTTTTGCTACATTAAGTGGAGCTATAACAGATCGAGCATAGATTAGTAGTCAAGAGTTAGATGCTTAGATTTAGGATATTGTTGGGAAATAGATGAAAATGGATTTAAATTCAGATGAAGGAAAAGCAATGGTTAAATCAATTATGACTACAGCTCAAGGATATTAGCAAGCATATGCTCGTGGTACTGAAGATGAATTTTTATAGAGAGCTTCTGCTTAGGCTGTAATAGATTAGTATGGCCATTTAAAAGGTACGGCTATTAATATGGCTACTTAGGCTAATGGATTATTATCAGTTAAATAGCATTATAAAGTTGATGAGAATGGTTAGGTTGAAATGAGAAATGGTAAACCAGTTCTTATTGATAATACAATGAATATGGGACAATTTACTATGCAAGCTGCTTAGATGGTTAATTCTATGGCAATGGCAGCAAATAGTATTTAGAATTTTAAAAAATCTATTGATGCTGGTGATGTTAGTTTTGGAAATTTTGCTGCTACTTTAGGTTCAGTTGGTTTTACAATAGGAACTACATTAAATATGATGTAGAGTAATTCAGCATTGATGGGATTTATGGGTGGCTCAACTGGAAAAGGTATTGCTAGTTTTTTAGGAAAAACGCCGGGTATTGGAAAAGCTTTTGTAAGTCAAACTGGAGGATTATCAACTCTTGGAGGAGGAGTAGTTGCAGCTGCTGCAGCTGCTGCTTTATATGCAGGAATTAAAGGGTATGAAATTTATAAGGCTAATACAATTGATTCAAAAATTTCTAGAGCAAATGAAGATAAAATTTAGTTAAATAGTTTAGCAAAAGATAATAAACAAAGATATGATGCTTTTTTAGATGTTGCTAAAGCTTAGAATGAAAATTATGGGAAATTATTTTCTTTATAGCGAAATACTACTTAGTATACTAGTTAGTTAATTGAATCTAATTAGTAGGCTCGTGATTTAATTGATACTTATAATTTAAAAGCAGGCACTGATTTTAATATTGATCAATAGGGGGCAATTTATTTTTCAGCTAAACAGATAGCTGATATTAGTGAACGATTATTAGATTAGAGCTTAGAATCATCAGGTTTGGCTTAGTTGGCCAATAGTAGAATTACATAGTTAGATGCTATAAAAAATAATGCTTATGGAATGCGTACTGTCTCTAAAACTAAGGTTTCAGGAGGAGAAACTGTTGGTGGAGGATTAGGAGTTAGTGCAGTTACTATAGAACAAAAATCTGATGAAGAATATCAAGCAGAATTAAAAGAAGCAGAATAGCAATAGAAGGAATAGTCAGCTTTAGCATAGGCAGATTATCAAGTTGCTTTATAGACTGTTATTAATTCTGATAAAAAAGTTACAAATTTTGAACGGTTAGCAGCTGATATTTTGGGATCCAAAGTGGAAAATGCTGAAGGTTATGCTAAAGAGTTATATGAAGTTGCAAAAGCCGGTGGAATTACTAGAGGTATTACAGGAGAGTATTTAGATGAAGCTTCTTTAAGAAATATTTATATGCAAGATGAGTATTTTGGAGAAGCAGCCGATGCAAATATGACATAGCAAGAATTAGCAGCCGCTATTGAAGCAAAAGCTGCTTAGAACATTTTAGAAAAACAAATTGAAAGTTTATCAAATTTAGATGCTTCAGCTGTTTCTAAATATGCAAATTATTCTTCTATGTCAGTAAATAAATTATTAGAAGAAGTAATAAGACCCAACTAGGATGATGATAACTATAAATCCTTAAATTTAATGGCTTTAAACAAAATTGCTGGATCACAAGAAACATTAGCTCAAGCTTTATTTAATAATACAAATATCTCTGACATGAATTTTGCTACCATGGCAGATCAAATGCAATAGTAGCTACATCTTTCAGTAGAACAAACAGAAAATTTAGCTAATTATATTAATAATTTTGGAACTAATTTTGGTGATGTAACAGGACAAGCTGTATTATCTGCTTTAACAGGATATGACACTACAACAGGTAGATTTGGAACAAGTTTTAATACTGATTTTTATAAAGAATTATAGAATATTTCAACTGCTAGTAGTATTGCAAGTTTAGCAGATCTTGAAAAGCGTATTGGGATAATTGGCAATAGAGAAGTTGCCGATTAGATGCGTGATTTACAGAAGGCTATGATGGCAGATATTGATAGTCGTGGTGGATTAGCAAAAACTTTATTTGAATCTAGCGATTTCCAAGATACATTTGCTAAATTATCTGATGTATTTCAAGCAACTGGACATATTACTGCTCAAAATATAGCAGATCTAGCTGCAAAAAATGAAACTTTAAATGGATATTTAGAAGCAACGGCTAGTTAGAGTCCCATGTCTGGAACTCAAGCAGTAGCTGATATTGCTAGTTTATTAGCTTCTGGATCAATTACTACAAGTGACCTTACTCCTGCTGTAGCTGCTTTTATTGAAGAAGCAAGTGGAACTGGTCGTGGCTCATAGCAAGAAGCAGTAGATGAAGCCGAAGAGGCAAGAAAAAATTTAAGTGATTCTATTACTGATACAGATAAATTTTATCAAGAAGGCGGAAAACTTTGGTATAATGCTATAAAGAATGATGCTTTACTTGATGCTCCTATGTAGGAATGGTTTGCTCAAGTCTTAAAGCCTAAAGATTTAGAAGCTATTAATACTATTTTTAATTTAGGTGTAGGTCATGATACTGATTGGATGGTTAAATAGATTAAAACAAAAATTCCAGAAGTATATGACATGATGACTGTTTTATAGGGCGGTACAAGTAAGAAAAAAGCTGGAAAAGGCGGCGGAGGATTAGATACTTATTTAGCTTATTTAGGTTCTGATTCTTTTTTAAATGCAGCAGGCATTAAAATTGAAGATAATGGTCGTATCACATTCCCTGGCATGCCAGAAGGAAAGTCATTTGAAGAGTTATATAAAGAATATATGGATCAAAGATATCCTGATGAAAAAACTCATTATATGACTGAAAATGGGATGTATGAATTTGTTAATAATTATTTATTAGGTCAAGGGATGTCTAAATCTTAGGCTTCGTTTGTTGCAACATAGTTTGTAGGAAGATCTTCTTCTTCATCTCTTGGTACTGTGTATCAAAGAAATGGTATATTAGCTGGAACTGATAAATTAATAGAATAGTTAGAAAAAGAAAATGGTGGTTCTGTTACTAGAGCTGGCATTGATGCATTATATGATCAATATGCAGCAGGCATGGCTGGATTATGGATTAATCCGGCAACTGGAAAAATAGAAGCTTTATCTGATGAACAGTTAGCTACCGGAACGGGTGGTATTGATAGAGATCAATTTAGAACTTATATTGCTTAGGAATTACGAAGTGCAGGTAAAGCCTTTATTGATGCTAGTGGCCTTGGTATGTATGGTAAATCTACCGATATATAGAGCATAGGTAAAGAATTAGCTGATTTAAGTGAAGGGACTATTTTTGGAACTGGTGCTAATGCTATTGTAGATGCTGCTGTAAAATATGGTGTAAAAAGATATAATATTTCATAGCCTGAAATTGTAAAACCTTTTTCTAATGGTGAAGTAGGAACTGGAACTCTTACATAGGCATTTGATTATGAAGAATTATAGGATTTTTATACTAATGTATTAGGATTAAACTTAGAAACTTTTTAGTAGCATCTTCCTGATATAATGTCTTCTTTATTTTAGAATACAAATGGAATTGGCGACTATAGAGCAGCTTTAAATTATTAGTATAAAGATATATTCGGTGCTATTCATAATATCAATTCATCTGATGCTAAATATTGGTCAGGTGGAGAGTTTAATGTTGAATAGTATAATTAGGATATTAATACTGAAAAACAAAAATCTGAATGGGATGATTTCTAGAATTAGAAATTTATGGAAGAAGCTTATGATGAAGCTTACAAATGGAATCAAGAACATCCAGATTAGTATAAAGATCCATATAAAATATATTAGGAAAAAATAGCAGCAGAAAAAGAACGTAGATAGGCTGAAGCTAATAATACAATTACTGCTAATGAAACAAATGGGATAGTTAATGTAGAGGGTAATTTTACTCAAGAGCAACAAAATAAAATAGATAGTTTGCGGCGTCAGCGGGAAACTGCCATGCAAAATGGAAAATGGGATGAGGTTGCTAGATTAGATAAAGAAATTGCTGGTATTGAAGGAACTTTACCAACTTAGATATCTAGCAATATTGAATCTACTACTGGAGAATTAACTACTTGGGATAAAGCTACTGATGCTGAAAAAGCTGGTTTTGTATACTCTAGTAGAGCCGATGCTGCAGATATTTTTAATTACTGGAAATAGCATCCAGGAATGACTTAGGCACAAGCATATGATGATGTAGTTATTTTAGGTAAAAAGCCTGAGCCTTCTACGGGGGAAGAAACTACTCCTACTGGTGAAGAGACTACTCCTGCTGGTGAAGAAACTACTCCTGCTGGTGAAGAAACTGTTCCTACTGGCGAAGATGAAATGGCTCTTCTTACTTGGGGACAAGATAATGCTAAAAAATCTGCCGAAAAAGCGGCTGCCGAAAAAGCTGCTATTGAAGCTGCTAAATAGTTTAATATTGAAGAAGAAGCAGATTAGGGTACTGCTAGTGATCTTTAGAAAATAAAAGATAGAAGAGATGCAGAAAAAGCTGCTATTGAAGCTGCTAAACAGTTTGATATTGAAGAAGAGGCAGATTAGGGCACTGCGAGTGATCTTTAGAAAATAAAAGATAGAAAAGATGCTGAAAAAGCTGCTGAATTAGCAGCTATTGAAGCTCGCGAAGAAGCTGAAGCTCAAGCTTAGGAAGACACTCGTTTAGCAATACGAGAAAATTAGGAAGCAGCAGATGCATAGTGGTTACAAGAACATGGATATGGTGCTGAATATCAATGGGGTACTAAAAGTGCAACAGAATTAAGAAAAGAAAAGGAACTTATTGAAGCTGCGAAATAGTTTGATATTGAAGAAGAAGCAGATTAGGGTACTACTAGTGATCTTTAGAAAATAAAAGATAGAAGAGATGCAGAAAAAGCTGCTTAGCAAGCAGAGTGGGAAGAGGCTTCTCAAGCTGCGATGGATCGAGAAGATAATGAAATAATTGCATCTAATGAAGAAGCTAATAAATGGATTGAAGAATAGGGCCTAGAATCTGAATATACTACTGGTTATAATGGAGGTTTATACAGAAATCCAGCAGATTTTAAACGCTAGTATGAACAACGTACAACTAGTCCTACAGTAGAACAACCAGCTCAAAATGAAGAGAATTAGATTGATCAAAATGAAGTAAACACTTAGGCATAGGCTATTACTCAAGCTATGCAACAATCAGCTTTTTCTACTTTTAGTACAAATTTAGCAAATAATCAATTATATGATGTTTCAGGAATTAGTGGATATAATATTGCAAATATTACGGCAGAAGAACAAGATACTTTAAAACGTTTATAGGCAGATGCAGATGCTTATGCTACCATGAGCGATAAAGAACGACGTGAAGCAGGATTAAGTAAAGCTGAATTGTCACAACGTCGAGCAGATTCACAAGAAGCAGCAGATTTATATAGATATCAAAATATGATGTCACCAGAGCAACGTATGGCTGAAATTAATAAAGCTCTTGATATTTATGATGGAGGGAAAGGTGAAAGTCAACTTACTCCATTTCAAAAGTTTTTAATGAATTCTATTGGTGAAATTGTTGATTACCAAGGAATTATGGCTGATGCTACTGAAGAAGATACAGAGGCAGGGAAAAAAGCAAAATAGGCTTAGGTAAATGAAGAAGGAGAACTTGTTGATGAAGAAGGTAATCCTATTGAAATGCCTGAAGGCCAATAGCCATCTGG
>JAEEGL012712377.1_pt1 | contig 15798 bp, 18 predicted proteins | sample 9134231 | NCBI WGS metagenome assembly JAEEGL01 (sample SAMN16246548, study PRJNA631951) | gut metagenome | biome: gut microbiome; feature: rumen; material: fiber-attached | host: Bos | place: Iran: Karaj | collected 2018-10
CGCCTTGTCCTCAACAACGATTGCCGCCTCCGCGACACCTAAATCCTTCAAGAGCGGAACCGTCGTCACCCTCTCTCCCGTTCCGCTCGCAATCACAATAGGCGCCTTCCCCGCCTTCCATAGCCGTGCCGCATGCCACACACGATCTGCACCCCCACACATCTCCGCATACTTGTACACATTCGTATTTGCCGCCATCCCGCCACCAAGGATTACAATCGCATCTGCCTTCGGTGCATCCTCAGCCAGCAGCACCGGCCACTCGCGCTCCAGACCCAACCCAACCCAGCAACACATCATCGGCGTTGACCACAGCCAGAGCCACAAAACACCGCCTCCAGCAAATCCCAACGCAAGGCGCTTTCTCCCCCTCGCGCTCAAGACCATGCCGATTATCGCCAGGAGCAGCGTCACTACAATCGGATTAACAATGGCACCAACAATTTTATTCAGATAGTACATCGCACTGAAACACACTCTTATCTTCCGCCGAATAGGAACTCTGCGACACACGGGGTTTTCCGTCGCATCAATTCTCCGACTGAAATTGCCCCAATGACTCCAACGCCCCACATCACGGCATTGCCCATATTCGTTTCCAGAACATTATAACAATGGAATGCCCTGAAACCCCATTCCACAAATAGAATCACTGGGACATGAATCAAATAAACCGGAATGATATGTCGCCGAATACATTCACTCAATCTTCTACTTCGTTCACATCTTGCAAGGTCGCATCTAGATGCGACACTCGCGGAATGCACAATTCCCTCAATGACCATTCCAACGGCGAACCATGCACAACCCGACAAAGGGATTCCAAACACAAATAACAATTGCAACAATCGCTCTTTCGACTTCAGAATATGCCATGCCCAATAAACCCCACAACAAAGCGAGCACACAACCAAACGGCTGATGTCGATGCCCATAAGCCTGTTCCTTCCAAACGCTGCCCGTCGAAGAACATTATCCAGAGATCCAACTATAACTACAACAACAAACAGCGCCCGCAGGAACCAAGTAGGGACGAGCGCAGGCCATGCGAACGGACTCAATCCAAGGCATCGAACGACGCTTTCAGCACTCCCATCGACGACTCTATTCACGCCAAAATACCGCCACCCTACCCAGTTGAAAACAAAAATGATCGGAAACCATATCACATTCCAAGCATAATAAGGAACCAACAAACTCTTAACCCGCGCACTTACATTCTCCGCCAAGGACTTACGGCTATTTGAAAACCAGAATCCACTTGCAAAAAAGAACCATGGAACACCCCATCCAATGATTCCCACTTGGGGTGGAATCGGCAGATGCTTACACACTATAAGCGCCATTGCAACGGTGCTCGCAATTGTCATTACCAGCCCAACATCCCCATTGTATAGCGGTCTTTCTCTCTCCCCTTTCACCTTGACCTCTTCTTCACCACCCTACTCCCTACCTATGTTCCACGAGATTTTCGTCAGAAACAACGAATTTATATATGTCGAAAACTGCAGTCGCACACTTCGACCATGAATACATCTGGACTTGTGTACGCCCTTTTAAAATAAGGGCTTCTCGAAAAGCCCGATCACTATCGCATTTATCAATCGCATTCCGCATCTCTCGGCCATTGCCCGGCGAATAATAAGCCGCCGCATCACCCGCGATCTCCGGGAACACGTGCGCACGTGGCACGACAACTGGGCACCCATTGGCCATGGCTTCTACAACAGGCAACCCAAAACCCTCCAAAAGACTGGGCATGACCAGACAAACCGCCCCGGCATAAAGCCGACGCATAATGGCTTCACTTGCCCGAACGACCTCGCACCTACCCCACAAGTCAAGCAAAGCAAGCACCAACCGCTCCTTCCTTCCCAAAGGCTGTCCGCCCGTGCAAATCAAACGCCAGCCTTTCCGCCACAGCAAAGGAGCCACCGACCGCAGGAACCAGAAGAAGTTCTTGTACCCCGCACGACGACCAACCCAAAGCAGGTAAGGCGCGTCGGCCTGATGTGGGGGCATAGGCGTGTATGAATCATCCACCCCACCGCCGTCATACCCACCATATACCACCTTGATCTTATCTGGTGAAATATGATAGGTCCGGACAACATCATCTTTTGTAAATTGGCTGACACAAACAATCACATCGGCCGCCTCCAGCACCTCCCGCCGTTCAGCCACTCCGGCATATTGCGCCCCCACAAGCCCAAAATGCTCGGGAATCAAATCGTGAACTGTAACGACAATACGCTTACCCCGCGCTCTTGCCTCCCGCCATTCAGAATCATAGCAATGTGCCGCCACAAGATGGAGAACTTCGTAGGACGAACCCTCCACTATCTCCACGCCAAGCGCCCGCAAGCCGGAAACGAGCGACACGGCATATCGGCTCACGCCGTCATTTACCTGCACGATTCGAGGAAGAATCTTAACCTTCATCGCCGGACTCGCTCCCTCCAGTTGCGAATTTTCGCCGCGACTATCTCACCCAGGACGGTCGTGCGCTTATACCTGGCGAGCTTCCTGAACCAGTCAAGCTTGTACGCGCAAAGTCCGTTCCTGCGGAAACCGAAAGTCCAAGGATCCATCGCCGCATAATGGAGTACATGGCAATGCTCAGGCTCGACATACCCATGCGGCGAAGGCTCAAGAAACGTATTCCACCCCCCGTCCACATACTTTACCTTGCCCTTAAGGACACGATTGAGCGCACTCTGATCCCAGAATGCGGCATCTGGATGGTCTTTGAGCCACGCGCAGCAATCGGCAGACACATTCTCGTCGCGCCAGACCCTCAAGTTTGTGAGCATAATGCCCGCGCAAAAGTATTCGCCGACCTTGAACTCTTCGAGCGTTGCCGACTTCTCGCCATCCGCCACCACCACCGCGCTATATTTATCATCCCGTTCAGCCCAAAGCTTGGCTACATCCTTCTTCCACATCACATCCGCATCGGAATACAGAACCCATTCATCGTCTTTCAAAAGCGCCGGGAGCAGAAGACGTGTGTATGTCATCGCGTTTCCGTCCATAAGCCGGAACCCACGAAACTCTTCGTCGTTGATGCGAAGGAAATCCACCGAATGTCTCACGTTCCCCTTCGCGTTCACGGCATTTCTCACGAAATCCTGCGTCCGCGCGGACATTCCTCCGTCTAGTATTACAAACCGCACCCGCTCCGACGCGTTTTCGGCAAGGCTACCCGCCGCGACGACAAGCGGATTCCCGTAACGCTCATTGGCCGCCAACGCCACCGTAATCACTTTCCGGCCCTCTGCAAAATCCGATTGACGATCCACTGCCGTTCCTGCGGCGACAGGACCTTGAGCAAAACAATCGGGACAAACACGATCTCGCAGGCGGCCACCGTCCACGCGACGTCAAATACCGGGCTGTCAAAGCAACCAGAAAACAATCTGCGGGCCGCAACGCCAACGGCAAGCGTCAACGCAGCAGTCGATAAAACCGGCAACAACAGCTCTCTCGCCCACGCCCGACCGCTCACGCCGACAATGCCGCGAGCGAACCAGACGCGCCCCACGACGTTCAACGCAGTCACCGCTAGATAGGACGCGCCAATCGACCAAACCCCCATTCCACACCACCACATCACGCCCGCCACAGGCAAAGTCAGCAAAAGCAGACTCTCGCAACGTATGGTAAACCTCTTCAAGTCGCCGCTTGCGTAAATCGCCGTGCGACATCCCGACGCAAACGCATCCACCATCATCACGCATAGAAACGGCAACGCGATCTGCGCAGTAAACTTTGGCGGCTCCTTTAGCCAAATCGCCAGGACTTCATCCAACTCGACAATCAACGGCAGGGCAAACACCATAATGCAGAGGACAGAGAACTTGCTCATCCGCAGGGCAAACTTCCGCACCGAACCCATATCTCCCGCACCGTATGCCGAGTTGATTACGGGGACGAAGGCATTCTGCACCGCCGCAGACAACGTTCCAGCCTTCCCCGTCAGCCCATTGGAGACATTCAAGGCACCATTCACAACCGGACCGAACGCCTTGTTCACAAACACCGCCATCCCATGCACGCTGAGAAGATAGCCGACCGATTGCACCGCATTGCAGAGCGAATAGCCCATCAGCTCCCGTACCCGTGAGCCGAAACACGAAACTTTGCCAAGAGAACACTCGCTGTATTTGACAGACGACCGTACAATGAGGGCGAGGTTCAATCCAATGCCGATCGTCGCAATGGCCGCAGCAACCGGAACGAGATTAGACTCACCGCCCCGCGCCCATACCAGCCATCCGAGAAAGCCAAACGTCATCAAAGTCTGTACCAGCGAATAACCCGTACGTTCGGCGATTTCCTGCTTTGCCGTGTACATCGAACCAAACGGCACGCTGACCATCCCGACGAAACAGGCCGCGCAGGAGAATCGAAACACCCACAGACAATCACCAATGCGGTTCGCCGGAACGTCAATGAAACGCTGGATTGCCCACGAACCGATCGGATACCCGATCGCAATCAAGATTACGGCAAACGCCACGTGCAGCCACAGGGCCACACGGAACCACGCCGTAACCTCATCAGCCCGTCCGGCACCGACGGCAATGCCATAGAACCGCCGGACACCTCCGGCAAGAATCTCGTTGAAAATCGCGACAAAGCCCATCAGCGCGCCAATGACGCCAAAGAGGCCATAATCCACCTCGCCAAGCGCCATAAGCATCCATCGCACCGTGAACAGGCCACAGCAAAGCGACACCAGACTACACCCGTATGTAGCCGCGATGTTCAAGATTATGCGCCTGGTACTAGTCATTACAAGTTCTGCCCGTCCGCCATGCTCGCTGCCGCCTCCGAAGTTCCTTCAGTATCGTCACGCACATGAATTCGTAATGTGCCTGCATGCGGCAATATGTCCAACCTGCGGGGCCATCGAGAATTCCCCCCTTGACAAAAAGGAGGAAAAACAGCTTCAACCAAGACCGCCCGGGAAGATTCGACACCAACCTCTTCAAACGACGGCGACGTGCAAGCGCATCGTTCCCTTCAATGGGCGCCCCGGACTGTTCATCGGCGATTTGCTGCTCTGCCTCACGTAGAGCGTATTTTGCATGCTTCTCAAACCAGTCGAAAAGGCCCTTGGAGAAATTGTAGTGGATATAGGCCTCCTTGCAGTATCCAAGCCCCCGCTTGGATTCACCTTCGCGCTGGCCATGCCCATGGGGAATAAAACGAATTTCGCCGAGCTTGTGAAAACGCATCTGATAGACCGGGAACTGACTTGAATGCTTAATCCATTTCCCCATGAGCATCATCTTGTTGGCGACGTAGTACGCGCTCTTCTCATCCCTGCGGACAAGATCATCGCATTCCGCCTTCAAGGCATCAGTGAATCGTTCGTCGGCATCAAGGTCAAACACCCACTGGTACTTGAAGTCGGCATTGTCAATCGCGTAGTTTCGCTGATCGCCGAAATTGTCGAACTTTCGATGAAGTACGTGGCACCCATGCTTCGCGGCGATCTCAAGCGTCCGATCCGTCGAACCGGAGTCCAGTATCCAGATGTCGTCGCACCAGCCGATACTCTCAAGACACGCCTCGAGATTCAGCTCTTCGTTCATCGTCAGGATGAGAATCGAGAACATTACGCTTCCTTCGGATATCCGTTAGGGAACTTCTGGTGTGAGGCCCAAGCGTCACGCACAATAGTCTCGACGTCGCTGTGCGTAGGATTCCATCCCATAACGTCGCGGGCCTTCTGTCCGCTGGCGTAAAGAGCCGGCGGATCGCCTGGACGACGCGGTAGAATCTTCGCCGGAATCGGATGCCCCGTGATCCTGCGACAGGCCTCGACGATTTCCTTCACCGAAATGCCATGTCCCGTGCCGAGGTTATAGGCACCAAGCGACTCCTTCTCCAATGCCAGGATATGCGCACTTGACAAATCCTCCAAATGCACATAGTCGCGAATACACGTGCCGTCCGGAGTCGGGTAATCATCTCCGAAGATTTTAACTTCGGGCATCTTGCCGAGCGCCACCTTCAGCACATTCGGAATGATATGCGTCTCAGGATCATGGTCTTCAACCATGTCGAACTCCGGCACTTCGCCGGCTGCATTGAAATAGCGCAAGAACGTCGGCTTAAAGCCCTTGGTCTCGGCAAGCCAGTTGCACATCTGCTCAAACATCAGCTTTGAGTGTCCATACGGATTCGTCGGAGTCTGGAGCATGTTCTCTTCTATCGGCAAAGCCGGAGGTATGCCATAAGTCGCACAGCTTGACGAGAAGATTATCCGCTTGCATCCGACTTCCTCCATCGCTGAAAGCAGATTCACACCACCCTTGACATTGTTCTCAAAGTACATCATCGGGTTCGCCATGCTCTCGCCAACAAGCGCATACGCCGCGAAATGTAGAACCGCCTCAGGGCGAACCTTACGCATCGCCTCTTGAATCTCGTCCTCATTCCGCAAGTCCCCGACAATCAAATCTGCCGCCGGATCAACGTTGCATCTATGCCCGCGTTCGAGATTATCGAACACAGTCACATCATAGTCGCGCTCCAAGAGCCTTTTTACGACAACGCTACCAATGTAGCCGCTGCCTCCAGTTACAAGGATTTTCTTCATTTGTTTACCCCCTACTTACAATCGTCTCATATGATTCAATATACCCAAAATCATCTAAATAGACATTCCCTGGTTGCTGTGTCGGTTTAAAACTCGGATCGGGAATCCTCCAAGTCTGGCCAAACACCGAAGCCAGCATTTCTTCGGAATTACAAGGAACACTTGTCTTTACACCATGAACAACAATATTTTTCAACTCTGTGACTCGCGCCTGATAAACATGCTTAACCGAGTTCTCCCTGACGTCACTATAATTCGCCTTTGGATCCCAATTACAAGTAGTACACCACGACCTCTCTCCATCTGTCTTATAGAAGAAGAAGTCAACAGGAACCCCCTTGTATTGGAATGTCACCTCAATAGTCTCTCCATGATATGAAAACCCGTGAAGAAATGTAAATTCAGGCTCTTTTGCCAATAGCCTCGTGAATTCCGCTGGGGATTTCCAATACAACACACCGATATCCAAGTCAGAGTCATGACCAATAAACCCACCTTCACGAATAAATCCAAGCAAAGTTCCAAAAACCGCAAAACACCCAAAATGGTTTCGCGCCGAAAAAGCTTCTATTTTATCTACAAGTTCGTATCCATACTTTGCCATTGCGCGACGACGCTTTGGAAGCGAATAATACTTGCGGTAAAGTCTATTTAATTTCGGATAAATTGCACGACCAATCCTAACCGACTTCAACATCTTTTTAATCAACTCAACCATTTCAGCTCTCCTTTACAATGTATGCCTTGTCTACAATGTAATCTGCCAGACATTCAAGTGAGTCAACAACAATTCCCTCAGGAACTGGTTCATTACCGCAATACGCGACTCGCAAATCAGTGCACCCTAGAACGACAGGGGCTTGAACCCCTTCCAAAAGTTCGCGTATAATACTTTGGGGATGTTCTGGAGCATCGATTGGAAGGAAACGAGCATTTGTCTTTACTGCACAAATAACTCGCGTTACCAATTTCTGCCGTTCTACAGACGGGTACAACATCTCGCACTCCGGAGCAAAACGTCTAAATGCAGCACCATATATATCATGCTTACGCGCACCTTCTGAAACCCACATCTCCACTTTTGCGAGTCCCAAAGACTTAACTTTTTCCGCAACAACTTGAAGAAGGTTTATAAAATGGATACCAGATCCCTCAACTATATCATCAATTGCATAATGCGCAGTATTGCAACACATACATGCGAGGTCGCATCCCAACGATTTAAAGTGTCTCGCTATCTCTACATACTGTGGACGCCAATCAGGACCACGCCCTTCAAGAAACATACTACGCGATGGCACATTTGTAGCTTGCCATACTATCATCTCAGGATGATGCGCATCGCGAAACGCTCCGGCCGCCGTCACTTTCCGCTCAATCATATCGCAGAGGCGATTTGTTGCAGCGACCCCATTCCCGCCAATAACACCTATCCTCATTCTACAACTCCTTAATCAACTGTTTAAGTTTTGTTGTCGATATACCTTCCGTTCTCGGCAATGTCACCACATTCTTGCCATTCTCAGCGCACCATTTGAAAAGCCTTTGAAACCTCTCATTGGTATGTTCAGGGCCAACGACAAGAATGTTAAAATCTAGATCTTTCACTACCTCAACGCCAACCACATCGTATGGGATTGCCTTGTCAACAGTACGTAAAGTCTCTATCATCTTCTGGCGCGTCGTGAAGTCATAGACGTTCTTGCAACCAGGCTTGTACTTTTCAATCACCTCGTCTATCTGAAGCATCACATAGACCTTCCCCGTCGGTCCTACAAGTTCACGTATTCTGCGGAACAGCTCGAAATGCCCAAAGTGGAGCAAATCGAACACGCCAAACGTTATGGCAGTCTTGCCTTGATGTTCTTTCATTTCTCTATCACCTCCATTATCGCATTGTAAAGGTCATCATATTCTTCGATTGCCCTGACATCGGGATTTGACAGCCGAATCTTCTCGGGTGCACGGAACAGAAACCCCGCTTTGGACGCACGAATCATCTCAAGATCGTTGTATCCGTCACCAGCCGCTATCGTTTCAACCCCACCACATGACTGAAGACCGCAAACGGTATCACGCTTGGTATGCTGTGATCGTAACTTGTAGCCAACCATGTACCCATCGTCGTCAACAACGACATCGTTATGGAACAATGTCGGCCAACCAAGTTTGCGCATCAACGGACGTCCAAAAATGTCAAAGGTATCCGATATAATCACAACTTGGCATACCTCACGAAGCCTGGCGATAAATTCCTTCGCTCCTGCGAATGGCTCGATTGAGTCAATGACCTCTATGACCTTGTCAAGCGTCAGCTGATGCTTCCGCATCAAGTCAATCCGGAAATGCATCAACTTATCGAAGTCTGGTTCATCGCGTGTCGTACGAGTGAACTCAGGAATGCCCACCTTGTTGGCAAAGGCAATCCAAATTTCGGGCACCAACACACCTTCCATGTCGAGACAGACAATCGTCATACAACTTCTCCTTCTTCCTCTTTTGAAAACTCTTCGTTTATGCAGATATCAATCCCTGCATTTTTATGCGTTTACAAATCATAATTTCAACCGTCTATTCACACAAGACCGCCTCGTAATTCTTCACCATATCGGCAGTAATAGCGGCCCACGAGAACTTAGACCGAATAAGGTAATTCCCGTTAGTCCCCATTTCAGTGCGCTGTTTACCGGTACAGCCCATGAGATGCCGTAGGCCTGAAGCGATTCCCTCAGCAGAAACATCTGTCCAACACCCGCACTTGGCCGTCTCAAGCACCTGCCAAGGTGCGCCCTTGGTACACACTACAGGAACGCCTGACGCAAGAGATTCCTGAACGGCTATGCTGAAGTTCTCATTTCGCGTAGGCAGCACGAAGACAGATGCAGACTTCAACAAAGAGTACTTGTCTGCGCCATAGACAGGTCCCGTAAACCGATATGAATCCGTCGGACAGAGCCGTCCGAACAATTCCTCCGCTACAGCTCGATATCCATGATAATCATCAGGTCCTGCAACAACCAGCTGCCAATCAGGGAAATCCTTCGCAACGCTGCTCCAGGCTTGCGCCAACAAGTCCAATCCCTTGATCTTTGTAATGCGTGAAAAATACAATACGACCTTTTTGCCAACTGAAACCCCAAGCCGGGACAAGAGTTCCGAGCTTGGAACAGACCGTTCATATTGTTCCACGTCAAGCCCCAAAGGCACTACATGAATCGGGCAGGTCACACCATACCGCCGCACCCCGACACCTTCGCTTTCCGCCGTCACCCATACGGCAGAGGCATGTCGATAGACTCGTCGGTCAAACAACCACCCTACAATACGCTTTTTCCACTTTGATATCTTGAGGCGTTCAGGCTCCAGACTGCCATGCGGCATGATGACGTACGCTTTTCCATACTTCCGGGCGCAATGCGCACCCCACCAGACTGCGAATAGCCACCCGCCGTGCAGATGAACGATGTCAGAATCGCGAACCAATTCGCCCAAGTTCCTCATCATATCCCACGAGAAGGATATCTTATTCAGCCATGAACTCATGCCGTTGAAGAGGCGAAGCGTCACGCCATCCTTCTGAGCCTGAACAGCCGTATCAGAGAGCGACCCTATGTCTCGGCAGGCCAACGTCACGTGAATACCGGCCTTTTGCTGCACCGAGCAAATCTTCGGCACGATCTCCGCCGTTCCCCCTGCCGATTTGCCGACACTTGATATGACATGGACTACCCTCATACTGGCTCAGTCTCCGTATGACATGAATGTCTGCAGCAGATTCTGCACGTTATTATCGTATGCCATCACGTATTTCCGACCTTCCTCTGGCAAAATGTTGAACACCTTAAAAAGAGCAAGGATATCTGTCACCTTCAACTCAAAGTCCCAGGGAACCTCGATTTTGCTCACGCCCGTTGATGTAAATCTATCACCGATGAACTTGCACAGATCGCCAACATACTTTAACTTGATTGGCGCATCTACGAGTACCTTCGGCTCTTCACCATGTTGCAACTCCCACGCGAAGTTGGCAATGAAGCTCGCGTAATGCACACGAGCCCCAGGCCCATAAATATTTGGGAAGATGAATCCGGTGAATGCGGTTCCAGTCTTCTGCGCCCATGCCTCAAAGCGTTTCCGCCCCTCGAGCTTAGCCCGTCCGTATGCCGTATCGCGCGTCTCATGCGTCGAGCTGGAGAACAACACATGCGGAGCGACCTTCTCGGCTTCCATCGCATCAATTACCTTCTGAACGAGTCCGACGTTGAGATTATAGAGTTCATCCTCGCTTGGCATACGCGAAGCAGCCGCCAAATGCACAATGACGTCACAACTCTTCACGAAGTCGCGTAGTTTTCCTTCTTCCGAAAAAAACGCATCTTCAAACGGCACAAGTTCTGTATCTTCCCTCTCTGTCACATACTTGGCAAGATGTGTACCAATGAAACCCGCTTGACCGGTTATACCTACTCTCATCACAATGGCCTCCGTAAATCGTCTTCTGCGTATTCGCCTACATTGCAGTCGGAGAACACCATCACTTCCGCTCCATCATGCTGCTCAATGCAGAACCAATTTCCTGGCGGCACTTGAAGAACTTGAGGAGCAGTTGCATCCAACACGAATTTCTCCACACTACTGCCGTTCTGCGACTCTACGTTAAAGCTCTCTACACAGATCAATGTAGTCCCCTTGATTGGGAATAGCCACTTGGTTTCTTTTTTATGGCCAATCCACCCTCTGACCGGTTCCTCTGGGCTGTTTAGAATTGTGTAGAAGCGCTTTACGGGCGTCATGTCAAAGCCGTTGCAGAAGCGCAGTGCGCCCCTTGCATCAGCATACGCACCGCATTTTATGATGATTGGCGACGCCATGATCAGTACTCTTCCCGCAATACACCAGGCTGTATCGGGTCTATTCCCATGTCTTCACGTATGTACTTAACGGTTTTAAGGAGTTCAACCATTTCATCGACATCAAGGCGGCGGGTGTTATGCGAGTGGAACTCTTCCGCAGTTGTGATCCTGTGGTCACCCTTGTCGAGATACTTATCGTAGTTAAGGTCTCGGACATCCGCAGCCACTCTGTAGTATCTGCCTAAATCTTCAGCACGCGTCATTTCTTCGCGTGTCACAAGCGTCTCGTAAACCTTCTCGCCATGGCGCGTACCAATCACATTGATCGGAACCTTTGCACCATAGAGCTTTACTACCGCTTTAGCGAGTGTCTCGATAGTACACGCAGGGGCTTTCTGGACGAAAAGATCGCCGTTGCGTCCTTTGGTGAAGGCGTACATCACCAAATCGACAGCTTCGTCCAATGTCATCATAAACCTGGTCATGTTAGGGTCGGTCACGGTAAGAGGCTTACCCTCCTTGAGTTGTTTGATGAAAAGCGGGATCACCGATCCACGCGAACACATCACATTGCCGTAGCGCGTGCAGCAGATTGTCGTCTTCGCATCCGTACCAAGCGCGCGCCCCTTTGATATTGCAACTTTCTCCATCAAAGCCTTCGACATGCCCATCGCATTGATTGGGTATGCCGCTTTGTCGGTTGAAAGCACAACGACATTCTTCACGCCATAGGCGATTGCACTTTCAAGGACGTTGTTCGTGCCAAGAACATTAGTATTGACTGCTTGTATCGGGAAGAACTCGCAGCTAGGCACCTGCTTGAGCGCCGCTGCGGAAAAAATGTAATCCACACCTGGCATTACCGTATCTACGCTCTGGCGATCCCGAACATCACCCAAATAGAACTTCACCTTGTCATTCTGCAACGCATGCCGCATGTCATCCTGCTTTTTCTCATCACGTGAGAATATGCGTATCTCCTTGAAATCGTCGATGAAACGATTCAACACCGTATGACCAAAACTACCCGTTCCACCTGTAATGAGCAGGATCTTGTCCTTGAATTCACCCGTTGTTGACATTGCCATTTTCTGATTTTCCTTTCTAATCTGTTTGAAACTTTCAACCGCCAAGACGCGATATTAGTCCTCGCAATTGATCCGAGAACGTCTTCGGCGTGAGTACATGGGAGAGGCGCAGACTTTCAGCCTGTGCCTCATGCCACTCCGTATCAGACCAAGCCGCCATGCGCTCCAGAGCAGCGCGCATTTCGACCTTCGAATCATGTGCGAAGCAACATGCGTTCTTCTTGCTGCAGAAATCGTCCGCTGATCTTACGCCGGTGCTGACCAGCAATGCGCACCCCGAAGCGGCCGCTTCCTGCACCACGACCCCCCAGTGGTCGTTGACACTTGGCAACACCAACGCGCGAACGCGCTTGTAGAGACCGGCCAGTTCAACTGGTTTTGCAAACGGATGAAGCGTTACTGATCGGCAGCCCGAATCGGCAATTACTTTTCTGACCTCCTCCTCTTGAGGCCCCTGCCCATACATGTCAAGGCTCCAATCCGGATGCGCTTTCGAGAACTCTGCATAAACCTGCAAGAACGGCAGTATGTTCTTAACCGGAATATATCGCCCGACATAGACAATCTTCTTTTCTCGCAGGGCCAGATCTCCTCCATTCGTGAACAACTCAAGATTACACGGATAGATGCCAGAGCCAAGTAGTTTCTTCGGGACTCCCGCCCACCGTAAAAGACGATAGGCACTTGATCCTGAAGCCATGAAAGCATCGTATCGGAGGCGGACCTTCAGGTTGAAATAGACAATCCAGACAATGAGCTTGAATGAAAAATGAAACGGATTGTCTGACAACGCAATATTTTTTCCTCCTGCCGCATGTACCTCCGCCGTATAGCGGTGGAACAAGTCTAGGTACCAACCGCTCGTCACGAGAATGCGCGGCACTTCACCAAGAAGGTCTTTCAGCGTCCGCCTATCTTCAGATGTAATCCAAATCACGGGCACGCCGGCAATTTTATCCGCGCAAACCTTCGGTACGTCCGAGGTAACGGCAATAAGCCGAATCTCTTCTTCCGTGTCTTTCGCGAACTGCGCAACGGCGCACTCCGCATAAGACCCCATCCCAATCCAGGCTATGCAAATCATTACATTCTCCTATATGATTTCAGCAAAAGATAACGCCGCAGGAAAGAGCCGTCAAGCAGCCGCAAGGCTTGAATGAGCAGCTTCTTCACCCTCGACTCGCGATATGCATTCTTTTGCCGCTTGTAAACATTCTCCGCCGCCAACTTCTTTGTCGCCGAATCATCAAGACGATGGTCGCCGAATTCGGCGGTCTTTGACGCCTCATGCATACGGAATCCCCAGCAGAACCAATTGAGGCGACGGAACTTCGCCCCCGCCAGGACAAAACGCTCCCACAAATCAATGTCCATAATCAGATGCAGGCTCTCATCAATCCTGCCGACACGTTCGTACAACGCCTTTGCGAAGAATGTCGATGGGCCATACACAGCGATCGGCGTACCCTTGCCCTGTAGCAGTGTTGGCACATGCCGAGGCCCCCACCACAGGCCAACGACCTTACCATCTTGCGTAAAGCGATAGGTGTTCGCCGTGAACCATTCGCAATCTGGATGAGCTTTCATCTCACACACTACGCGAGCCAAACACCCAGCGGGCATGACATCATCAGCATTGAGCCAAGTCAGATACTTGCCGCGAGCCTTGGCAAATCCCTTATTGAAGGCATCCGACTGGCCACGGTCTTTCTCGCTGACCCAATAAGCGATTAGTGAGGGAGTGGGGGAGTGGGGAAGTGGGGGAGTGGGAGGATGAGCGTAGCGACGGATAATATCAACAGACTCATCGGTTGATCCACCATCAATAACTAATAATTCTACCTCCGGCACCGCTTGATCAAGAACAGACCTAATAGCCTCTTCCAGGAAACGGCCGTAGTTGTAATTGGCTATGACGATAGAGAGCAATGGGATCATTTGCGCATCCTGTCAATCATGTACAATACAAAACGCCGCGGCAAATCAATCATAAAACACACAGTAAAGACGACAGCTGCCGTCATGACATAACTCGCATAAAGCCATATATGGCAATCCTCGATAAAGAACCGGTTCAGCGACTTCAGGTACTCATAACCTACAGCATTACAATGCAACAGGTAAATTGGGAAAAGGGAAGGCACAACTACTGCAAGCATATCCCCGATCCGTTCAGAAACTGGCAACTTTTCTACAAGATAAAACATAGCCCCGGCCAACACCAACGAGGCAACCGAGTTGTAATGGCCAAACCCAATCCACGTGATAGGCAGCGCTAGAATTACCAAACCTGCAAACACACGCGAGCCTAGGTGCATTGAAGCAAAAACTTTCCGACTCAGACGCGCAGCCAGATAAATACCAATCAAAGTCAAAGGCGTCAACGGGCCAAAACCCTGCACCGTCGGGAAATACCTTTTCAGGACAGGAATCATCGCCAAATACGACCACCCGAATACCACTACAAGAATCGGCGCAACACGCGGCAGGACCTCCTTTAATTCGCCATCAAACGCCAAATTGAGTATAGGCGCAAAACACATCAACACTAGATACGCCCAAAGGAACCAATGGTATTTGATTATGTCCAGCAACAGCCCATCCCGCAGACAACACATACCACCTCCTATGACCGCCGCAATAAAAGAGCAATAACATCCAAGAGCGATTAACCTTATGATTTTCCGAACTGAAAAGCGGATGCCAAAATAACCTGAGATGAAAACGAATGCGGTAACACAGGAAAGCAAAACATTGTCCAGCCCACGGCTGCGCAAATACCCCCCTTGAACAATAGTGTGCAAGAGGACGATGCCAAACATCGCCCCAACGCGATAAAGTTCTACTGCTGGATTACGATTCATGGTAATAGTGATGGTGTTAGGAAGTGGGGGTGTGGAAGACAAGAGGAACTCACCCACTCCTTCACTCATAACTCCCCCACTCCTTCACTCACAACTCCCTCGCTCATCAACTCATTATAAATCCTCTCGACATTCTCTGCATAGAAATCCCAGGTATATTTCTTCAACGTCTCTGTTGCCGCGCGCCCTGCCGCCTCAATCGATTCGGGATGCTCAACCAACCAGCCAATCTTATCGACAATAGACTGTGGATTGTTTTTCTGAATCAAATATCCGTCAACTCCGTCCGTCATGGGCAATCCAGTTTCAAATGTACATACAACGCAAAGCCCCATGCTCATGGCCTCGAAAGCACTTTTGGCGCAACCCTCGGAAAGCGA
>JAEEGL014432326.1_pt1 | contig 15798 bp, 11 predicted proteins | sample 9134231 | NCBI WGS metagenome assembly JAEEGL01 (sample SAMN16246548, study PRJNA631951) | gut metagenome | biome: gut microbiome; feature: rumen; material: fiber-attached | host: Bos | place: Iran: Karaj | collected 2018-10
AAAACGATATAAAAAGAGTAGAGCTTGAATATCTTGCATGGGACATGAAAATTCAACTTCCGGAAAATATAAAAGCGACCGTCTATTTTCCCTATGCACATGTTACGACTACAAGAAAATGCAGTACATTGAACATGACTTATACAAAATGTGATAAACTGTGTTTAGATACAAAAATTGAATATCCTACGGATTTGTATCATCCTTTTTCGTATATAGCAATAGGTAACACAATTTATTATAGTGTAGAAAATGTTATGGCCAAATCATCATTAACTAAATATAAAAGCATAGACAGAGTAGTTATTAACGATTTTTCCAAATACGAGAGCTATTTAAAAATGCAGGAGCAATAAATAATGCTTGATTTAAGCGTCGGTGTAAATAACAAAGAACAATTAAGCGTTCTAAATAAATATAATGTAAAGAAAATATTTTGCGGATATATTGATACGATGGCAACTTCAAAATGGAACGAAGATTTTGCATTGTTAAACAGAAGAGGAAAAGGAGCAAGTATCTGTGGAAGAGAAAATTTTGAAAAATTTGCAACCGAAGCAAAAAAACAACAAATAGATGTTTTTGTTACTTTTAATATTCTATACACCCTTGAACAATATGATTGGGTTTTAAAATCTATAGATTATGTAAGTTCTTTTGAAGCTGTTAAGGGTATAATTGTCGGTGATATCGGTTTATTATTAAGATTAAAAAAATTAAATTACAAAAAAGAAATAGTAATATCCACAAGCGGAACAACTTTTAATTCATCAACCGTTTCGTTTTTTAAACAGTTCGGTGTATCAAGAGTTGTATTAGACAGACAATTAAAAGTTAATGAAATCATAAGTATTTTAGAGCAACATAAAGATATGAATTTTGAAATTTTTTTACTATTTTCCAATTGTACATTTATTGACGGATATTGTTCCCTGCTACATCAATTAAATAATAATAAAATGCACGGACCGGTCAATTGCGGACATATAAATTATTTAAGGTCTTGCGGAGAATATAAAATAATAAAAACAAAAAAAACAGCAAAAGAACACAATATTAAATTTTTAGAAAATGACGATTCTCCGTTTAGAGGATGCAATTTTTGTGCCGTTAAACAATTAAGCAAGTATTCCGATAGGATAACATACAAAGTTGTTACAAGAGATAATTATGTCGGTGAATTTGAAAAAATGGTAAAACATTTAAATATAATTCAAAATTTAGATACAAATAATTTTGATACCAAAAAGTTGTTTAATTTAATATTTGATAGTCAATGCAACGAAAAATTCGGGTGCTATATAAGTCCGTTAATAGCATAAAAAATTATGCAAATAGAAATAAATGACGAATTCAAACAAGCATTAAATATATTGTCAAAAACAAACGACAATGTTTTTATTACGGGTAAAGCCGGAACGGGCAAAACCACATTTTTAAAATATTATGTTTCAAAATGTAATAAAAATTTTGTTGTTTTGGCCCCTACCGGTGTTGCCGCACTAAATGCCGGCGGCGAAACAATACACTCTTTTTTCAGGTTTAAAACGGATATAACATTAGAAAAAGTAAAAAAAAGAAAATTCAATAATTCAATATATAAAAATTTAGATGTTATAATTATAGACGAAGCTTCAATGTTAAGAGCGGACTTGTTGGACTGCATAGAAAAATTTTTACGATTAAACGGAAAAGTTCCAAACCTTCCTTTCGGCGGAACTCAAATAGTTTTTATAGGAGATCTTCTTCAATTGCCGCCGGTAGTTACGGATGATGAACAATATATTTTTCAAAGTTATTATGACAGTCCTTACTTTTTCAGTGCTAAATGTATGAAGGAAAATTGGTGTCATATAATAGAATTTACAAAAATTTATAGGCAAGTTGATTCGGAATTTATAAATATACTGAATTTGATTCGCAGTAATAGAGCAACTCAAAATTCAATAGACATTCTTAACGAGCAAGTAAACAAAAAATTTCCTAAAGCTAAATTATCCGTTCTTCTTACAACAACAAACAAAAAAGCACAAAAGTATAATGAACATTTTCTAAGCCAAATAGACAGTGAAGAAAAAATTTTTACTGCAGAAGTTGAAGATATGGAAAATGCAAATAATTTCCCTGCGGACTACGAACTTAAAATTAAAGTCGGTGCACAAATTATGATGCTAAATAACGATTCTTCGGATAGATGGGTTAACGGAAGTATAGGAATAGTTCAATCAATAGAGAAAAGTTTGGAATTAGACACAGATATAATTTATGTAAAATTTCAAAACGGGATGGTGGAACCGGTTGAACAACACACTTGGGAACTATTTAAATATACATGGAACAATGAACTTGAAAAAATAGAAACTCAAAAAGCGGGCAGTTTTTCACAATACCCATTAAAACTTGCATGGGCGGTAACGATACATAAAAGTCAGGGCAAAACATTTGATAATGTTTTAATAGATTTGGGTTATGGGGCATTTGCTCCGGGACAGCTATACGTTGCTTTAAGCAGATGCAAATCCATAGAAGGTATAAGTTTGGTAAGACCTATAAAACCGAAAGATATAATAATAGATAACAGAATAGAACAGTTGTTAAATGAAAGAATAAAAACAAATTATTTAATCGAACCTAAATATAAATTAATTTAAAATGGAACAAATATTATTTTCCGTAATTATCCCGGTATATAACAAACAAAATTATATAAAAAGAACAATTAATTCAGTATTAAACCAAACATATCAAAATTTTGAAATTATAGTTGTGGATGATGGTTCAACCGACAACAGTTTATCCGTTGTAAAATCAATCAAAGATAAAAGAATAAAAGTATTTACTCAAAAAAATTTAGGTGTAAGTAATGCTAGAAACAAAGGAATAAAACAATCAAAAGGCAACTATATTGCATTTTTAGATGCCGATGACGAATTTTTACTGCAATATTTGGAAACAGTCGTAAAATTAATAAAGAAATATCCGAATAACAGCTTTTTCGGAACAGCATTTAAAAAAATTTTTAACGACAATAAAAAAGATATATGTACTTTCGGCTCAAAAAAAGATTTTGTAATAAAAGATTTCATCTCCGCACTTGCGGACAACGAAAAATTCTTTGTTCATATATCGTCCGTAGTTATAAAAAAAGAAGTATTTAAAGAAATAGGCTATTTTTATTCCCACTCTTTAAAGTTTCTTTTAGGAGCTACAATTGTTGAAGATTTTGATCTTTTTATAAGAATAGCTTATAAATATCCGTTAGTTTATTCTAACTATATAGGCTGTATTTATTATCTTAACACAAATTTTAATTTAATTAGAGGGTATGGCCTTAAAAAGTTAGATTGTACCTTTTACGAAGATACAATATCTCATTTATTACAAAAATCTGATACCGACAGAAAAAACAAATTAAAAAAAATATTATATTTGTTTAGAATTACAATAATAACACAGTGTATTCTAAGAAACAAATTCAAAGAAGCAATAAGTATAATAAACAAATGTAATCCATACGATAAAAAAATTGTAAATTTTAAAAAAATGATTTCTTTAAGAAAAGCGGAGCTTGCCTTAACAAACAAAAAAAATAATCAAAAAGTAATTTTGGTTAACCCTTTATGGAGTTTTAACAACTATCCGCCGTTAAACCTGGCGGAACTAGCCACATATTTAATTAAAAACAAGATCAAAAATACAAAAATTTTAGATTTGAATTTTGAAATAAAAAACAAATTAATAAATAAAGATATAATATCCGACAGCACAAAAAAAATATTATCAAAAAAACCCGATATTGTCGCAATAACCTGCAACGCAGTTCAATTCCCGTTTGTATGCGAACTTTCAAAATTTTTAAAAAAACAAAATCCGAAATTGCCTATAATTATCGGCGGTGTAATGGCAAGTTTAAACCCAACAGATACATTAAATTTATCAAATTGTGATTATGTCGTTAGGGGAGAAGGTGAACAAACTTTACTTGAACTTATAAACTCAATAAAAAACAGTACCGATATAAAACAAATATCCGGCATCTCTTATAAACTAAACAACAAAATTATTCACAACGAAAACAGGCCATTATTGGATATAGACAAATTACCTATACCGAAATATTCTTTAATTTCCAAAAATCTCAAAAACAGCAAACTGGTTTGGCTTACGGCAAGCAGAGGATGTGCATATAAATGTAAATTTTGTTCCGGAAACACTATTTGGAAATATCAAAGAAGAAAAAATATAAATACCATATATAAACAATTATACACATTAAAAACAAAGTATAATATTAAAGACTTTGTCTTTGCGGACGACTGTTTAACATTAAATAAACAATGGTTATTGGAACTATGTAAAAAAATAAAACCATTAAAAATGAGTTTCGGTTGTTTGGCAAGAATAGATACAATAGATAACGATATATTATTTGCATTAAAACAAGCAGGCTGTAAACATATTTATCACGGAATAGAATCGGGCAGTCCTAAAGTAAGAGAATTGTTGGACAAACAAGTAAAAAACAATACAAACAAGTATATAATTGATACAATAAAATCAGAACTGAAAACAGGGTTTCAAATAACCGCTTCTTTTATGAGTGCAATACCGTTTGAAACTAAAAAAGATATTGAACAAACATACAAATTGGCAAACCTGCTTAAAGAAAACGGCTGTAAAATACAATTATGGTTATTAACCCCCTATAAAGGTTTGCAGTTAATAAAAGATTATAGAAAACAGTTAATAAAAACAGATAGAACAAAAAATAATTTACAGTTAGATATTTTTGATAAAGGACAATTTTATCTATACAGAAATTTTATAAACAAATACAGTAAATACAATGCCGACAATTATATGTTTTTACCGAAAGATATGAATTTAAAAGATTTTATAGACCATTTTCATAAAATACAAAAAAAGTTAGGCTTGTTAAAAGAAAACAAACAGTTAAGCACAAAAGAAATTTTTGTTTTGGAAAATATTAAACAATGAACTTATTATTAACGACAAAATGTTATTCTAACTGCAAATTTTGTTTTGTTCCCAAAGAAACAAAAAAAGAACAAAACGAAATGTCATTTTTACAGTTTAAGAAATATATAGACCATATAAATAAACTTTACAAAAAAAATAAACCTGTTATCGGAATATTGGGCGGAGAACCTACATTGGCAAAAGATTTTCCCATGATAATCGGCTATGCAAAAAGTTATACCGGCGGAATAAGATTATATTCAAGTTTGATAACCGATACAAAAAATATAGAATATTTACTCGGTGCAAGAAATATTGCTTTATCTTGGAATGTTTCGGCATATAAACAAACTTCTACACAAAACAAAAAATTAATACTAAAAAATTTAAAACTAATAAAGGGAGATTTTAAAAATAATGTATTGGCTTCAATTACATTATATCCGAATTTTCAAATTGACGATTTTTATGAAATTATAAAAATTTTACAAAAGTATAATATTAATAACATACGAATAGCATTGGATTCAACTAATTACAGCTCGTTTATTAATTACGGCACAAAAATTTTTGAGTTTATAAAATATCTTAAAAAATTAAACTTTAATTTGTATTCTTCTTCTTGCGGTCATTTTATAAAAACAATTTTTACAAAAGAACAAGAAAAATATTTAAAAAACAATATAAACAACTTTAATTACAACGATTGTTCAACAAATTTTCCGTTAGATGTATTACCTAACGGCACGGTTGTTCCTTGTGTATCGTTTTCAAACAGAAACAAAAATATAAAGTTCTTAGAATATAGCAATATAAACAAACTAAAATCGGAAATCACAAAAAAATACAGTTTAATAACCCAACAAACAGATTATTGTATTGCAAATAACAATTTTAAAGTTATTATAGGCTTTACTCCGTACGACACAATAGATTTTTTAAAACAAAACAATATTAAAGAAGTTTATTGCGGATATTACGACAAAAATTTAGAAAAAAAGTGGCCTGTGGCATTCGGATGTATAAACCGCAGGGGAGAAGCCGTAAACTTTTCAAATTGGACGGATTTAACAAAATTTACAAATTCCGCTTACAAAAACAACATAAAAGTTTATTTTACATTAAACAGTCACTACTATATAAAAGAGCAATATCTGTGGCTTAAACAGTTAATAACAAAAATAAAAAAAGAAAAATCAATTTCCGGTATTATAGTCAACGATTTAGGTTTGTTGTTATTGCTTAATAAGATGAAATTCAATAAAAACATTACAATATCCACACTTGCAACAGCATTTAATTCCAATGCAATAAACTTTTATAAAAAGTTCGGTACAAACAGAATAGTTTTAGACAGACAACTTACTCCTAAAGAAATTATTGAACTTGCAAATACTCACAAAGATACGGAATTTGAAATTTTTGTTCTTTCAACCGGTGGTTGTTTGTTTGTAGACGGTTATTGCTCTTTATTACATTGTTTTGAGCAACTAAAAGACAGAAAAAATTTCGGCAAACTCATTAAAGCTCAAAAATACGACTTGATAACCACAGGGGCGGGTTGCTGTATGGTATTAAACGGGTTTAGCAACAAAGATTTTAATATTGTTTCAAACAATAAACAAAAATTTGAAATTTCAAAAACGTTGGGCTTTAGTTGTAATATATGTATGTTATATGAATTGAAAAACATTAAAAATCTGTCCCTTAAAATAGATAGCAGAGGCTCAAACGGTTCGGGCGTAACGAATATAAATATGTTAAACAAACTTATTGCAGCAGTAAATTCTTCAACTAACAAGGAAGAATATATAAAACAAGCTAAAAAAATTTTGTATAAATATAAAAAAGTTAAATGTAATTCAAAAATTTGTTTATATTGTAAAGATAAATAATATGGAAATAGCCTTTATTACAAATAATATTAAAGAACTGAAAAAGTTAAAAAATATGGATATTTTATATTTCGGTAACGAATTTTGCCAAAATAAAATACCGACATTAAAACAGATTGAATATTCATATAGTTTTGCAAAAAACAAAAAGATTAAATTCGTTCTTGTTTTACCGTTTATTACAAACACAAATGTTAATATTGTTAATAAGTTGTTAGTTTTTTTAAATTCAAAAAAAGAAAAAACGGAAATTGTTTTTAACGATTGGGGTACATTTACTTTAATTTCGCAATATAAAAATTTAAAGCCCGTTTTAGGAAGATTATTAAATAAACAAAGAAAAGATCCAATAGTTCAAGAAATTTTTGAAAACACTCAACCGAAAATGAAAGTTATTATAGAAAACGGAAACAAAATTTTGGTTCAAACAAAACAAGTTCCGAAAACTTTAATAAATTATTTTCAACAAACATATTTAAATGTGCCGGAAGTTCAAAATTTTATGATACGAAACAATATTACAAGATACGAAACGGATTTGGTTCCATGGAAAAACAAACTAACGGTAAATAAAAAAATAAATTTGAGTGTTTATTATCCTTATGTTAATATTTCCGCAACAAGATATTGCGGAGCAATAAACTTAGATTATAATTCAAAATGCAACAAAATTTGCCAAAAACAACAGATAATAGTTGGTAACAAATCGTTTAAATATCCTTATTACATTATCGGCAATGCAATATTTTATAAAGCAACAACAGATATATTAAAAAAAGAACTTAAATGTGCTAAAATAAACAGAATAGTTTTTAACGATATTAAAGAACTTAAAAACTTCAAAATTGTTAAGTTTAAAGTTAAGGATAAGATAAAGAAACATTTGTATAAGTAGTGTCTGCAATATTTTTATTATAAAATGTGTTAAATTGCAATTGAATATTATTAATTTATATGTCTTTGTTCAAAAATTATGCAAAAACAAATTGTTTTTAAAATTTGAAAAAGAATAGAATGTTAAAAAAAATTGTTCGTTTTTTTTGTATTTATCGATTAAGACAAAAAATAGGAAATAAATATTATTGGTATTGGAATATAATATTTTTCCCATTAAATTGTTTTTATAAAATATTCAAGAAAAAAATAGAAACCAAATATAAAAATTGGTATATATTTATGCCATCTATGAGCATAGGTGATTTTGTTATGTTTTGTGGTTGTATAAAACAGTTTAAAGAAAAAAATCCGGATAAAGTGGTAGTGATAGTAAAAAGTAAAAAATATTATGATTTAATTAAATGTTTTTTAAGCATAGATGATATATTAATTATAAATGAATTTATATATTATTTTGGATTTTTTGAATATCAAAAAGAATATATTAAAGAAATAAAAAAGGGATTTATTCATGTTATGAACATTGAGTTATTGTCAAGTTATTGCTATAAAACAGGGAACAAATTTGAAAAACTTAGTGATTTAATAAAATATTCTTTAAATTTAAATACTTTCCAAAAAGTTTCTCTTAAATATTGTCAATGTGATATTGATTATGTTAACGAAATTTGGAACAAAATGAAGCTCAACGATAAAACCATTTTTATTTCCCCTAAGTCATTGTCCTTAGATTGTAACCTGCTTAATAAAAATTTTTGGATGAATCTTGCAAAAAAATTAACACAAAAAGGATTTAAAGTTATTTTTAACGAATATAAAAACAGTAAATATTGTTCGCTATTTTTGCAATTAAGTCAAGTTCCAATATTTGTGGGAAAATGCAGATATGGTATTTTTTTTCGTTCCGGACTTGCGGATTTGGTGGCTATGAATAATAAAAATTTAATAGTGATATATCCTGAAAAGATGTATCACATTGATTACGATTATACATCATATAAAAATTTATTTAAATTTAACAAAAAGTTATCGATTGATGAAAATTTAAAAGAATGTTTATCGATAAATAATATTTGGGGTAAAGGAACAGCTAAAGAATTAATTTTTGATTGTACCGAACAGGAAATAGAAAACAGAATATTAAATGAAATTGAAATAAACGGAGAATAAAATGTTGAATAAATTAGCAAGAAATAAGTTTATAAACAAAATTTTTGTAGCTTTGACTTCTTTATTTTACAGTTATTATGATTTTGTTTTTTTTAAGAAATCAAAAGCAAAAGGTGTAAGACATGTATATGCTAACAAAATGAAAAGATTAATAGTTAATTTAATAAAGGAGAAATATTCGGATTATTATTGTATTTTTACAAAAAACGGAATAGGTGATGTTTTTTTTACTGCGAGTTTAATAAATAAATTTAAAAGAATAAATCATGGTAAAATTGCTTATTTTACAGAAAAAAAGAGTATTGCAAATTTTATAAAAGCATTTCCTTCTGTTGACGAAGTAGTTTTTGATAAAAATTTTGTTTTTTTACAGTGCGAACAGGCTTTACAAGATAAAATACAAAAAGGAATTATTAATAAAATGTTTTGTTCATATCAAGGAAATAAATCAAGCTATACATTTGCAGATGATTTTAATAATTTTTTAGGGTTACCTTTAGGTACTGAAAGAGAATTACCAATTATAACTGAAGAAAATTTAAAAAATGCAAATAACGAATTTAAAAAATTAAAAGTGTCTCCAGAGAAAACAATTCTAATAATACCTGATGCTATTATGTTTGATTATAGAACCATAGATGAGTTGTTTTATAAATTGCTTACTGATGAACTAAAACAAAAAGGGTATGATATTGTTTTTAATACAAAATTGAAAGAATACAAAAAGTTTAAAAATACTTTTTTAGATATTATGGATTTTGTTGCTTTTGCAAAACAAGTTAAACATACAATATCTATCCGTTCCGGAATTACCGATCTTTTTGTTGGTATGGGAATAAACAATTTAACAGCATTATATCCACAAAATTTAGAAATTATTTGGGCACCCGATATGGTCTTATTCAACAATTTTCATAAAAATTATAAAAAATATTACGATATGGAATTTGAAAATATATTCAATATCTATTCTTTAAATAAAATATTTAAAAGAAATGATATTCAAGAAATTATTTACAACTATGATGACAAAGAAATTGTTGAAAAAATTATAAAAAAAATAAATTTTAATTAGGAAAAAAAATGAAAATAATTATTCAAGCAGGCGGAAAGGGAACAAGACTTGAGGGATTAACAATAAACAAACCCAAATGTATTGTTTCCGTTAATAATTTACCTATCATTTTTTATATATTTCAGAAATTTCCCAAGGCCGAATTTTTTATAATTGCAGATTATAAAGCAGATGTCTTAGAAAAATACTTGAATGCTTTCGGTTCACAATATGATTATAAAGTTTTTAGGACGAATAAAAAAGGAACTATTTCCGGAATAAAAGAAATTTTGAAAAGTTATAATGATGACGAGCAAGTGTTTATTATATGGTGTGATTTAATTTTATCGAAAGATTTTCAAATACCAAAAGAAAAAGGAAATTTTGTTGGAATTTCAAACAATTTTGAATGTAGATGGTCTTTTAGAAAAGGGAAATTTGAAAAAATTTCTTCTAAAAAAAACGGTGTTGCGGGATTATTTATTTTTGAAAATAAACAATGTTTAAAAAATATTGAACAGGAAGGTGCTTTTGTCAATTGGTTGCAAAAACAAAATATAAATTTTAAAGAAATTTCTCTTTATGGAACCAAAGAAGTTGGAACAATGATTGCTTACAGTGAAATAAATGAAGATTCTTATCGTTGCAGACCTTTTAATAAAATAGAATTTAAAGAAGATACTGTAATCAAAAAAGGAATTAACGAACAAGGTAAAAAAATAGCCGTTAATGAAATTGCATGGTATAAACATGTTGATGATTTAGGTTATAGAAACATCCCTAAAATATATGAATATGAACCTTTGAAAATGAAACGAGTTCAAGGAAAAAATATTTATGAATATGATTGTTTGATTCGTCCTCAAAAGATAGAAATGTTAAGTAAGTTAATTGAAGCATTAAAACAGCTCCACAATTTAGAACCGGCTCAGCCCGTAAATATACAGGATGTATATGATAATTTAGTAAATAAAACTTTTAATAGATTGAAAAAAGTAGAAAAGCTTATTCCTTTTGCTGACAAAGAATTCATTAAAATAAATGGGGAATATTATAAAAATATATTTTTTAATAAAGAAAAACTTATAAATGCAGTAAAAAGTATCTATCCAAAAGAATTTAGGCTTATTCATGGAGACTGTACTTTTTCAAATTTGATGTTTGATACATTTGATATGAATGTAGTTTTAATTGATCCTAGAGGTTATTTTGGTAAAACTAAATTTTATGGAGATGTCGATTATGACTGGGCTAAATTATACTATTCTATTAAAGGTAATTATGATCAATTCAATCGCAAAAAATTTACACTTAACATAAGGGATAAAGAGGTTGAATTTGCAATAAAATCTAATAATTGGGAAGATATGGAAGATTTTTTCTTTGATTCTCTTCCTATGGTAAATAAATATAAGATCAAACTTTTTCATGCAATAATTTGGTTATCTTTAACTACTTATGCATGGGAAGACTATGATAGTATTTGTGGTGCTTTTTATAATGGAATTATAAAAATGGGGGAAGTTATATAATGTTAACATTGTCATCATTGCCTAAAACTTGGATTTTGGATGTTGATGGAACTATTGTGAAACATAATGGATATAAAATAGACGGGTATGATACTTTACTTGATGGCGTAAGAGATTTTTTTGACGGTTTGAATTCTAAAGATAAAGTTATTTTACTAACCGCAAGAAAAAATAAAGATATTAAAAATTTGAAATGTTTCCTGAAGAAAAATAATATTCGATATGATATCATTTTAACGGATATACCGGTTGGAGAAAGAATTGTTGTTAATGATAATAAACTATCCGGTTTGCAGTGTGCTTATTCGATTTCCAAGAAAAGAGATGAAAAATTTAATATCAAATATAAAATAGATAATAAATTGTAGTAATAAAATAATAGTTTTATAGAAAATATTGATTGGAAAATTAAAGTTTCTATTGTACAGACTAAATTATGAAAAAATTGTTAATATCAATAATTCGTTTTTTTAAAAGGAGAGTACCATTTGAAAGATTTGAGGGTTTAAATGTAAGACTTGGTAGAGAACTTGATTTATTTTCTATTAACGGTTTTGTAGGTGGCGGGCTTGTTTTGTGGCATCCTAAAGGTGCTTTGCTTAGAAATATAATTGAAACCGAATGGAAACAGTTCCATTTAGATAACGGATACAATTTGTTATGCACACCGCACATTGCAAGCGAAGAATTGTTTACTATAAGCGGACATTTACAAACATATTCGGAAAATATGTATGCACCGATGGAAATAGAAGGCAAACCTTACAGGGTAAAACCTATGAATTGCCCTATGCATTTGATGATTTATAAAACAAAACTTCATTCTTACAGAGAGCTTCCTATAAGATATGCTGAATTTGGAACTGTGTATAGATATAAGAAATTTGATATTCATTCACTTATGGATTTGAATAGTTTTACTCAGGACGATGGACATATTATTGTTCAACCGGAACTTTTGGAAAAAGAAATATTAACAATATTTAAAATGGTTATCAATTGTTTGAATATGTTCGGCTTTAAAGAATATAAAATTTATTTATCAACAAGACCTGATAAATATTTAGGTAATATAGAGCAATGGAACAATGCTGAAAATCTGTTAGAAAATATTTTAAAAAAAACAGGTCGCAATTATGAAATAGATATAGGAGGTGGAGGTTTTTATGGACCCAAAATAGATATAAAAATTAAAGATTTTATCGGAAGATTGTGGCAGTGTTCTACAATACAATTTGATTTTAATTTATCGGAAAGATTTGATATTTATTATATAGATAAAGAAGGTAAAAAAGTTAGGCCTTATATTATTCATAGAGCCTTAATGGGATCCGTTGAAAGATTTGTCGGAGTATTACTTGAACATTATGCAGGAGCGTTGCCGATATGGTTATCTCCAATTCAGGTAACAGTTTTAAACATGAATGTAGATCAAGAACAGTATTGTGAAGATATCATTAAAATTTTAAAAGAAGCAAAAATTAGAGTAAGTTTTGATAACAGAAATAAAAAAATTTCTTGTAAAATTAAAGAAAATATAAAACAAAAAATACCTTATTTATTGATTGTGAGTAAACAAGGAATTGAAACCAAATCAATTACCGTTATAACAAGAAGTAAGAAAAATTTAGGGATGATGTCGTTGGATAAATTTATTGAGAATATAAAGCACGAAGTTATAAATAAAAGATAAATCGGATTAGTCGTGGATAAAGAAATTCAAATATTTATAATATGGGAAAATGCAAGAGCTTTTGAAAATATAATACTAAACGAAATTAGAAAAAAATTTATAATTTTAAAAGAATATGAAATTTTTTGGACACCTAATTTATTTAGTAAAAATTTAAGTGCTTTTTATGGTATCAATTACATATATAATACGTTTCAAATAGAACTTAGAGGAAAAGGTCCTTTTGTTTTAATTATTGCTGAAGATAAAAATCCTATGTACGAAAAAAGAAAAACGAACCGAGGATTTATTTATGTAAATATAAACAGCTTTGATTTAAAACAAAAAATAAGACAATTTATTAAAAGTTTTGCATTCCACTCTTCAAATAATATGAAAGAAGTTAAATATGGTATTGCAGTTCTTTTGGGCAAAAATTTAAAAGATTTTTTTAAAACAACAGAACTTAATGGAAAAAGGGAAATTTTGTATCGGGATACATTACCTGCAATAGGATGGAAAAATCTTAATGATTTTTTTTATATACTGAATGAAACCTGTAACTATGTAATATTGAAAAATATTGAATCTGTTTCAGATATTAACACTTATAAAGAAAACAGTTTAAATTTCCTTGTTGATGATATACAAGCTTTTCTTGCTACATTGAATCCAACAATAGCAACTAATAAAAATATCTTTCACTTTTTTAATTATGAGAAGTTTGGAGAAAATAATAAAAATTTAATGGTTTATTCTACATTTGTAGGAGATAACTATTATGACATAAATATGCAAAAAAAAATGTTGAAAACAAAAGTTCTAAATGCTGATAATGTATATATATTATCTGATGATATGTGCTTTTGGTCAATTGTTTATAATATTATTTTTCATCAAGAAAATTTGCAAAAATACGATAAAACATTAAAAAAACTTGCAATTAATTTGGGAATTGAATACAAATCCGAAAAAGAGCATTTACGTAGCCTTATAACAGATTATATAAAAAATAACAATTATAAAATATACGAACATCTTTGTAATAAATCTACATCTCTGGTAGTTGAAAATATAAAAGATAAAAGTATATTAAAAAAAGAACCTGAGTATTATTGTTATAATAATTCCGATTTTAGATTTTTGGTTTTTAGCGAAGATGCTATTTTGTATGAACCGGAAATGGTTACAGAATTTATAAATATTTATGGTGAATTTCTTGACTTAGATATACATATCTTAGATAAGAAATCTCCGATATATAATTTTGTAAAAGAAAAATATAAAGAAAATGAGAAATTGTGGCATTTTAGGAAACGTTATTATGATATTTCGGTTTTTTCATACAAAAAAAGTAACAATAAAGAGAGTTTTTCCAAAAATTTTTTATCTGGCAAAAAAACAATCAAATCAAAACATTTCACTTATAATGAAGAAATTAATGTTCCTAAAATAAATAACAGAACAACTTTTTTAGATATTTTATTAAAAAAATATGTTGAAAACGGAGAGGAAATTTTTCTTGGAGAATTAGATAATTTTATTTCTGAAGTTTTTTGTAAATTTGAATGCTCTAAAAAAAACTATCTTAAACCAATAGCTTGGGATGCTTTACCTAAAAATTGTTTCTATAAAACAGAAAATGGTAAAATAGAATATATTTTTTTTGATTTTGATAAAGATATTATTTATAATAAACCATTGAAAAAATCTATGTATTTGGTAAATGTATTGATTGATTTCGATTATAAATTTAATTTCAGTATTTCTAAAAAATATGATTTTTATAAAATTTTTATAAATAAATACAAGCTCAAAGACGTATGGATTAATGGTTGTATTCAAAGATATATTGAAATTTTAGAAACTATAAAATTGACCTATAATAATTGTTATGAAATAGTTGAAAATGTCTTAAAAATAAAAAAGAAAAATCTTATATTGATTTATTTGTATGTTTATTTACCTATGAAAAGCTTTATTGTATTGATTTATTTGTATGTTTATTTACCTATGAAAAGCTTTATTGTGAAGATTTTTGTTTTTTTGGGGAATATAATATTTAAATAAATTTGTTTTAATAGTTATTTAAATTTTTTTGAATTTAAAAATACAAATTCTTTTTTAATCTTTATAGCAATTATATTAATCTTGTATATACACTTAAGAATTTATATATGTTTATAGTTTATTATTGTAAGTTTAAAGAGTTAAAATGAAAGAATTAATAGTGAATTATTTTATTAATTATGAATTTGTATTTGTTTTATTTTTTTTCTCCATAATTACTTTATTAACATCAATGCTTATAAAATAAATATTAATAAAAAAAATATTAATTTCTTTATTTTCGATATTTTTTATATTATTTGTCTTTGAATTTGTTTTATCTTATTTTATGCCGTTGAATAACAAGAAATTTAATTGTTTTTATACTTATGCATACGATATAAACAATATATCGAAGGTTAGAAATGTTAGACTGTTGTTGCCAAATAAGGAATTTTATATGATCTGGAACAAAGATATAAATATGGATAAATTTAGAGATAGTACAATTGTCTTTGATGCAACATATTCACGATATGATAACTATTT
>JAEEGL016578290.1_pt1 | contig 15798 bp, 14 predicted proteins | sample 9134231 | NCBI WGS metagenome assembly JAEEGL01 (sample SAMN16246548, study PRJNA631951) | gut metagenome | biome: gut microbiome; feature: rumen; material: fiber-attached | host: Bos | place: Iran: Karaj | collected 2018-10
CTCGTTATTATCTTTTTTCTTTGCTGTTTTATTTTCATCATCAGTTTGTACGTTTTGAATCCCTTTAGGTTTTCTCAATTTTACAAGAGCATCAAAGTCAGGAGTTACTGATAATTCAAAGTGAAATCTGCCACATTTGCTGTTTTCTTCATAATTGTTTCTCATTAGAGGGAAGCCCCAGCAAATTCTTAACGAAATATCTTTTGGCAGATTAAATCTGAACCCTATTCCCATACTGATTAAAACGTCATCAGAATTGTAGCATGGAGTTCCCGGACCATCCCCTTTATAAGGGAAAACGTATGCGTGGTCAATAAATGCAAACATCTTCATAAAACTTCCTAAAAACGGAATTTCTTTTGTTTTATCTCTGCTTTTTATTGTTCGTGGAAGAACAGGAAACATAAGTTCCCCGCTTAAAACATACCCTGAACGACCTATCAGCAGTCCTTCCGAATACCCTCTGACAGTCGCAACCCCGCCTGCGCAGAACTGGTCTATGTACGGAACGATATTTTTTGGTATAACCTGATAATTTCCTCTTATTGTTCCGACAATGCCGTGTCCGAAATCATGTATTCTTAATAACCCGCCTTCTAATTTTAAGTAATTAGATTGGGATTGAAAAATAGGAAATGCGTATGCTACAGACTGGTTTAAGTACCAGATGCCACGTTTACTGTCATATCTGAAATTTAAGCCTGTTTGGGCATAAGTGATTTTATCTGTGTATAAATCATATCCGTCAAATCTTGTTGTTGCTTGTTTGTAACCTATAGAGGTTGTGCTTGCAAATTCCATCCATGGTCTTCTTATGATTGGTTGGTTAAAGTAGAGCGCATAGTTATGCGAACGACTTTTGATATTGAACATTCTGTAAGGCCCATGCGCTATTTTGGAAAAACTTGAAGAATAATTGAAACCTATCCTGCCGTCTTTTTTGTTTACGGGGAAACTGTAGTCAGCAAACGGCGTAACAGAATTTTTGTTCGCATAAGCACCTAGGATAAGTTTATCTCTGTATCCGAAAAGACTGTCGTCCTGAAGCATAAGTCCTGCTCTGTATTTACCTGTTGTTGACCGTCCTGCATTATCCATAAGCGCTGTCAGGTGAAAAGGTAGTCTTTCGTGGGTACGGATATTTATATCTGTTGTTCCGATCTCCTCCCCTTTTTCTAAATCTCCTGTTAACTGAACTGTATCGTTATACCTGTTGAATGTTAAAATTCTTTCTTCTAATAGTTTTATATCAAAGACTTCTCCTTTTTTCAGGTCAAGTTGTTTTTCGATATATATTTTTTTTGTCCATTTGTTATCAAGAACATTTACTTTTCCGAATTTACCTTCAAAAAGTTCAATATTAATAATTCCGTCTTCAATAGTTTGCTCAGGCAGATATGCTCTTGCTGTTACGTAGCCTTTCCGGAGATAGAGTTTGTTCAAATCTTTTACGATACCCTGAAGTTGATCAAAGGTCACGTTAGTGCCTATGTACTCTTCAAGTATCGCCTGAATTTCATTCTGTGTCAGAATTTGGCTTGGTGATACTTTTATATTTTCTGCATAAACCCCTTTGGTCGCATATTCTTCTGCCTTTGCTTTAATAACTTTTTTTTTCTCTTTTTTCTGTTCTTGTTGGTATTTTTCTTTTTGTTTTCTGTTTTTTTTGTAGTTTTTAAAGTCCCGGGTAGCCTGTTCTTCTATCATTTTTGTTTTCAGTGTTTCCATATCGTGGGTGTTCATTGTCCCGGCCTGCGGAATAATACCATTATCAAAAGGTGATGCTGATACGATTCCTTGTGATAATACTCCTGCTATTATTAGTGAAAGAATTTTTCTTTTCATACCCATATCCTTGATATATATTCTATCATAAAAATGAATTATCAATTTTGTTGTTTAAATATATTTGCATTTTAAATTCTACAGAGTATGTTTAATTGTGTTATAATATTTTGATAAGGAATCGTTTATGGATATAAATAAAAAGAAAAAATTTGTGGCGGGTCTGTCGGTTACGTCAAACATTATTTTAACTGTTTTGAAAATTGTCGTTGGTATAATATCCGGCAGTATAAGTATAATATCAGAGGCAATACATTCTATGAGTGATTTTCTTGCCTCAATTCTTACATTTTTTTCAGTTGCAAAATCATCAAAACCTGCAGATAATGACCACCCGTACGGACATGGAAAATATGAGGATATGGCAGGTTTTATCGAAGGCGGGCTGATTATTTTTGCATCTGTTTTTATTATATTCGAGGCGGTTAAAAAGATTATTTTAGGCATCAATATGGAATCAGAAAATATTTTGGGTATTTCTGTGATGTTTGTTGCTGTTGTTATGAATATAGGGGTCAGTGCTTTGTTATTTAAAGTGGCAAAAGAGTCTGATTCTGTTTCTTTGTATGCTGACGGGGAACATTTAAGAACGGATGTTTATTCTTCTTTAGGTGTTCTTATCGGGTTAATTCTTATTAAAATAACCGGATATTCCGTTCTTGACCCTATTATTGCTATATCTGTTGCAGTCCTTATTTTTTCTGCCGGGTATTCTATTACTGAAAAAACACTGCAAAATCTGTTAGACCATTCTCTTCCAAGTGACGATATTAAACGACTGGAATCTATTGTAAAACAGTATTCTGATATTGTAAGATTAAAACGTCACAGTATAAAGGCTCGTCAGGTCGGTCCGACAAAAGATATTGATCTTATATTGCAATTCCCTGAAGAAACAACTATATGTGAGTGTCATAAGGTCTGTGACGATATAGAGAAACAGATAAGAAAAGTTTATAAAAAATGCTCTATATCTATTCACTCTGAACCGATTTGTTACAAGAAAAATTGTCTTAATCACTGTGAAAAAGCCTGTCAAAACATTCTGCCTGATAATTAGAACAGTTTTAGATTTTGGCAGGGTTCTAAAAAACTTTTTTGGGAGCCCTGTTGGATTATATCGGTGTCTTTTAATTTCCCTAGCAGTATAGGGGAATTTTTGTCGTGAATTTTGTAGTTTTCTTTTGCTTTTTCAGGTGTTGAGTTTGCGTAGCAGTATTTACACCCGTTCGGGCAGGTGTCGTATGCCCCTATATCTCTTGTTTCAATACAGTTACAATGGGCTCTCATTCCGTTATGTTTCAGTCTTTTGAATTGTATTCCGTTTGCTTTCCCCAGTATATCAAGTGTCATACAGCCTGACGGATAAATGTTGTATTGCTCATAATTTCCGTTTGTTGCACAGGTTTGCAGGTGAAGATTGTATTTTTTTCCAATTTCTCCCAGTCCTTTTGCAATAATTTCTTTGTCCTCTTCAGATGTCGCTTTCAGGTCAGGCATGTTTACGGACAATTTTTTATACATATCAACAAAACTGAAGATGCACCGGTCAATATGCGAAGTTAGTGCTTCTGCCATTTTATCAAATGTTTTTATGTGGTAATCGGTTGTGTATTTATCTATCAGCAGAACGGGGTCATATCTCCATGCAATACGTTTTGCCCCGACAATTTCTTCAAGTTTATAAAGTGTATTTATGCTTTCCTCTATTGATGGAACATTTGGCTCAATATCTTTTCCGTAGCCTGTTATAGTGTAGAAAAAGTAGGTGTTGTATTTGTCTGTTATTTCGTGCAGTCGTTTAAGTATCGGTTCATAATTCTTTGAACAGAATACAACACAGTCAATTTTTTGTGGTGTTAATTCGTAACGATTTACTTTATTTGGATAAAAGGGATTTCTTGAGTAAACAAACCCCTCTTTAAATCTGTTTAATAGCCATTCAGAATAATATTGAACTGTGTCTGTTCTTCCGCCTGTGTTTATAATCATAGTTACTCTAGCCGTTTTCTTTTCTTACGGATAAATCGTAATCTGTGATAGTTTCATTGGATTCTTTTTTGTTTGCCCATGAGGTTTGGATGTCACAAATGTTTTCCCCGTCTTTTGTGATTTTATGAATATACGTGTTTTCTGTTGATGTTGTGTATGTTGAGCAGTTTAATACGTCATCAAGAAAAGATTCTTTGTTGAATTTTACATATAGAGATTTTAGAGTATGAGTTCTTTTAAACTCTTTGTTTGCAGTTGCCTCTGCTAAATTTATGTAACTTTTGTTATTAACGTGGTTGTTAAAATCAATATCTGACAGGTTATTTTTGTGGTTTATCTCACTGATTTTGTTAATGCCGTTTTCAAGAGAAAATTTTTTGTGTTCGCCCATTGTTAATTCGTTACATATTTCAAATTTGTTTGCGATAATATCTGTTTTTACCGGTCGTTTTGATTTATCGTTGAGTAAAAACCAGCAACTGTTCCCTTTTGCAAAAACATTGTTTTTATAGCAAAGTTCGTAATCTGCATATATTTTTAGTTTAGTAATTTCAGAAATCCAGATATTTACAATTATTTCTTCTGACCAGTATGGAAGTATGTCAGGAAATTTGATATTAAATTCTCCAACAACCCATATTAAATTTTCGCTGAATAAATCGTATGCCGCAACTCTTTTTGTCCCGCAATATCTTGCAAAAGCGTCTTGAATATACATAATTGCGGATATTGGTCTTAATCTGTATTCCTGCATATCCATATTATCTAAAATTACGTTGTATGTGTGCGAGTATTTCATAGTTGTTGTTCCTTAACCTTTACATAACCCAAGTGGTCTTAAAATTCCTATCATCCCTTCTGCTGCGATGTCCTTTGTAACTTTGCCATCTTCGTTAAAGTAATAGAAATTCATAACGCTTACTTTAATTTTTTTGCCGGTTGGTTTTACCCCTAAAAATTCACCGTTGTGAGTTCCTGTAAGTGTCCAGTGAACAGCAACTTTTTCTTCATCTGCAACCATATCTTCTATCTTCCACTGAACATCAGAAAACCCTGTCCTCATAAAATGTACTACCGATAAATATCCTTCTCCTCCGTAGAGTGCGTCAGGGTTTGCCGGGGTGAAAAATGGGGCATTTGGGTCAACAAGTTCTTCCGCTAATTTTTTATCTGCAGTGTTAATCATAGTTTCAAATTTTTTCATCAATTCTTTGTTTCTGTTTGATAAATTCATAAAGCCCCCTTTTAATTAATGATAACATAAACCATGTTTTGTAATAGTGTGGTAGAATTATTGTAGCGGTAAGGGGATAGCAGATGTTTTGGTTTTTTAATAAAAATATTGATACAGATTTGTTAAGATTATCACAAATTGTATATGGCGGAGAATTATATTTAGGTTTAAATAAATATTCTCTTTGTGATATTGATGTTGAAAACACAAGGTTTCAAAAGGTTACTGATACTTTGTTACTACAAAAAGGGAACAGTGATTTTTATTCGTATAAAAATACAGACAGTGGTTTTGTCTGTAATGTTTTTAAAAACAGGAAAAACGGTGATTTGATTCTTGCGTTTCGTGGTACGGAAAGAATTGGTCTTGGGGAGAATACTTCAGATATTGGTGCTTTAATTAAAGACGTTATAACTGATTCAAAGTTCATTACTTGCGAAATAGACGGACAATTTGAAGATGCATACGAATTTTATAAACTTGTACGTAACCAAAATAAAAAATCGAAAATAACAATCATTGGTCAATCCTTAGGTGGCGGTTTGGCTCAACTTACAGGGGCAAAGGTTTATTCTGATACAGGAGAAAAGGTAAAAACGTATTCTTACAATGCCCCGGGGTGCAGACATTTGCTTGAGGTTTTCGGGTGTAAAACAAAAGAAAAATATTCGTTTATAACAAATTATGCTGTTATGAATGACTGGTGCGGAATGTTCGGAGAAAATGTCGGAAAAACATACCTTATTCCGCCTATTGAGTTAAGTGTTATTACAAGTAACAATATGACTGATATTATGAATAATGTGTTGTTAAAGACTCATGAAGGAATATTTGAGTATAGTGGAAGAGTTTACGACAAGCCTGAAGGTTTTAATCAGCAGGAGGGGCTTTCTCTTTGGTATTTTGATAAAAATAACCCTTTAAAAGAGATGGGTTCAATTTCCGACAATATTGATGCTTTAATGTCAAAATTGCCGTCACTTGATGATATAGGACAGTCTGTTATGGATATGACATCAGATTTTATAAATGAACAGAAAGCAAAACTTGAAAATATTGATATTCCTCAAAATGTAAGAGTCCCATTGTTAATGGTCGCAGAGTCGATAGCAACTCTTCAGACAGAACAGCGTCAGAGGGTTGCTGAGTCGATAAAGAACCGGACGCTTTCAAAATTTTGGGAATATACAATATCAGAGTTGACTCCTGAAACATTAGAGAGTGCAAATCGTGTTCTTAAAAAGATGAAACTTGTCTAATGATTTTAAAACAAAAAGCGGAGAATAATCTCCGCTTCTTGTTAAATGTAGTTTCCTACCATAAGAAATGCTTTCGGGTGACTTGTGTTTAATTCATCAGGTCTTGCATTGCTTCTGTATAATGTCATTTGCGAACCGTTATAATAGTCGTTGTCGTATTTATAGAATACGGCGCTGTATTCTGCTTTATCGGGGTTTGCAAAGCCCGGTAATCTTTGAATACTTGCAATCGGTCGTCCTTTTCGGTCATATTCTGTTAATTTGTCACATCTCCCGTCGTTTCCTATTGTTGATGCAATAACAACGGTATCTTTTCCGTTGAAGATTGCAGGGTTTAACTTGTCAGAATTGCAGGATGCTAAAAGGTTGTCTCCTGCGGAAATCCCGTAGCCCATATCATATAAATCGTCATAATTTATCGGGTTACTGTTTTTCATTGAGATAAATTTTGCCTCTACTTGTTCTTTAGAGATAGCCTCATTTTTAGCCCCTTCTGCTTTTTTAGCGTTTATAAGCGCTTTTGCTGCCGCAGCCAAAGCATCCATAGCATCGTCAAAATCTCCGCCTGCAACATCAATCGGAGATGTCGAACTCATACTCTCACTTCTGTTTCCCTTAAAACCAATATTTGAAATTTTTGCATACGAAATACTGTTAATATCCATTATTAACCACCTTCCCAACTAATTTTACACACACTCATATAAAGCATTTTTTTTGAGAATTTTGCTAGTTGGAGTGAAATTTTAATAATTCTTAAAATAGCCTTTTTTACACTTATTCTTTTGGTTTTGACAACAAAAAAAGACTCAACTTTTACGGTTAAGTCTTTTTAAACTGGGGCGGAAGGATTCGAACCTCCGAGATGGCTGGACCAAAACCAGCTGCCTTACCACTTGGCGACGCCCCACTGCGTTCACATCTATTATAATATTATTTCAAGACTGAATGTCAAGTATTCAATTTGATTTTATATATTACGCAATGTTAATCATGTCTTTTAAACTAGCAAAATTTTTTATTAACGGTTGTTATTTTTTTGAGGTCTTAAATCTTGTTATGAATTTGAGAAACAGTTTAAACAATCTTATAAAACCGATAAGTTCTCAACCTTTATCGTCAAGGGTTAGAGAGAGTAAGTATGTTTTGTTGGAAAAATCTCTGCCAAAGCCTGTTTCTGATTTGCAAAAAATGAGCGAACATGTACCCGATTCTGCGGCTACTTATTCTTATGTAAGAGTAGGTCAAAAATATGACAATGATTTTCAAAAAACAATAATTACTTTTAAAGATAGCGATAATCAACCGATAAGAAAAATATTTGTCGGAACAGGTATGAACCCAAAAATAAGAGATTATGAAAGAAATGTTTATGCAAAAGACGGTTGGAATGAGTTTTTAGAGCACAGACACATAAAGACAAAAGAGGTTACTCCTGACGGAAACGGATGGCAGCCTGTTCAGGAAGAGGACCAGTATATCCATTTATCAACTACTAAATATAAGTATAAAAAAGGTTTTGCAAGAAAATTGCATATAAACAAAAATGAATATCATCATGACAACGGGCAGAAAAAGATTGTGGCAACAATTACCGAATATCCTTATAATATGGGATTTAATGATATTAAAGATAAAAAGGTTATGGGGGTTGAAATGTCAATAAAAAATAACAGACCTCATATTGACGATGTACTCCCAAGTACAAATGTAGAACTCCCTAAAAATGACGAATATTTGCCTTATCGTTTTCTGTTAGGTGAACAAAAGCAAACCTCGATTACTCAAAAAGTGCTTGATGATAAAGGGGTTGGAAATTTAGGAGTAGGTATTTATTACTCAAAAGATATAGTGCCTCAAAATTCAGAGGGGATGTTTAATCATCTTGACGGGAACATTTATTACAGGGATGTAAGCAAATCGCATCCTGTTAAAATTGCCGGTCACGAAGGTGAACATGTTTATCAGTATTCTTTAATCGGGCGATTAGGTAAATTGTTGAGCAGGTTTGGGGTAATTTGCAAGACAAATTTGCCTCCTGTGACTGATATAAAAGAGATGGATAAGGGGTATAAGTGTGTTATTGCGGCAGAAAAATATCCAAAACTTACCGAAACAGAGAATTTAAAAAATAATATAGATTACTGGGAAAACGGACTTGAGGTTGGCGCAAGATTGAGTGCAGAGCAGGCTGAAAAGTCGTATAATGAAGGACGTCAGACTTTTGTAAAAGAGTTCCCGTACGCAAAAGGCGAAACTGTTTTTTAATTTACAATATTTACTATAAGCCATTTTTGGTGTAGTATTGATGTGTAAATTGAGATTATTAGGGAGTGAGCAATATGGAACGTCAACATCCGGTTGAACAGGATAAGATAAAAAGAAGAAGTAATTTTGAAGCAGTGGAAGAAAATTTTACTGATGAACAGGCAAAAAACGAAGCATCAAGATGCTTAAATTGTAAAAACCCACGTTGTGTAAAGGGTTGCCCTGTTAATATTCAGATACCTCAATTTATTGAACAGATAAAAGAAGGCAACCTCGAAAAAGCGGGTGAAATAATAAGGGAAACAAGTATGCTTCCATCTGTATGCGGGAGGGTTTGTCCGCAGGAAAGGCAGTGCGAAGGCAACTGTGTATTAGGTATTAAAGGCGAGGCAGTTGCTATCGGTGCGCTTGAAAGATACGTTGGCGATAAGACTAATGCTGAAGATGTTGAAATTAAGCCGTCAGGCAAAAAGGTTGCTGTCGTCGGCTCCGGTTGTGCAGGTATCACTGCTGCCGCAGACTTAAGAAAAGCAGGCCATGAGGTCACTGTGTTTGAGGCTTTGCATAAGTTGGGCGGTGTTTTAAGGTATGGAATTCCTCCTTTTAGGCTTCCAAGAGTCGTTTTGGATAAAGAAATAGACAACCTTAAAAAAATGGGTGTTGAGTTTAAGAAAAATGTAATTGTAGGTAAATCTGTTACTCTTAAACAGTTACAGGATGATGGCTATGATGCAATTTTTATCTGTTCAGGCGCGGGTTTACCTAAAATGATGAATATAAAAGGTGAAAATCTGAACGGTGTATTTTCTGCAAACGAATTTTTGACAAGGGTAAATCTTATGCAGGCAAATGATGAAAAGACCGCAACCCCGTTAAAAGTCGGGAATAAGGTTGCCGTAATAGGCGGAGGCAATGTTGCGATGGATGCGGCACGAACTGCTGTCAGAGTCGGGTTTGAAGATGTTTATATTGTTTACAGAAGAACAGAAAAAGAACTTCCTGCAAGATTAGAAGAAATCCGTCACGCAAAAGAAGAGGGTGTTATTTTTAAATTTCTGCACGCTCCTTCTGAAATATTGGAAAAAGACGGTTATGTTGACGGAATGAAATTCGAAATCTGCGTTTTGGGTGAGCCTGATGAATCAGGCAGGCAGAAACCTGTCGGAACAGGGGAGTTTGTGACATTAGATGTTGATACAGTTATTGTTGCATTAGGAACTGGCCCGAACCCTATTATCCAAAAATCTGCAGTTGATGAAGGTATTAATTTTGATATGGACAGACGTGGCTATTTTGTTGTTAATGAAGAAACAAGAGAAACATCTATCCCTAAAATATTTGCAGGTGGTGATGTTGCACCTGTCGGCACATCTAATGCCATAAACGCAATGGGTGCCGGTAAAAAAGCAGCGAAGGCTATTAATGAGTATTTGGGAGTAAATTAATGAATAAAATTTTCAGGACTATAGTTGTTTTATCGGTAGTAAATTTATTTTTAGTTTTGCCTTGTTTTTCGCTTGATTTAGATTCAACCGTAACTGACAAGACAAGACAAACTTATGGCAGTGCTTCTCCTGTGAGTAATGCTGTAAATAAGCCGGCAGGTACACAACAGGAGGTTGTTATTGAAAAACCGGCGATAATACAAGACTTACCCAAAGTGCCTAACCTGCCAAAGAGTGCATCAAGTTCTACTGTTGCACCTTTGAATACACAATACAGCGGTAAAATGCCTAACTCTGAAGCATTAATCCCATGCACTGATATTGTAGTAAAAGATTTGACGATTGATTCTTCTGTTTATAAGTCTAAATCGACTAAAATTGCAAGTGCAGGTAAGCCGAAAACCAAGGGCGGAACATACAGAACCGCAAAACTTGCAAGAGGTACTCAAATCAGAGTTGTTAACAAATCACAAATTACTGATAATTTAGTTGAGGGGCAAAGTGTGACATTCTTGTCCACACAAGAAATTAACACTGCTTATTTTACTATCCCTAAAAATACTGTCTTTACTGCAAGAGTAGTGTCTTCTCATAAACCGCAGATGACTTGTAATGGCGGACTTGTCGGTTTAAAAATTGTTTCTGCCAATATAAACGGTTATACCCAAAATATTAACGCAGGTATAATTAAACTTAACACCGACAATGTTTATTTTAGTAATCTGAAGGGCGGTCATACATACTTTAAAAGTGTTGGAAAAAAATTCCAATGGGGAAAAAATATTTGTTCAAAATGGAAAAAGACATCTCATAATCTTGCGAACAATGGTGCAGGTGTAATTATTGCACCGTTCCCATACATAGCGGGTTATGTTGTTTATGCAGCAAGTACAGTTGCCTCTCCTGCAACGGCGCTTTTAGAGGAAGGGGGTAACCTTGTTATTCCTGCAAAGACATCTTTTACCATAAAAGTATATAATGACGCTCAATTAAGGTATTAGAATTTTAAGATATTGATGTCATGTATTGCAGTGCTAATACCATTGTTACAAAGCCAACTGCAATAATAATATTTGATACGAATTGGTTAACATCAAATTCTACAAATTTCATTGTCAAAATATCTTTTAATTCTTTCATATAACTAAATCCTCACAATTATTGATACTACTCTGAAAGAGCGACAGGAGTTTAACTTGTCTGCTCCCGAAAAATATTTTTCTCTCCTTTCGCTTGTCTAATAGCCGTTCTCTACATATCAACCATGAATGTAGGTACACCTGTCATGGTAATATCGTCTGCATCTTGCAATAACCCGATTGTTGTTTCCTGTTGTTTTTGGATGCTTTCAATTTGTGCTGCTACATTCCCGTTGAATACATTTTCATTGTCCTTAAAGAAATTAATTATAGGTTTAATAGGTGCCATAACCATCTCTTTTAGAATCTCTTGTATAAGTACCTGAGTTCTCTTGCCGACAATTGGTTGTTGAGGGACACGAACATTTAGTCCAAAAGGTCTTGGCGCACGTTTCCAACCGTGAGAATATTCGGAGGAATTACTGCCCGTATTAACCTTAGGAGCATTGTTTACATTGTTCCCTAGGTTGTAAGCATTATATTGAGATGACGAATCACCGGAATTTAAATTGTTAATATCTGCCATAACGTAAACCCTAATTACACCATGTAACTACGGCAACCCTCCGTTAAATCTTTAATAATTTTGAAGTTAATGTCTTGTTTTTGTTACATTAGTTTACAAAGTTTTAGTGTTGTAGGGGGAATATTTTTTTTAAGTGTTAACATTGAGTTCTTTTTTCCATTGTGTATAAAAATATATACCTAATACAAGGTAAACACCCCACATCAAAAGGGTAGAATAAACCTTTTCGCCTGACTGAATTACTCTGAACCACATTATTATTCCTGTAAGGTTAACCACACTCCACACTATCCATTGTTCTATGCATCTTTTTACGGTCAGGTACATGCCTGTAATTGACAGTATTGTAGAAACAGAATCTAATAGCGGGTGAGAATCGTGGAATATAGTTAAGCCTGCATACCCGAGTAAACAAAAAGCGAGTGATAAAAAAATGAGGGCTATTCGTTCTTTATTAGTTAGTTTAGTTTTATAGATTTCATTAGTCGATTTATTAAGATTTTTTTTCCACTTAAATATCCCCAAAATCTGCATAGGGATATAGTATCCGACATAGAGCAGAAGATTTCCCCATAGTGCGTTGGAAAAGGCAAGATAACCGTAGAAGGATGAGCCTGTCAGTCCAAAAATATAGCAGGATATTTTACCTTTGCCTGCAATGATAGTATATAAAATTCCGCAAACAGCAGATGTTACTGCAACGGGGCTATCGTGCAGTATTGCCGAATTGTATAAAATTATTGATAAAATAACTATTAGTCCGGCAAATTCGCCCGACTTCCAGCCTTTTAGTTCTTTGTTGATAAAATCAAAAACTTTATTCATTCTATAAATTTAGCATGATTTGTCGTAATAATAAACTCATAAAGCGGTTTGTTGTTTACATCTTTACCCCTTTATGCTATCAAATAGAAGAGATGAAAGTAAATTTTACGGGATATAATTTATATAAATCAAAACCTTTAAAAAAGGGGTTGGAGTTTGTTGCGGATAATGGTGCGTTGTTCGCATCTGCAACATCGTTAACACTCGCTACTGTCGCAAGACCGCTGGCTATTTATTCTACTCCAAAAACAGACAAAGAGAACAAAAAACTGGCATGCGCAAAATCTATTGCTTCTTCTGCCGTCGGTTTTTTGCTTATGTTAGGGGCATCTCTTCCTGTTTCTAAAAGTATTAAAAAGATTAATAATAATCCTGATAAATATTTAAAAAAGGAAACAATATCTAATTTAAAAGAAAATGCAAAGTCATTAATCTCATCAAAACAGTATCAGTTTGCAACTCAAATGTTTAAACTTGGCTTATCTACTGCAATGGCCGTTCCAAAATCTGTTATAACCTGTGCTCTTATTCCTCCTGTTATGGCGTTAATGTTTCATGGTAAGCAGAAAAGCAATATTTCGCAGGAGCAGGGTGGTGTCGTAAAGACGGAACCGTTGAAGTCTTTGAATTTTACGGGGAAAGTTCCAAAAGAACGTTTAACAAAAGGAATTTCTAAAATTATTGACAATCCTGATTTTCAAAAATTTGCAAATAAATATAAAGATACTAATTATCCGATGCATATAACCGCTTTGGCTGACACACTTGCCACAACAACTTTTGCTGTTCAGACAAAGCAAAATAAGAATATAAAGGAAGAACGAAAAAAACCTCTGATAAATAATGCTTTTATCTCAACAGGGCTTAGTATTTTGTCAACTTATGTTTTAGACAAAGTGTTAGATAAACCAACTGAAAAGTTTATTAATACTTTTAAGGAGGCAAACAAAAATTCCCCAAAACTTGATAAATACGTGGAAGGTATCCGAATTGCAAAACCAACATTGCTTATGGGCGGAATATATTATTGTGCTATCCCTTTGGTATCGACTTTTTTTGCAGAACGTATCGGGAAAAAAAATCAAGACGGTTAAGTTAGTATTTTGGTCTGATTTTGCAGTTGTCTTTCAGGAAAGATATAAGCCTGCGTGCTTTTGTTTTTGTTTTAAATTCCATCAGTTTTAGTGCAGTAAGGCAACCGACACAGTTTGTTATAACAAAATCTGATTTTGTGTGAGTTATGCTTTTTTCTTTTCTTTTTCTGACGGGTTTTGTTTTTGTCAGGGTTAACGGGTGCTCATAACCTGCAAAGCCGCAACAATTATCATATTCTTCCATTTCTGCATAGGTTGTATTTTTTATATTTTTTATGATTTTCAGAATGTTGTCACAAGTTGATGCTTTTGTGTGGCAAGGCTTGTGATATGTAATTTTGAGTTCTTTTTTTGACTCGAAATTCAGATTGTTTTCGGCAATCAGGTCATACAAATCTTTTATTTTTACTTTTGATAGTTTGTTGGTTACTTCTGTGTCATCAACATATTTTGAATATTGATTCCATGACCATTCGCAACTTGCACAGTCCGTAATTATTATATCGCAGTTTTCGGGGATCTTCTTTATGTTTTCTATTGCCTGTTCAATAAATCTTTCTTTGTTTCCTGTTGTTAAAAACGGCATTCCGCAACAGTTTAATTTGAGAGGTAATACCTCAATTCCGATTTTATTCAGCAAGTTTATCACATAGTTATTAATTTTTGGTTTAAGAGCAGAGATACATCCTCCAAAATATATTGCTTTTATCGGGTATTTTTTTTGTTTCTTTTTTATAAAGTTAAAACTTAAGACATCAGATAATATTCTTATTGTTGTAAGTGCGGTATTGAAAACAGGCTTTGATTCAAGAAAGCCATATATTTTGCCCTGAATAGAGTTTTTAAAATATTCGTGTTTTGCACTTAAGAGAATTTCTACTACGTCTATTTCACTCGGGCAGAACTCTGAACACTTGTTGCATTTTAGACATAAATCAAGATATTTGTTTATGTTTTTATTTAGGTCAAGTTTCCCTTTAACAACCCCGTCAAGCATAATAAACTGTCCTCTTGAAACACTGCATTCGTTTCCTGTTGTCTGGAACAGAGGGCAAACAGCCTGACACAATCCGCATTTTGAACATTTGTGGATTTCTTCTTTGTAGTCAGATAAACTTTTCCGGTTTTTATTATCCATTTTATTTTCCGATTTTTTTAGAAACCCAGCCTTCAAAAATTTTTAGAGGTGCCCTTGTTATAGCAAGTGACCATTTAGAGATGTTTTTTGTAATTACGCTTAACGCCCCTACGTTAGCACCTTCTTCTATTGTTACTGGTGCGACAAGAACAGAGTTTGAGCCTATTTTTACATTATCTTCAATAATGGTTTTGCTTTTTACTTTACTCAGCGGGTCGTAGTTTGCAGTTATTGTTCCTGCTCCAATGTTTACATTTTCTCCGATTTCGCTATCGCCTATATAGGTTAAGTGGCAAGCATTTGTGTGGCTTTTTATGTGTGCCTTTTTAACTTCAACATAGTTTCCGATTTTTACGTAATCGTCAAGTGTTACTCCGCCTCTGAGGTGAGCAAAAGGTCCTATTTTGCAGTTTGAACCAATCTTGTTTATGCCTTCAATATACGTTGACGGGTAAATAATCGTGTCTTTTCCGATTTCTGTTTGTGGGTCTATCCAAGTTGAACTCGGGTCAACAATGGTTATTCCGTCTGTCATATATTTTTCAAGAGTTCTTTTTGTGAGCATTTTTGTTGCTTCGGCAAGGTTTAGTTTTGAGTTGATGCCGTATATTTCTTCGTTGCGTTCTAATATGTGGGCATTAACGCTTAACCCTTGTTTGTTTCCCCATTCGATAATATCTGTAAGATAGTATTCTCCCTGTGCGTTATTAGTTTTGAGTTGTGAGAACGCATCTTTTATTTTTTGCCAGTTAAGGCAGTAGATTCCTGCATTTATTTCTTTAACCGCTTTTTGTTCAGGGGTGGCATCTTTTTCTTCTACTATTGAATTAAGCGAGTTGTCAGCATTTCTGATAATTCTTCCGTAGTTAGTCGGGTTATCAAATATTGCACTCATAACGGTTATATCAGAGTTCATTTTTCTGTGGGCTTCAATAAAAGTTTTGAGTGTATCCGATGTGATAAGCGGAGTATCTCCGCAGAGAATTATAACCTCCCCGTCAAAATCGTTTAAATACGGGCAAACCATACTAAC